>OBZA01000011.1_pt1 | contig 169875 bp, 145 predicted proteins | sample 1476871 | NCBI WGS metagenome assembly OBZA01 (sample SAMEA2580227, study PRJEB22360) | human gut metagenome | biome: human gut; feature: human-associated habitat; material: faeces | place: Denmark | collected 2008/2010
TGTGCCCACCACGTTCCGGCAATTGGCAGAAATGCCTGGAGGTCGGTGTAGGACGCGCACCCTAAGCAAGTTTACGCTAACTCGAACTGTTCCCAGCGAACCTAAGCTGGCTGCTTTTGAATTTAAAAAATGGCACGTTTTAATCATAATCGATGACAAATTAACTCGCACAATGCGTACTTATTCCATCCCAATACTAATGTCCACCTGAAAAAGTGAAAAACTTAATTCCATTCTAATACAACTCAAATGACAATGGTGATGTAAGCGCTACAATAGAAGTGCATAAATAATCAGAAACGGGTGAATAATGATGGTATTAAGTATTATTACAGTATTAGGAATGGGATTAATTGCGGCCACTGGTGTGCACTTTATCAATGGCGCACAAGCGATGCACGCAGGAACGGTCGGCCATCATGTTGGTCAGATGCCAGCTAACCTTCACCAAATCGACTTACGTTAATCTCTTAAAAATTCACGTTAATTTTTAGTATTGCCGCTGAAACACTGGGCAATGCTTTTTTTGTCGTTCCTTTAGCTGACCGTCCTTATCAGTTTGGTGCCTTGAGCAGCTTGACAGTCAAGCGTATCATTAACTTATATTATCTTTCTGTTCGTCTAGTCACGCTTCGACCGACCGTTCAGAGAAGGAGTGACTTATTTTTATGAATGATTTATTTGAGAAGGCCCCGATTCCCAAAGCGTATTTCCATTTAGCCTTTCCTGTGGTTCTTGGCATGGTTGCCAGCATGATTTATAACTTAGCAGATACATTTTTTGTTGCTCAAACTGGTAATGCTGATTTAGTTGCTGGTATTGCCCTCGGCAGTCCGCTATTTTCGTTTATGTTAGCAGTTGGTGATATTTTTGGCCTCGGTGGGAGTGCCGTTATTTCAAGAGTCCTTGGCCGTCATGATTATCACCAAAGTGCACGTATCAGTAGCTTTTGTTTTTACATTGCGATCGCGCTTAGCTTAGTACTGACAGCCTTATTATTACTATTCGAACAACCAATTTTAGGCTTGCTAGGTGCTACTGCAGCTACCCGTCCCTACATTGCGGACTTCTATCGTATATTGGTATTAGGATCAACCTTTATCATCGTTTCACTGGTTCCCGGTAACATTATCCGAACGGAGGGCCTGGCACAACTTTCCATGATTGCGACCATCAGTGGGACGGTTCTGACCATTATTCTCGATCCCTTATTCTTATTTGGCTTTCACTGGGGTGCTTCGGGCGTTGCTTTTGCCAACGTTTTGGGGTACGCGGTCAACACCAGTCTGTTAGTCTTTTTTATGCGCCGAGCCAAAACGCTCTCCTTAGCACCAAAGTTAGCCCATATCTCGCGACCAACCCTTAAAGCCGTCGTCGCGGTTGGGATTCCAGCCTCACTGACTAACCTAACCCAGAGTTTTGGCATGATGATCTTAAACAGCTACTTAGCCGCATACGGCGCCCAAACCGTGGCGGCCATGGGAATTGTTCAAAAAGTTTACATGGTCGTTATGATGGTCATGGTCGGCTTTGCTTTTGGGGCCCAGCCTTTAGTTGGTTACACGTACGGTGCTAAAAATTGGCAAAGACTACGGGCAACGTTGCGCTTCGATTTAAAAGTCGAAGGTGGCTACGCAACCATTTGTGCGATTATTCTAATGATTTTTGCGCCTCAACTTATTAAACTATTTATGAATCAACCAGCCATTGTCACTATGGGTACACAGATGTTGCGAGCGATGTTGATTACGACACCATTAGTGGGTTTCATCCTCGTGTTCACGACCGTCTTTCAATCAGTCGGTGCGGGTTTGAGTGCCCTAGCCATGGCTCTTTCGCGGCAAGCAATCTTACTAGGTATCGCCATCGTTATTCTGGCACAGTTCTTTGGACTAACTGGTATTATTTGGGCTCAAGCGGTCGCTGATGTCTTAACGTGCTTACTTGGCTGGTTACTTTATCGGCACACCTTCAAAGATATTCAAGTGCCATCCTCAAATTAATAATAACGATATCATGTCGTTAGCTCACTGATAATCATTAAATGGCGCCATCTGTTTCAGGTACTGGTGATTCAGTGCGCCGAACTGCATAAGTGAACTAAAAGCTGGTACTTTTGGAATGACGCCTCTCATTTCAAAAGTACCAGCTTTTTCACTCTGATTCAGTTTTTATTCGTCTACAGACTGAGTATGGGCTAAATCGGCTTCTAATGACGCAGTGAGTGCCTTCAATAGTTTTAGAGTCGCCGTCATGTTAGCGCGGTAATAACGTTCAGTACCTGTTTTGCTAACCGCTAAAATGCCGGCATCCAGCATCAACTTCAAATGGTGCGATACGGCCGGTCGTGATAAGGCGATTTGCGCTGTAATTTGGTTAACCGTCATCTGATCAGTCCGGCACAGCATCACCAAAATCCGTTGCCGATTTTCGTCTTGAAGAATTGTAAAAATCGGAACACCCTTCTTAAATATTGCCATCGTTCGTTCTGCCAAAAAATCACACCTTTCCAATTACGGTTCGTATTCTTAAACCATTTAACGCTTGCTAAAATTGAAAGTCAAGAATTAATCGTTGACTTTTTGTAAGTAAGCGACTAGAATTAACAGCATGATTTGTTCAAGATGTTAAACATTTAAACCAATATGTTAGGAGTCCACTATGAAAGCTGCCATTATTACTAAATACAAGCAAATAACCCCCATGGTGACAGAAGTCCCTGTTCCGACAATAGCTCCCACCGATGTTCTCGTCAAAATCGTTGCCGCCAGTGTCAACCCAATCGATTTGAAAACCAAAGATGGCGATCTAAGATTGTTACTACAATACACCATGCCACTAATTATGGGCAGTGACTTTGCCGGTGTAATTACTGCCGTTGGCGACCAAGTACCGGACTTTAAAGTTGGTGATGCTGTTTACGGTCGCGCACCAAAAGATCGAATTGGAACCTTTGCTGAATTTATCGCCATTGATCATCAAGCCATCGCACTGAAACCAGCCAATCTCAATTTTGAAGAAGCCGCTGCAATTCCATTAGTAGGTTTAACCAGTTACCAAGCGCTACACGATATAATGAACATCCAGCCGGGACAAAAGGTTTTCATTCCCGGCGGTTCAGGTGGCATTGGGATTATTGCCATTCAACTGGCTAAATATTTCGGCGCTTACGTCGCAACCACTACCAGTGCGAAACATTTTGACCTCGTTCAATCACTAGGTGCTGATAAAATCATTGACTATCATCAGCAAGACTTTACTGATGTATTATCCCATTACGATGCCGTATTAGATACTCGTGGCGGGCAATCCCTCGAGGCCGCTTTTCAGATTATCAAACCAGGCGGTCAGATTGTCAGCATTGCCGGACTGCCAAACGCGCGTTTTGGTAAGGATTACGGACTGCCAATATGGAAACAATGGTTATTGGGTCTAGCAACGTGGAAACTGAGTCGACTGGAACAACAAGCCCAGGCTACCTATTCGTTTCTGTTCATGCAACCTAGTGGCCAGCAACTTGTGCGCCTGCGACAACTAATTGAACAGGGCGTTATTAAACCGGTTGTTGATCGGATTATTCCCCTCACCGACATCAACGCCGCGTTAGAATATTCGCATTCCGGTCACGCTACCGGTAAAATCATTATCAGTATTCAACCTAATTAGCTAACTAATATACTTCAAATCAGTCTTTTTAAGGAGTCATGATCAATGAAAAAAGTTTTAATTGTCGAAACCAATATCACTCGTTACCAAGGAACTAATGAGCCGACTGGTCTTTGGTTAGGTGAAGCCGCTGAGTTCGTCGATGAAATGCAGCAAGCCCAAATTGCCGTTGACTATGTTAGTCCTAATGGTGGCTTCGTGCCCCTTGACCCGCGTAGTATGAAATATACCGATGCCGCCACAATGGCCGTGTATGAAGATTCTGACTTCATTAATCGGGCCCTTAAGAACACGCTCAAGCCTAGTCAGGTCGATCCCGATGATTACACTGCTATTTACTATACCGGGGGCCACGGTGTGATGTGGGACTTTCCGGACAACCCTGAGTTACAAGCCATCGCACTGGCCATTTATCAACATGGTGGATATGTGACCTCCGTTTGTCACGGAATTGCTGGCCTCCTAAACATCAAAGACCAAACGGGCCAATACTTGATTGCTGGCAAAACCATTACGGGCTTTACCGCAACTGAAGAGCTGATTGCCGGCAAAAAACGGATCGTCCCTTTCCTTAACCGTGAACGAGCTACTGCTCACGGTGCTATCTTTAGTCAGCATCGATTTTATCGCGAATATGCAATTACTGACGGCCAATTGATTACTGGTCAAAACCCGTTCTCAGCACGCGCGGTCGCACGCCAATTGATTGCTAAACTATAAAAAAACGAGCACAAGGCTCGTTTTTTTGCGTTAATCTTCAAAAATCCGCTCATGCAAAACACCAAACGGCGCATGATCGACATAAATCTGACCAGTGTCGTGAAATCCATTACGTTGATAAAAACGCTGGGCCACAGCATTATTTGCCAGAACAAGTAGATAATTCTGTGGATAGACCGCCTTTAAGCGACGGTGGGCCTGGATTATTAATTGCTGACCAATGCCATGATGATGATAGTTCGGGTGAACATATAGCGAATACAGTTCGCCCCACCCCTCATAGTTCGCATGTCTGGCCGGACCAAATGTGCAAACACCCACAACTTCACCATCAGCCGTCATTGCCAGCAACATATTTTGCCACCGCCGTTCCGGCCGCCAAGTTGCTGGCGTCAATTGCTGTAAATAACTTGCAGGCATCAAATCACGATATGCTGATTGCCAGGTCTCATAATATAACTGTCGAATTTTTCCAAAATCACTGTCTGCTTCAGCGCGGACGATCCGATAGGTTAGTGCCATCAGCCTGACCACCTTTCAATTCAAGTTGTCCCTAAGTGAGGCACATTTTATCATTTATATAAATAAGGTACCCACCAACTATTCATAAAGAGCATCAATTAGATGAATGTTTCACGTGAAACAAAAAACACAGTACAAAAATGAATCCAGTACAACATGTTCATTTTGAGTTTGGTATTGACCTGAACTATGGCCGAACTCGTCGCATATTTAACACGTTTGGCAGAATTACGGCCGTAATAATAATGACCACGCCAACCATTTGCACCCAATCAATAGTTTCATCAAGCAGTACAAATGCAACAATAATCGAAGCTGGTAATTCTAAAGAAGAAAGGATTGGGCCAATGCCAAGCTCCAAGTACGGCATAAACAATGAATACATAACCAGTGGGAAAACCATTGAGAATAGTGCAATCAGTACTCCCCAGCCGACTGTTGCTGGCGTGGTGGGTGCCGTAACTAATTGCGGTGACCACACGATAGCAATGAGTATGAAAGCGCCCAAACACAGTAACCATGTTTTCGATAACGGGTCTAAGTTATTGCCTAAGCTAGCCGTAAACTGCATCGTGCAAGCATAGGAGCATGCCGCTAAAAAACTTAATATCAAGCCCCACGGCGAGAGCGCCTGCGTAATTGGAAACAGACCAGCAGCTAAAATCGTGCCTATCAATACCAAAACAATGCTAACCACTTGCAGTCGGGAGGGACGCCGATGATGAATCACTGCTCCTAGTAATGTTGATAACCAGACCGCCTGCATCAACATTACCGAGGCCACAGCAACTGGGATAAGCTTTAACGCCTGTATGTAAAAGGTGTTAGTAAATCCCGAAGCCGTTCCAGCCGCAATTACCAGTCCGATTTGCTTCCAATTCGTTTGCTGATTACGCAAACGTGCACGGCGTAAAATTTGAATCACACCTAAAATCACAACCGCACTCAGAAAGGACCAGAATAGCAATGGGCCATTGACAACCCCCTGCCGACGCGCAATTTTAAATAGTGACGCCGGAATTCCAAAACTAATGGCCCCTAAGCCAACGAACAGGGGCGCAATTTTCTTCACATTAATCATCCTCTCGTTGACAAGATATGTTGGAGCCGGGCACGATACCACCAGTCTGGCAAGCCCAGTGAGTAGCGCATCAGCATCTCACCAATAATTTGCACAATTGGGCGTCCCGGTTGTATTTGGCGTTCTAACAAGCTGTCATAAAAGTCCGCTGGGGCACTGACTAAGTGCCCGTTAAGATTGACCCGTAACGGCGCATTTTCTACCACGAGCGCTTGCCATTCATAACTATGAGCACGCTGTTCGTCCTCAGAAACGTCTTGTGCCAACTGTAAGTAATGCGCAATATCCGCTGGCAATACTTCCGATAAATCCGACAAAGTCTGTAAAGCTAGACCTGGCCGAGTTATCACTTGACTTAGCGGTACCATCACCTGTCTCAATTGCGCGTCTGTGTCTGCTAACTACTGACACAACCAGTCGTATCCTAACCAATCATCGGGCATGGTAGACCACCATACTCGTAGCACGCCCCCCTGCTCAACTTGAGACTTTAATGTTACCAACGCTTGCTTGACAACCGTGGCATCGGTACTGTGTGACATGATAGCAAGCTGTGCTGGATCATCAGTTGTCAATCGAGTTAAATCACCGACTTGTAGCGACAATGGCAAACTCAATACTGGCTGGTGCAACTCATGTTGCAAGGTTACCGCAAACATCGAATTAAACGTCACATCCATCATCTGAATTTCCTCAATTTCTATTTTGATGGCGCCTTAAAATGTGCCAATTCCGTATTCGAATAAACGTACGGGACGTGCGCCATCTCTGGCACTTGATTCCAAGCCACCGGATAACCCGCACCATGTGCGCAAAAGACCGAGTCCGGTGTATTTTCTAAATCTGCTGTGGGGACATATTTGGCCTTATCGACAACAGCCATCTCGTTATGACACGGCCGATAGCCATCCACGATACATTCCAATTGCCCCTGCCCATGCGTGTAAGCTCGAACCGTCTGTGAATAGTCCTGCATCGCTGCTACTGGCGCCGTTCCCGTAATTGTCGTCAGGTCAGTCCCGTCCGTGGCTACGCTTGTATTAGCGACTGGTGCGTCAAACTGACCATTCATCCGCTGAATATCAGTCATCGCCCGGCCAACTTGTTCCTGACCAACTTCTAGACGGAACCGATACCACGGTTCCAACAACTGACAATCACCACGTTGTTTTAACATCATCAAGCCTTGACGCAACGCGCGCCACGTCGCTTCACGAAAGTCACCACCAACCGAATGAACATTGCTAGCCCGACCACTAACCAGTGTTACCTTAACATCCGTTAGTGGTGCGCCAATCAGGACACCCACTTGTGTTTTGGCTTGTAGGTTTGACACGACTTGGTGTTGCCAATTTCGGCCAAGCACTTCCAATGAACAATCGGTCGTAAATTGAAGCCCACTTCCCCGCGGTGCGGGCGTCAGCAACAAATGTACTTCCGCATAGTGTCGTAACGGTTCAAAATGCCCAACGCCTTCAACAGCTTGGGTAATCGTCTCTTGATACAAGATACTCCCCGTTCCAAACTTTACAGTCAGTTGAAAACGATCCTGCAAGATTTGTTGCAAAACTTCCAGTTGAATCGTTCCCATGACCTGTACTCGCAATTCCTGAAGTGGTTCTGACCAAGTCACGTGTAATTGTGGATCCTCATCTTCAAGTTGACGCAAGGCTGCTAAGCAGGTGTGTAACTCCTCACGCTGAGGATCAAGTGCGTAAGTCAGTACGGGCTGCATGACGGGTTGTAGACTAGTTGCTGCCTGTCCCAATCCTTGCCCCGGCCGCGTTCCCGTTAGACCGGTAATGGCACCAACGGATCCTGCCGTCAGCGCGGACGTGGTCGCATACTTAGTCCCGTTGTAAACCCGTAACTGATTGACTTTTTGGTCATCATACACGATATCTTTAGGTCGTAAGGTGCCACCGGTCATCCGAATCCAAGTAAGCCGTTCACCTTGATCATCGTGCGTAATCTTGAACACCCGCGCGCCAAATTCAGGACGCGTTAATTGTGGCGTCGTCCAATAATCAAGACCAGCCATTAGCGCATCAACCCCGTCCAGCTTAAGTGCCGCGCCAAAATAACACGGAAAAACTTCCCGCCGTTGAATCATCTGCCGAATCGTGGCATCGCTTAACGTCCCTGTTTCTAAGTAATCCGTTAACACTTCGTCATTTTGCATCGCAATATCTTCAACTGCCGCAGTCGGTATGACTGGCCGATCTTCCAACGTGTCCCCGGCTCCCGGCGTGTTAAACGCCACACAACCAGGCGATAATGTCTGTTGAATTTGTTGTATCAATTGGTCGCTATCCGTCCCCGGCGCATCCATCTTATTTACAAACAGAATGGTAGGAACGTCATAACGGGCTAATAATCGCCATAACGTCCGCGTGTACCCCTGCACACCATCAGTCGCTGAAACGACTAAAATTGCGACGTCCAAAACTGACAGTACTTGTTCAGTCTGGGTCGCAAAATCGACGTGGCCCGGGGTATCCAAGAGTGTTAAATTAATGTCTTTATATTGTAAATTAGCTTGGTGTGAAAAAATCGTAATACCACGCTGTTTTTCAAGCACATCCGTATCTAAAAAAGCATCGCCATTATCGACGCGCCCTAATTGCCGTAGCGCGCCAGACCGGTATAGTAATGCTTCTGACAGCGTCGTTTTACCGGCATCGACGTGGGCAATAATTCCCGCTACAATCCGTTTCATATTGGGCTCCCTTCACGATTAGTGAATCACTGCTTCCAGTATACCGGTTCTCAGCACTGAACGGCTAGTAAAGGTCTGCCACTAACGTTAAATATGCATGAATTTTGGCGTGTTTTAGTCCAATGTTAATCACCAAAATCAGGCTAGTTACTTTCCATAGTTGCGATCACTTTAAAGTAGTGGTGACCCATTTCCCGTGCAGTATCGCAAAAAAGGTATCCGTAGCCTACAACTACCGATACCTTAAAATCATTTTCAGACTTAATCATAAAAACGCTCAAAAGCTGCCTTCAGGTCCATTTTGGCTTGCTTTAATGCCTGTGATACCGCCACCCCGTTCGTTTGCAGTCCTTGTGCACGGACGATCTCAAACCGGTCAAACCCCATAATTTCAGTAAACATCTTGTCAAGATACAGCCGAGAAAATTCCATGGGTGTATAACGGTCATTACGAGTATAGATTGACCCACTGGCCTGCAGTAACATGACACGATAATTATCGGTCATCAAACCCACTGATCCATTTTCGGTATAACGAAAAGTCTCCCTGGCAACTAAGATATTATCGATATAGTCCTTTAACCGTGCCGGCACGTTGAAATTATGCAACGGCATCGCAATCACAATCCGATGATGAGCTTTAAACTGTTGTAGGAGTTGCTGATTGATTGCAAACAGGCGTTGTTCCTCAATCGATAAATTTACATGTTGCGCTTGCTTTTCCCAGATTCCCAGCAATTCAGGTACCGTTGCTTGGGGAATCACCGTATCATACAAATTGAGCACATCCACAGTATCATTAGGAAAGCGGGTCTGAAAAAGTTGCAAAAAGGTTTGTTCTAGTTGAACTGAGTAGTGCGCCGCATTACGAAAATCGGGATGTGCATTAATAATCAAAGTCTTAGTCATTTAAATATCTCCTTAATTAATAAATATATTTATTGGTTGTTTTTGACAACAGTTATATACTACAGTCGAAAGGTGCCAATCTATGTCACCATTAAAATCATTTTTAGGAGTTATTTATATGAACCGCTCTGAACGTCTTAATCAAGAATTGATCTTTCTCAGTTACCGACAAGAATTCCACATCAAAGAACTCATGCAAGAATTCAATATCTCCAAACGGACCGCCTTGCGCGACGTTAACTCGTTAGAACAACTTGGTTTGTCCTTTTACGTTGAACCGGGACGTTACGGTGGCTACCAACTCATGCAACAACAACTATGGGTACCCATCTTATTAAACAGCCAGGAAATTAATGCGCTCTTTTTTGCGCTCAAAGCACTCAGTTTATTGTCGGCGACCCCCTTTGAAAAGTCCTACCATACAATTTACAAAAAACTCATGGCAACACTATCTTTAAGCAACCAGCGCCAGGTCGCCAAATTGCAACGTGTGGTTAACTACTACTCAATTCCTAACTTGGATGCCCCAACCCATTTAAGTGATTTATTAACGGCTATCCTTGATGAAAATGTTGTCCAGTTAACGATGACTACTGTGACAGCTAGGTTTCAGATTTTTGATTTATTATATCGGCATGGCATTTGGTTTTTCAGTGGCGTCAATCTCGATAACAATGCTTGGGGCATCTATCGCTGTGACACGATCAAAGCATTTCAAACCAGTGAGCAACCAGCACGGTATACTTGGAAACAGCTCGCGCAACGGCAACGGTCCTACGATCACCATCATCACAATATACGTTATAAATGTGCACTAACACCTCTAGGCCGTGAACATGTACAAAAGAATAATTATCCTAATATGCACTTAACACATCAGAACGACCAAGATTATCTCATTGGTGGTTATAATCAAGATGAATTAGCCTATATGGTCGACTATTTACTGGGACTTGGCCGTAACGTTAGAATTATTTATCCGGAAGCGTTAAAAACTGCCTATCTGCAAGAACTGCAGCAAATTCAAGGCTTCTATCAACGTTTGGTTTTCTGAACAAAAATGTCGGTAGCCCCGTCAAGGACTACCGACATTTTTACTAACCTGCTTATTCTCTTCTTAACTGCTTTATTCAGCCGTAATATAATTCAAAATTGCATTCAGAACTTGTTGATTCTCTCGTGGTACCGGCGTTTGTAAAATTTCTGCTGCTGTTCGGTTTAGGACCGACCCCGCAATATACCGATAATCATTGACGACCATCTCACGAACATTGTCCGCAGCCGGCTCAAAGTGAAATTGTAACCCCACTACCCGATGCTTCCATACGAAGCCTTGATTGGTCACACGATCACTAGAGAACAACAGCGTTGCTTCGGCTGGAACGGTGAACATCTCCTCGTGCCAATGCAAGACCGACAGTTTTGCTGGAATCCCCGGAATCACGGGACTCTGTCGGTAAATCGGTGCCCAACCTACTTCCTTAGCTGGCGCCTTAGTGACTGGGTATCCTAAGGTCTTCGCAATTTGTTGCGCGCCGTAACACGCACCAAACATTGGGATATCGCGGTCCAATAATTGTTGAATCAAGTCTCGTTCCTGCTTGATCCATGGCAGCGTATCGTTGGGACTCATCGGTCCGCCGAGGATAACAAGCATCTCCGTCTCATCCGCCGTTGGGAGAACACCGAATTGATACGGGTGATAGACATACATGGTATGACCATGGGCATGCGCCCAATCAGCAATCATTCCAGGGCCCTCATTGGGGGTATGTTGCAACACATTAATTCGCATAATTAGTCCTTTCCACAACGGCAATGTTTGGTCTGGGTATCGCCTGCAATTACCCAAGATAGAGTCATTATACCACGCTAATTACTTGAGCCATGGGCGCTTATGTTAAACTTAAAACCGATCATAATTTAGAGGTGATAATAATGGACGTCCAATCTTTTTTCGAACAAGCTAAAACGACGCTCAAATTGACACAAAGTACCCCATTACAAAGTGCTTATCAGTTTGGCAGCGATCCTGATAAACTTGCACAGCTCGTACTAACTGGCACAAAAACGGCTACCACCAGCGCTTATGACCTATACGAAACTGATGAACCACTGCCAAAAGTGGGCGCTTATGACGTCATCTTAGATGCTCATAATCAGCCTGTCTGTGTGACCCGGACCGATCAAGTCATGATTACGCCTTACTTGGACATCGATGCAACCCACGCTTACTTAGAAGGTGAAGGCGATCGTACTTATGCCTATTGGCGCCGTGTTCATGATGCCTTCTTCAAGCAGGAGTACCAAAGCGAGCATCAGCGCTTTGATCCCCATACTGCACAAATGGTTCTGGAACGCTTCCACGTCGTTTATCCCGTTCACTAAAAATAGCGTTCCAATCGGCACTGGTGAATTCGCTTCCATTAGTGGTATATTGGAATAGAACTTTCATTAGGGGGAACGACACATGCATACTATCGAACAACTCAATGACGGGCGCGCGGTCTATCTAAATGGTCACCGCGTCAATGTCGCCGATGTGCCCATTTTTCGTAAAACTTTAGCACTCAATAATCAGTACTATGACCTGCAACACAACCATCCCGAAGTACATACTTATCAGGAAAATGGTCACCGCTACGATATTGCTTTCAAAGTGCCACGCACCGTCGCTGATTTACAACAAAAGCACCGTGCTTATCAAGAAATTGCGCAAAGTAACAGCGGCATGTTAGGCCGCACACCGGATTTTCTTAATACTGGGATGGCCGTCTTAGCAGAACGCGCTGCCTTCCTCGGGCAAAATCAATATACTGATTTTGCAGCTAATGCCCGCAATTACGCTAAGGAGGTCAAAGCTAACGATATCTTCATTAGCCATGCGCTTCAAAACCCACAACTCAACCGTCAAAAAGCCATCAATGCCATTCCGTCTGGATACGCGGGTGTTCATACCATTGAACGTAATCAAGATGGAATCTTCGTTTCTGGTGCCAAAATGGTCAATACGATGGCCCCAATTGCTGATGACCTCCTGATTTTTAATCCGCCGGAACTGTTGTTAGAAAACGGCGATAGTAGTTATGCTGTCGCCTTTGCTACGCCACTCAATAATCCGGGCGTCAAGATCATTTGTCGCAAATTATTAGATCATCCCACCGCTTCCATTACGGATTACCCACTCAGCAACGCCCTTGATGAGATTGACGCCTACATTGTCTTTGATCACGCCTTTATTCCGTGGTCAAAAGTATTTGTTGAAAATAATGTTGAAATGAGTAATCGTTTCTTCATCGATTCAGGCATGTTTAGCCACACTTCCCATCAAGATGAGGTTCGAGGTATTACTAAGCTTGAGTTAGCAACCAGTTTAGCGCTTCGGATTGCTCATATCTTAGGATTAGATGGTTTCTTAGGTGTCCAAGAAAAACTCGGTCGGTTAACCGCTAATCTGGAACTCATCAAGGGTACCATCACCCGTTCAGAAGACAACGGTCATCTGGACGAATTCGGTATCTATACGCCCAGTCTCCAAGCTTTGCAAGCGGTTCGCTCGACCCTTCCCGAGTACTATGACGAGGCCTTGCGCGTGACTCAACACTTAGCGGCCGGTTCCATGGTTGGCGTGCCAAGTTTTGCGGAATTTGACGGCGATAATGCGACAATCCTCAACCAGGCACTCACGACGGACCGAGCCACCGCTAAAACCCGCACGCGCTTGTTGAACTTAGCCTTCGATTTAACAAGTTCTGGCTTTGGTCAGCGCCAATTGATGTACGAATACTATCATGGTGGTGATCCAATGCGTATTCGTGCCCAACATTATCAACGCGCCGATTTACAGGCTGGCAATCAGATGATTGACCGACTATTGTCAGCGGACAACGCAAACACCCATGAATAAGTAATCACACCAATACCCAGGTTAGTCCTTAAGTGAGTATTGGTGTGATTTTTTGCGCCTTTATATTATTGACTATTTAGTCAAATATAATTCGCGTAACTGTTGACATTCCGCTGAGGTCAGCCCTAGACCCGTCTGCAAGTAATTTGAAAATGTGTCGTACCGGGCTTTGATGACTTCAAAGTAATGGCTCAGGTAATCAGCGTCTACTAATAATGCCTGGTTCACGGCCCGTTGTTGCTCATCAGATAATTGCGACGCCATCGTCGCCAAGATTTGTTGATTAGCAGCCGCACGTGCTTGATTTGTGAGCAGATAGTCAGCCATGATTTGCTCGTCACTAATACCCAAAATTTTTAGAAATAAGGCGGCCCCGACGCCGGTGCGATCCTTACCGGCAAAACAATGGAACAGTAGTGGCTGATCTGGAACCAGTAGTAGCTGTATAAATTGACAATAACTTTGACGGGCAGTAGGATCTAACGCTAGCTGTTCATATAACTGAACCATGCGGTCATGGACCGCCCCCGTACTACTAATCATCGATTGTAAACTTGCGTCGTTCGTCATGACTTGTGCTAGCACATCCAGCACGTGATACTGGACGTGTGGCCATGTCGCATCTGGAAATTGATGACGCTCATCAGCACTACGCATGTCCACGATTCGCGTAATGCCAAGCGTGGTTGCTAGATACTGCGTCTGTGCCGGTGTTAATTGATCCAATTGTCCTGACCGGTAAATTAAACCATCTTTGATTACTTGCTGATTTTTATTGCGATAACCACCTAGTGACCGTAAATTAGTAATCCCTTCCATGACCAAGCCCCCTGCTAGATTGATAACTTAATTGTAAACTGTCACCGTTAAATTTTCAGTCAAAGGCCATTTAAAAAGTCATTTAGTCACCAGACCTAACTGATCTGGTGACTAAATGACTTTTTAACCGCTAACTTGATAGACTCAATTAATCAAAGTGTCGCCATTCGTGATCCAACAACGCACGCGCTACAAATAGCCCGAGCGGTAAAAACATGATGATTAACACGGCCTTCGTCAGCCATAGTGAACCGACACCAATTTGATTATTGCCAATACTATAAATTGCACGATAAATATATAATCCCGGAACCATAATTACGATTGAAGGTACCGTCAATGAAATCCGGGGATAGCCGTTATAACGATTAACCACCGATGCGATCAAGCCGGCAACGAGCGCCCCACAAAAGGCGGCCGCGGCCGGTGGCATTGCTGTCAAGTCAACTAGTTCAAGGCGCAATGTATTCGCAATGGCCCCAATAAATCCCGCGGTAATGGCCATTTTTTGCGAGCTATTAAACATTATTGAGAACCCGTAAACACCGCAAAAACTAGCTGGTAATCGTAATAAAAGTACCGCTAACGGTGAAAGTCCTAGCGGTAAGAAATCAGCTGGCTTGAAGCTCACCAGTGTCGCGACTAGCCAGCCGACGAGAGTTGCAATCAGGGTAACCATAATCGCGTAAGCTAAGCGCTCCAGTCCTGAGCGCATATCCAACTTAGAGATATCCAACATACTCGTAATGAACGGAAAACCCGGAATCACGAATAACATGGCACCAATATACCCCGCCTCATGCTGGGCAAGAATTTGGAAATTATATTCAAAAATCTTAAAACTAACCATATAAGCCAAACACGCTACCGCAACGCTGACCGCAATCCCGGCAACCGTCGTCATCGACCGTTTACCCATCAGCGCCCGAACATAGTTACCAAGACCCGCGCCCAAAAAGGAACAAATCATCTCGGGAATACCCCCACCAAGTAAGAAGATAAATCCACTACAGGCTAAGCCAGCTGCCAACCCAAGAACCAGTGGCGAATACTGTTTAGGACGCGTCTGAACTTCATCAATTGCTGCATGCACTTGTGCCACCGTTAACCGTGCATATTTCGCATCAAAGTCTTTGACAAACTGTTCAAGAATATTTAGTTTATCCGTATTTACACCAGTATTTGGTATCGATAATACTTGCGTATAACTACGTTCATGATGAAAACACGTGTACTGAATCGAAATCAACCCGATATCTGCCGAGCACGTTAAATTCAGGCTGCGAGCAATCTTATTCATCGCATCACGAACCCGCCACGCTCCCGTCCCACACGACAACATTAAAATACCAACTCGACCAACAATTGATGTTCGCTCTTGTAAGCTAGCATGCTTAGCGGGAACATCTTCATTACGGATAAAGTCCTTCCATGGAATTGTCATATGATGTCGTTGTGATAGCGGCATCACCGACTTACGCTCTTTATTCATTTCTTCCTCCATCTTAGATCGTCCATTATGTTAGTAGCTTTCCCCCTTATTTTAGGCTACTAACATCATTTATGATAGCGATTTTGTCATTTTAAAAGCATAATGTTTCACGTGAAACATTAGCCTCATGATGAGTTTCCCAGCTTGTTAATTGAACTACCCCCTCAAAAGTAAACTTGATTACCATTCGTTAATTTAAACGTCACAATTTTCGCCGCTATCCGCAATCATATGATAAGTTACCGGTATCATCTAATAAAGGAGCGATTTGTATGTGCACTAGTCTAACTTATACAAATAGTCATGGAGGCCACTTCTTAGCTCGTACAATGGATTTTAACGTTGACTTTGAGACCCGTATTATGTTCATGCCTCGACATTACCGCGTGACGGGTGACCTTGGTGATTTCACCACGACTTATGGCTTTATTGGCGCGGGTCGCCAACTGAACCATGAAATTTTCACGGACGGCGTTAACGAATGTGGTGTCAGCATCGCAGCACTCTACTTTCCGAATCATGCAATTTACCAGCCTCACAGTAACCAAGACAAAATCGATCTCGCACCCCACGATTTCGTCGCCTGGGTACTCGGAAAAATCACCAGTGTTGCTGACCTACGTGAGCGCGTCAAAGACGTTCAATTAATTAGTAGCACGGCAGAATTAATTAACGAAATTCCACCACTTCACTTTATCATCAGTGACCAAACCGGTGAAACCGCCGTCTTGGAACCAACTAGCGGCGAGCTTCGCCTGCTTAATAACCCAGTCGGCGTCCTGACCAATTCACCAAACCTCAAATGGCAGCTACAAAACTTAAGTAAGTATGGCACCCTGACTAACACCGAGCGACCACTAAATAAATTCATTAACTACCAACCTGGTTCACAGGGACCTGGTACGGGCGCATTAGGTCTACCTGGTGACTATGCTTCGATGTCTCGCTTTGCACGGACCGTCTTCTTGAAACACTATGCGCAAGTGCCAGCGACAACAACAGATACAGTCAACTTACTTCAACACATCTTGAATGCTGTGACTATTCCCAAGGGCGCCAAAGTAGCCGCCAACGGCCAAGCAACCTATACTGAGTACCGTAGCTACATGGATTTGAATCATCAAACGTACGCACTAGAACTGTACGAAAATCCGGGAGTGATTCAGCAAGTTAACTTAACGGATCATTTATTAGAAAAACAGACCGTTCCGTTAGAATACGTCCTTAGTCGCACCCCACACGTCCAGTTACTAACTCCCGATGTTGCCACCTTGCCAGCGGCCCATTAAGACTTTCAGAAAAGCAGTAACTCAAAAAAGCTTGCATCACAAATCTAGTTGACTTTGTGACGTAAGCTTTTCGTATTATTTAAACTTAGGCTAACGCGGCTTTTAGATTAGCTAAGGTTAATTCGCTCGTTGAAGTGAAGTTAACATCCGCACCCGTCAAAATGGCAGGATCACCAATCCCAATCGACGTTTCACTAGCACCATTAATTGACTGAATACCGACCTTAGCATCTTCAACGCCCGCACATTCTTCAGGCTTCAAGCCAAGCACTTCCGCGCCACGTGCGAAGATCTCTGGATCTGGCTTACCGTGTTTCAAGGTTGCGGGATCCACCCGGGCTTCAAAGTAATGCGCCAAGCCTAACTGTTCCAGAACCAATGGTGAATTCTTAGAAGCTGAGGCCAAGGATAAACGATACCCATGCTTGGCGAGATCGGCTAAGAAGTCTTCGATACCAGGTAAAATTGCAGTTTTATCCATTCCCTTCAACAGGTTCAGATAATTAGTATTTTTCTTGGCTGCGTAAGCCACTTTTTCAGCTTCCGTATAGTCGTTTTCCTTACCACCCGTTTTTAAGATTAAGTTCAACGAGTCCATTCGACTAACACCCTTTAAATTATCGGCAAGTTCTTCACTCCAGGCAACGCCCAACTCGTCAGCTAATTGATGCCAAGCTTGTGAGTGATAAACGGACGTATCCGCAATCACGCCATCTAAATCAAATACAAACCCTTTAATATCTGCAAATTTACTCATTAATGGTTCCTCCTCGTTAATTACCAGCACAATTGATTGCTGGGTACCGGACAACTGCGCAATCATCAATAGATGCGCCAAGAGTGACGGCTACCCGTCTTGTTTTGAAGCACACCGTTAATGTTCACTTAACATTATAAAACGCTTTCAGTTTCAATGCAACCGGTTGCATAACAATTTTAATGACGACTGTTGCTAATCACATGCCTGCCCGCCGATCAAATCGCAATGGCGGCCCCATTATTGCCGTCCATCCTGAATTTACGGATTTACTAATAATGACTGATCCAACCATTTTTCCACAAACGGTTGCACGCTTTTATGCCCACTTAATCTTGGGTCGGAATTGGAATATCCGGTCGATACTGGTACTGATGCTGGGTTAAAAATTGCCGTAATTTAAAACTAGCAGCCAATTTAAAGCACGTTTCCGCATCCCGTAAATCGCATCCGGTCAGTGTTGTGATATGGTGCAGTCGATTACGCAGTGTATTTGGATGAACGTATAATTGCTTAGCCGTGCGGGTCAAATTGCAAGTCGCCCGTAAGTAGACATCTAATGTTGGTACCAGTTCTGTATGGTTTTGCTGATCATAGGCTAACAACAAACGTAGGGCTGGATTAATAAAGAACGGTAAGATCTCAAGGTGATTAACTCGTGCCAACGCAAGATTATAGAATTGGTCTTCACAAAAAATCACCCGACCACGGCCAGTCTTCAGTTGCGCCGTTCGTTCACAAACTGTATACGCGGCAAAGGTATCTTCCGGATTAACGTAGTGCTGAGACACGATCAAGCGGCAATCCGCTTGCTTCGTAATTTGCTGCAACGTTAGTTTAAATTGATTCTGATTATATGCGACCAGACTAATTGGGATCAGTGCCACACATTGTTGCTGATAAGTCGAAACCAACACTTGTTTGAATCGTGGCATCATCAAGTACTGTAGTCGCTGCTGTAAAATCATCGGTGCTTGATCAGCTAGTGGTTCGCAGCGGATTAACACCATGGCTGTCGGTAATTGCACGTGTTGTTCAGCAAACTGATCAGCAAACGTTCCCCCTTGATGTTCCGTCAATAATAAGTTTAATAACCGGTCCCGTTGCGATTCAGCTGTTGGCATAATCTGATTTTTAACTAACGAGCCAGCGATAACCTGACCAATCGAATTGATCAGTAGTGCTTGTCGATCATTCAGTGGTTTATTGAGTGCTGGCATCACCAAATAACCGATCAGCTCGGTGCCATTTGCTAACGGCGTAATTAGCATGGGCCCCGCCGACAACTGATCTTCCGCCACATAGACTTGCGTTAAAAAATCCGGCGTATCCGGTGCAAATCCGTGGTCTAACAGCCAGCGTCCGACTCGATTCGTCTCAACTGCAGCGTGAATACTAGTCCCATTGAGTTGCGTCGTATGCGACCGTGTCAGAATCTCCCCGTTCAGATCAATAATCGCCAGCGGATTCTCTAATAAGTGTACTGCTTGGGCCAGTGTGGTATCAAAATCCGCCGTGATTGCTTGGATAGCGAGCTGATTGATGGCTGCTTGAATTTGAACATCGTGTTGTAAGCACTGACCAAGCGTCATTAATAATTTCAATAACTGATTTTGTGCCGCAATGATCGTAGTCAGACCGGTTCCCAGATTTACTAGTCCGACCGACTGACGATGGCCGTGCCAACTATAAGCAAGTTGAACTAGCTGACCCGAGTCGGGGGACAAATATAACCGGTGGCTTGCTAACGCTTCCGTCGGATCAACAAATTGGACGTGAGTAACTTCGGGATTATGTGTAAATGTTGGATCGACAGTCACCTCAAACGTTGTGGCTAACTGCCGCAATAACGGCTTTAATTGCATACTCAAGTAACCTCCTTATTCACGCTTGTCGCCTTCATCATAAATAATGTAAGCGTTTTTGTAAAGAGGCCTACTGATAACCCACCACCCCCCCTCGAAAGGTCCTCAGCTTTCTTAGGCCCGTATTCGGACAAAAAAGAGCGGGAATCCCGCTCTTTTCATAAACCTATTAGGCTAAGAAATCAGTCTGTGTTTTGGCATCGTACCGAGTCGTATGGAGCGGTTCTTGCGCTGCTTTCCCGATTGCGATTCCCATTACTGGCACGTATCGTTTAGGATCAAGACCCAGCGTCGGAATCATCTTTTCAAAGTCAATTCCGGAGAACGCATTGGCATCATACCCATGAGCTCGTGCCACTAGCAACAACTGCATCCCGACAACGGAACAATCAATCGTCGCATCGAATTTCAAGAAGTCTGGTGTGGCATTTTCATATAATGGTAAGAAGGTTCCCAGAATTTGATCCAAGCGTTCCTTCGTAATATTCCCATCCTCATAAACTTTGTTCCAGACATCGCGATAAACATAATGCGACTGGGTATCACCGGCAATAAAGACGATGGCCGATGCACTGTCAACCTGTGGGTAATTGAATTTCATCACGGCTTGTTTGAACTTAGCCTTTGCCTCGGGGGTATCCACGACGACAAAGTGCCATGACTGTAAATTACATGCCGATGGCGCGGTGGCGGCTTCCGCAATCATCTTTTGTAACTCATCACGTCCAATTTTAACGTTCGGGTCAAACTGCCGAACTGAATGGCGGTTAAACATCACGTCTGCTAAATCATTGTTCACCAAATTTTTTACTGCTTCTGACATCAGCTATTCCTCGCTTTCGTAATCCGCCTAAATAATGTAAGTCGCTGCCTTGGGATTGAAGAAACTCCGGTCATACCGACCCGTTAAGAGCTTTGGCATTGTTGTCGCAGCATCAACTTCGTCCAACTTCAGTGTGTTGAACATAACTGACGTGTCGAAGTGGAACCAAGCGGCACCGAGTGGCTTCAAGACCTTCAATTCGCCAAATGGATCATCATCGGTTGACTCCAACTGAATACTTAGGTTCCCAGGTTCAACTTGATCAGCTAAGGACCGTAATTGAGTCGCAACTAATTGGACGTTACTGAAATGGTTCGTCCCATCTTCATGTTGATCAATGTCATATTTGTAGAAGAAACTATTCATTTCGGCTTCCTTACCTAACGCGAGCTGCCCCGCAAATTGTTTCATAATTGACGGATCATTCAGTTCACCGGCCGTCCACGAAACGTTCAGTAATGTCTTGCCATGGCGTTCGACCGTGGCTGTCGCACTGTTGTCATTCCGGCGCAATTCGATGGCATCCGCTAATTTCTTAGGAATCCCAGCACCTTCCCGACCTGCAATCACACCACTCTCCGCCCCGGGACCGTGGAGTAAGAGGTTAATCGGGTAAGCGCCCATCATTTTATCCTTGTAGCTAACTAACGCAAATAGGCTTTCTTCAAGGTATGGGGCACTAAAAGTCGGTTTTCCCATATGAACGACATAACCGCAAACCACCGGTGCCATTAATTTTAATGGTGCTGGAATTAAAGCCTTAAGCACCGCTTCGTCAGTGGCATAAGCAAACCCAATACCTTCCTGGTCATTCATGCTTGGTGCTGTCAAAAAGTTCTTAACATCCTGATCACTTGCAATAAAACTTGCCATGGTAAAACACTCCTTTGTTTGCGTGACTAGCTTACATGATACCGTCCATGATGTGCACGTCTGGTGCACCATCCGTCACGATCCGTTTAACTCGGTCTTCAATCAGTGGATTATATTCTGGATGGGTCAAAATGTAGAAACGGTTATCCTCTAAGGCTTTAAAGACGGTATCGGCAATCGTATCAATTGGTTTCCCGTTGGTAATGACATACTTCGCAAATTGTTGTCCCTTTAAGTACGCTTCACTTTGATAATACGGGTCCGTTGGGTCGCTGTATTGCACTGGCCGGTGATTTTCAGTGTGATAGAGATCCGTCTGAACAAAGCCAGGGCACATCACGTGCATGTCGATATCAATATTAGCCCGTTGTAAGTCATAGACGGTCGCTTCAGTCATCCCAACAGAAGCGAACTTGCTAGCATGATAAGAAGGCATTCCGGGCGTATCAACTAAGCCGGCAATCGAAGCCACGTTAAGAATATCCGCATGGGTCTTCTGTTGAATCATAATTGGGATAACGCGCTTCATCGCATAAACTTGACTCATTAAGTTGATATGCATGATCCATTCCCAATCACGAGTCGGCAATTCCCAAATCCGACCAGGTAGCGCGATCCCGGCATTATTAATCAGTAGGTCGATCCGCCCAAACTTTTCCATGGCCTGCTCAACCGCATCGTCGACACTAGCTTCCTTTGTAACGTCAGCGGTAACCATCAACACCTCGGCACCCTTGTCGAGAATATGTTGGTACGTTTTCTTCAAAGCTGGTTCGTCGATATCAACAATCGTGAGCTTCATACCCCGATCCGCGGCGCCTTCAGCAATAACTTGACCAAATCCGTGGGCCGCACCCGTGATAAACATAACTTTATCTTTAAAATCTTTCATGATGTTTTGCGTCCTCCTCGATGAAATTGTGATTTTATTAACTTATCAGTAAACATTAACCTGATGACCGGTCATTTGTCTTGACTACGCTTTCATATTAACCCACTAAATTTATTTGAGTAATGGATAAAAGTACTAGTCTTACGACGATTAAACTGTAGCTTTTATACATGTGTGTTAGTTCACAATTATAACTAACTAAAGTGTGGTTCCAACTTTAATTAGCTAATAAAAACGCACGTCAGCCCTTCTTAGCTTACATGCGCATCATTATAATTGGATTTATTTTCTTAATACTGCAACCGTTCATTGTCATTGTGCACGGCTACGTTGCCGAAACATTCAAGGTCCGTGCCAGATCAATCACTCGTGCTTTGATCTGATCTCGGACCTGTCGAAATACTAGCAATTGGTCACTAACGCTGCCAGTCGTGCGAGCCGGATCAGGCAATGGCCAGTGTAGCCTGGTCACCGTTGCCGGAGTGACGGGGCAGCGATCCCGTGCATCACCACACAACGTCACCACGACTGCACACTGATTAAGATAGGTCAGGTCGATTAATTTAGAAACATGGTCACTGATATCAATACCCACCTCGCTCATTACTTGAACAGCTAGTGGGTTCAGGCCATGTGTCTCCACCCCAGCACTAGCAACTTGCCAGTTTGGTCCCAATAATTGCTGTGCAAAGCCTTCTGCCATCTGACTGCGACAGGCATTGCCCGTACATAAAAAATATATTTTTGGCATTTCGCCGTCCTCCTAAATTACTGACGATAACGACACTAATCGCGTATCATCACCAATATTATGCCCGCAAGAATCCCGCTTGCTCCGCTAATAACCATTAAGATACAACATCGTCATGCGCGTAACCGCGATAGATTGCTGTGACTATTCCAGCAATCGAATAAGCTAGCCTTAACCCTCAAGCATGCGCTCACTATATTTTTGTAATCGATTTCAAAACGATTTATACTAGAGTTGATATTACAATATTATTCTAAACTTATAACCAGTCCCCTGAGCAGTTACTCATCGCGAGAACGGTCTTATTTCAACTAATTTATCGGAGGTCTTTTCCATGACAGTAGCAATTCGTTATCAAACTCGCAATGGCAATACACAAGCATTTGCCGAACAAATCGCTAGCGTGGCAGGTGTTCCAGCACAATCCATCGATACACCTGTCGAACAAGCTGACACACTCTTTTTTGGCGGCGGTACTTATTTTATGAAACCCGACAAAACCGCATCTGCTTTTATGAAGAACCTTGATCCGACTAAGATCAAACAAATCGCCCTATTCACAACTTCTGGCGGACCAGAAATGGTTTCAGACAAAGCCCTGACAAAGATTGCCACCGAAAAGGGCATTCCCGTCATCGGCCACTTCCACCAAGTCATGGGTGGCAAAGGAATGAAAATCATCGGCAGTGCTGGCGGCAAGCTCAAAGATGAGCAGATTGAACTCGTTAAGGAATTCGCTCAAAAAATGTTAGCTCGATAATGATTTGACGGCGCTCGCGTTGACTGAAAAAGTCAATGCGAGCGCTATTTTTGGATTAGTGCTGAAGACCTAATTAGCCCGTCTAATTTGACGTAGGACGTCAATGCACCGCTGCTGATTAGCGTTAGGCAAAAAGGACTTCCGCACCGCCAGTTGCATGTAACAGTGTAATTGCTCTTGGGCAGCTAGTGGAATCCCTACAACCTGATCACTTAGCACTACGGAATCCGCAATGACCACCCCAACACCAACGTTTTGAGCAACTAGACCTTCGACTAACGCGTTGGTAGCTGCCTCGTAGACGATTTTAGGCTGTATGTGGCCGCGCTGACAATATTGTTCTAACGCTAACCGTGGTAATGCGTGTTTAGGACGAGCGATGATAGGCACTCCTTGTAAGTCAGTTGCTCGAATCGTTTTTAAGTGACTTAATGGACTATTGACATTGGCCAAGACCTGCATCTGATGTTCCTCTAAGAGGCTCACTCGTAAATCTGTGGCGCGTTCTGGGACCAAAGTTGAAAAAACCGCTGCGTCTAACTTGCCTTGCCGCAAATCAACTAACAATTGTTCTGAATCAGCAACGGTCGTTGTGACCTGGTCTAATAAATCAACTGAGATAAATTTTTTTATCACCCGGGGAAGCCATATACCACCTGCAACATTGGAAAATCCGAGCCGAACTTGCTGCTCATTAGCGTGATGAACTTCCAGTGCCATCTGCGCAACGTCTTTTAAGAGTTGCTTAGACTTAATATACAAGGTCCGCCCCGCTGCCGTCGCTACTAGTTGGGCCCGATGGTTGGCCTGCGTTAGTAATACTGCTTGGTATTCTTCTTCCAATCGTCGTAAAGCTGCAGAAATAGCCGGTTGTGTGACGTGAAACTTGGTCGCCGTGGCCGTGTAATTTCCCGTCTCAACTAATGAACAGAAGTACTTTAAATCGCGTTCATTCACGTCAACGCCCCCATTCAATCTATTTAATACCTAATTTTAACACGAAAGATGCGGCAAATCGTGGTCAGGAGCAATCACGACTTACCGCATCTATATTGCTCAGTTAGTCTTACCAAAAGCCTAATAACTTGGTCCACAGCAAGCCCCCACCTAACCAGATGACGTTAAAAATAACCCCAATAATTGCACTCAATCGCCACCACTCCGCACTAGTCACATAGCCTGTACTTGACAATAATGCCGCGGGCCCGGCCGAGTACGGCGTCGTTGACAAGTTGATTGAACCAGCAAATGCCAATAGTAACGCCGCTAAAACATGGGGAACACCGGCACCAATGGCGATGGATAAAAAGCCAGCATATAACGCCGAAATCTGTGTTGAAACACTCGGAAACATGTAATGTAAGTAAAAATAAGCTAAAAACAGGATAATGAGCACGCTAATCCAGTTCATACCATTCAGTAAATGACCTAACGTTTTGGAAAACCATGGGAAAAAGCCTAGTGTCATTAGCTTCTTAGACATCATCATGATGATCGATAACCAGACTAAAATATTCCAAGCAAAATGTTCATTGAGCAAATCGTTAGTCGTTAACACGCCCGTAATCAGCAAAATAACAACTGCGATAAAACTTACTTCGGTCGCATCGATGCCAATTTTAGTCCCGATCAACCATAAAACAATCGCTAAAATAAAGGTAATTGACATAATTTTTTCACTAGCTGTCATTTTTCCAAGTGCGGCCAAACGCGTCGTTGCCCAGCGGTGCGCGCCTGGCGTTTGTTTCACCTCAGGGGGATAGACTTTATATAGTACCCATGGAATAATTAGTAGCGATAAAATACCTGGGACACAAGCAGCCGTAAACCATTGCATCCAAGTTACCGTGATTCCCTGCATCTTAGCTAAACCAATAGCCACCATGTTGCCAGCTAAACCGGTCAAAAACAAGCCTGATGTAATATTATTAACTTCATATTCATTAAAAACTAGAAATGAGCCTAATTTTCGCTGTGTGCCCTGTTTCGGATCAGATCCCATTTCACGAGAAAGGTTATCAATAATGGGATACATAATCCCGTTGACCCGCGCATTATTGCTAGGAATACCAATCGCCAATACGGCATCAACAAAGGATAAGGCGTATGCTAAGCTCAGCGTGCGCTTGCCAAATAAACTGACAAACAGATAGGCGATCCGCTTGCCAAGTCCTGATTTAATAAAACCAGCAGCCATGAACATGCACATGGCAACCATCCACGCCGTCGAATTACCAAAACCAGTAGCGACTTCGTCCATCGTAAAAACACCCGTTAACGTCGCGACAACAATCCCAATCAGCGTGACGGCCATCATCGGTAATGGCTTGGTAATACAAGCAATAATCGTTGCCACAAAAATTGCAAATAAGTGCCACGCCATAATACTAATTGCTACTGGTCGTAGTGGCGTAACTAGCCATAACCCAATTCCAAAAATTAGCGGTAACAGAAAGCCCTTCCATTTTATTTCACTCAACATCTGCACTTCCTCCTAATCTTCATATAATTGTTAAGATTTTCACATATCTTGCCATTAACGGTTGTTTGCCGTTTTTCAATATCACCATAACTTAATTTATAAGTCTGTCAATTTAAATTTAGTTGTAGTTGCTTGAGGTGTCGCAATAAAACCCGTTATATACAGCCTACAGGGACCTGTTTGCGATTAAAAATACCTGAAACTATCATAGCGACTAGTGCCTTTTATCGGACACTTTTATAAATAGAATTTATAAAAAGCTAAAATAAAGTTTGCCACTTGCTTAATTCTCACTAAAGTTTCGACAACCCGTCAAATTAATCACAGCTTGTTATCCTTGTCACAATAGCATTCTGTTGGCTTCGTTAAAATTAACGGTTGTTTTTTCTAGGTAACTATTTATATTGAAAGCGTAAACAATCCGTGTACTTATCCAACTAAAAAACTAATAAAGGAATGTTAATTATGAAATATATTGCCTTGATTGGTACGGCGGCACAACAGTCTTACAACCGTGAATTATTACAATTTATGAAGCATCATTTTAGTCAACGGGCTACCATTGACGTTAATGAAATTACAGGGATTCCCCTTTTTAATGAACCAACTCAAAATCATATCCCGGCGACCGTTCAAGCCTTAAATGATAAAATTAGCCAGGCCGATGGGGTGATCATCGGGGTACCCGAATACGATCATGCCATTCCGGCCGCACTCAAGAACGTTATTGAATGGCTTTCTTACCAGCTCCACCCCTTTGCTAATAAACCGGTCATGTTAGTTGGTACTTCCCTTGGCGTACAGGGGACGTGCCGTGCTCAAGGTGACTTACGCAATATTCTCAATGCGCCCGGAGTTGATGCTCAGGTACTCCCTGGCAATGAATACATGTTAAGCTACGCTGCTAAAGCCTTTGATCAGAATGGTCAAATGACCGATGCCCCTTCTATCAAGTTCTTGGAACGGTGCTTCGATAACTTTGAAAAATACGTTAAGGCACTCAACGGCACGCCCGCGCTCAATGTGAACTGGCACGGTAACTACGACGTTATCGTTTTAGGCTTTGGTGGTGCCGGTGCTTCAGCGGCTCGTTTTGCTGCTGATAATGGTGCCCACGTACTAGTAGTTGATGCGGCACCATTTGGCCGTGAAGGTGGCAACACCCGCTACTCCGCCCAACACGTCGTTACGGGTGAAAGCTTAGATAAACTAACCGCTTATTATCAAGCACTGGGCGCGCCATTCAGTACCCCTACTAAGACACTCAACGCCTATTTAAGCGGTATGAGTAAAATTCCAGCATATTTTGAAAAATATCTGGGGATTAAAGCCGTTAGTTGGAAACATGATATTAAACCCGGTGATGCCGTTGCCATCAAGAAAACCATGGCGGAATACCCAGAACTAGCCGGAAGTGATACGATTGACTTTGCCCTCGTTCACAAACGTGATAAAGACGCTGCATTATGGAAACTACTCCGGCAAAAAGTCCTTGAACGAGCTGACAATATTGACGTTTGGTTGGACTCACGGGCACAACATTTGATCCAAGATCCTAATACTAAAGTGATCCAAGGGGTCCAAATCAAACGGGGCGAACGACTGCTTAATATCCATGCCAATAATGGCGTCGTTTTAGCTATGGGTGGTTTTGAAAACAATCCTGAGTTAAAGCAAACCTACTTGCACAGTGATAATCTGACACCACTTGGGACGCTCTATAACCGCGGTGATGGTATCAAAATGGCTCAAGAAGTTGATGCCAAAATGTGGCACATGACCAATTATGAATCTCACGGTATCTTACCTGGAATCACCTTCAAAGAAGACGCCAATGAACGGGGCCGTCAAATTGAACACTGGCCTTTATTAAAGAACGGTAGTATTTTCGTTATCGCTGATGATGGGACACGCTACTTCCAAGAAGACGCTAAGCACCGTCACGGACACGTTTACACACATGGCTCTTGGCTAATCCCAATGAATAATCAGCACCCCTACTTAATTTTTGATCAAACCCAGTACGATGCCTTCAAACAAGAAGAAAGTCAGGATGGTCAGTTACCGTATCCGAAATTCATGACCAAACTCGTTTCCGCGCCAACGATTGCACAATTGGCCGCCAAATTGGGAGTTCCTGCTAATAATCTACAACAGACGGTAACTGACTTTAATCACTACACAGAAGTGGGACGTGATTTTGAATTTGGTCGTGATCCGCAAACGATGCGTCAACTGGACGATGGCCCTTACTATGCCATTGCTGCGGCCAATGACGTCCTCAACACGCAAGGGGGGCCACAACGCAATGAAAATGCCCAAATTCTCAACGTCAATGACGAACCTATTCCACACTTGTTCGGCGCTGGTGAATTAGGCGGTATCGTTGCAAACTGCTATCAAGGTGGTGGTAATTTAGCCGAATGTTTGATCTTTGGTAAGTTAGCCGGTGAAAACGCTGCTCGTCCAAAGGTAGATAGTGAATCTGTCACCGCCAACGAAGCCAACGGAATTAATGACCTTGTTGATGGCGAAACAGCATCTAATGTTAAACTGGCCGCTGATCAATATCTCGGCAGTTCCAATGCCGGGCTAGGTGGCAAAGTTATTGTGCGTGTGACTTACAACGACCATAAAATTCAAGCAGTCGATGTTATTCAACACCATGAAAGTGAAGATGTTGGTTTAACCGCTATCGATCAAATTCCACAAGAAATTGTGGCAGCCAACTCCACTAGCGTTGACGCCGTTTCAGGTGCCTCTGCATCTAGCCGAGCTATTAAAGAAGCGGTCCAAAATGCGCTGAAACAAGCCAAAGATTCAGTCACGAATTAAGCACAATTCAAAGCGAATATGTATTTGAGAACATCACGTAACTCACGAGTTGCGTGATGTTTTAGTGTCCCGTGGCGAAAGTTTCACGTGAAACATTTTAGGACTTACGGTATTTGATTTCCAAATATAAGTTATGCAAGGTGCCTATCAAAACAGACACCATCTATTGCCAAAATCAACAACATCCGTTATACTGTTTATCGCTGTGGCTATAATCGGCCACAAATAAGGAGATGATTAATGATGATGGCATCATTATCTGTACGCAAAAGTGCTGCTCGTTAGCGACACTTTTCGACAGAACCTTTCAGAGAAGTGTCTGGTTTGAATCTGAAAGGAATTATATTATGCAACCGACAATTACCACCTATCAATACAGTTATATTACTCAGCAAGTCAATCAGTTAATTAGCGCCGAGCTCGCCGTAAACGATCTTCAAATTAGAGCCGTCGTACGGGCACAAGCTATCGAGCGGATTACACCACTGCTTCCTAGTGACGATCCAATCACCGCTAATTTCTTGTCCCATTTGCAAACGGACCGGCTAACCCGTGCCAAGGCCCCTCAACTACTAGAAACGCTAATTCCGCTAATTATTCCGTTTCCATCCTTGACGACAAAGCAACTAAGCAAGTTGTTTCGCAAGGTCAAAAAGTTGAAGCAGCCTGTATGGTCACAATTAGCATTACACGAATTGACTTACCTAGGTTGGAATGATGGTGGTAACCAGAAAAAGTATTTAGTAATCCCGGATCATGATCGTCTCATTGGTATCCAGGGAGATCTAGCACCACAAACAGTCAAGGGCGTCTGTGCCATTTGCCAAACAATTGGCAACGTCGCACTCTTTATGTCGACAACCAAGTCATCTGGTCTCGGACCTTACACGCGTAACGGCAATTACATTTGTCGTGACAGTAATCAGTGTAATCGACAATTGACCGACCCGCAGGCTTTAGCTGACTTTTTAGCAGTTGTCCGTCCAAAACAATAATTAAATAAAAATCAGGGCCACCAAGAACAGCTGCAACTGTCGTTCTTGGTGGCCCCTTCATTAATCTTATTCGGTGACACTAATACAATAAGCGCGTGTTGGCGAATCACTAACTTCAATTCGCAACAGTTGCGCCCCGTTGTCTCGCAATGTCTTATCAATCTTGGTAAACAAATACTCCGTGACATTTTCCACAGTTGGATTAACGGTTTTAAATTCAGGTAAGTCGTTCAAAAATTTACCTGACAATTCATCCAACGCTTGATGCAAATTTTTTTCAATATCATAAAAAGCAACCATCGCATCAACCGTGTGCAATTCACAAACAATTTCCCACGTGTGCGTGTGCTTTTTTCCGGAGCCAGTTGCCCACCGCACCGCATGGCTAGCGTTGACATAGGACTTAATTTTGTACGTTCGTTGTTTAGTCGTCATTGCCCAGCCTCCCCTATCAGGTTCAAGTTACCCTCCATCTTAGATGAAACGGTGTCAGTTGGCAATAGTGTCTGCTAGTAAACAGCTGGTTTCTGCTGCAAAAGTGAGTCTAAATTAATTGATGATGTGCAAGACTTGCGGCGTAGCAACTCGGTCAGTTCGAAATTGATTTAACGGTTTTTCAGGTTTCTCATAGCCTAAAGCAATCCCCATCGCCACTACTTTATCTGCAGGCATCCCGAGTGCGTTTCGTACAATGGCCGGATATTTAACCAGTTCATAAGATGGTACTGACTGTACTCCGCGAGCAGTTGCGGCTAACATTAACGTCTGCGAAAAAGCGCCTAAATCATAGATTGACCAACTATTAGGGTTAGCGTCGAGCACGAGATAGGCAATCGCCGGTGCGCGATAAAGATTAGCACGACTATCCCAATAAGTGGTCGGGTCTGAGTCGATCACGGGCCGAAAAGTTCCGACCCAGTGCCCCATATTTGGGCTAGCAAACGCCGAAAAATCACCCCGGTGTACTTTGGCGAGATCAGCGTCTTCCGTAATCCCTTGCTCAGCGGCAGTAGCATAGTGTTGCTTAATATTAGTTAGTGCGTGCCCCGTTGCAATATAGACTTGCCATGGTTGTGAATTACCCCACGAGGGGGTTTGCTGAGCATCTGTAACAATCGTTGTTAATAACTGTGGCTCAATAGGGTCGTCTTTAAAAGCCCGGACTGAATGCCGGGTGTGAATCGCTTTAATTGTTTCCATGAATTTTTAGCTCCTATATTTTAAATAGTGATGAACAAAGAGAATAAGTATCATTATAAAAGATAGAACTATCTTTTTCAAGCAAGGAAACTTGGCTAGCTAAGCGCATCGTCATAAACCAGTAAACTAAAAACGTGGTAATACCGAGCCATTCATGCTCAGTATTACCACGTTTTTAACCAAATCAGGCCCTTGAAGTTACAGTCAACAAGCTATGAACACTGGCCTTAACAAGGCTGTCGTAGACCTTATTTTAATGCAATCTGTACCCGTCGTTGAAGATCTGGCACCACGGTCGCTTGGAACCATGGATTCTTCTTTTGCCAGCCATAATTTAGGGGCGATGGATGCACTAATGGGAAATAATCAGGCAAGTAATCCTGATAATTTTGAACCGTTGCAGTCAACGTCTTTTGCCGTGAACGTCCTAAATAAGCCTTAATTGCATATTGGCCCACAAGTAACGTCAGTTGAACGTTAGGCATCATTGCTAGCAGCGGTTCATGCCATTTATCCATGAAGCCCTTGCGCGGTGGCAAGTCACCGCTTTTGCCCTTACCAGGATAGTAGAAATCTAGTGGCATAACTGCAATGCGGTCACTTTGATAGAATTGCTCCCGCGTCACGCCCATCCAATCCCGAAGTCGGTCGCCGCTCGCATCATTGAAATACGTCTTGGTATTTTGGGCAATACGTCCCGGTGCCTGACTAATCACTAAAATAGTGGCTGTCGGTAACACATGAAATAATGGGTCCCACCCCTTCGCCGTATATTCAGCGTTATCGGGATCAGCCTTGATAGCTTCAGTAATTTCTTTGATTGTTGTGATATAGATGCACCTGCGATTCGTTTTTAGTTTTAGTGACGATACTTTTCCCATGCCTGTTTGATTAAGCTCAGAATATATTCAATCTGAGTATCATCTTTTATAATTACTTCATAATCTCCAATGACCAGTGCTACTTTGTCTTATTCAATTTATAAAAATCCATATTAATGTTCATACTTATACTAGTATTTTACATCAATTAGTCATAGACACGAAGAAAAGTCCTAACCATGTTATTGCCCTAGATTAAACACGACTTCATAGTCCCAACATTCGCTTCAGCAGCTTTTCATTACGTTTATTATGGATCGGTACCATTAAGCGCGTGGTATATTTTGCCAAAACACCTTGCTTATACACAGATTTTTGATTACTAAACGTCTCAAAGCCTGTCTTACCGCCTTTATAGCGTCCCATTCCAGAATAACCCACACCACCGAAACCCATTGAATGCGAACCCGCATGCAAGGATAACTCATTAATATCTACTCCGCCAGATGATGTCTGCGAAATAATTTGATTCAAATGCCTTGAACTCCTACCAAATAAGTACATGGCTAACGGCTTTTCATGAGAGTTAATAAAAGCGATGGCTTCATCAAGTGAATCATACGTAAAGATCGATAAAATAGGTCCAAAAATTTCATTTCTGGCAATCTGTAAATCTCAATCAGGATTAATCGCCAACGTTAATGGAATTAGCCGTCTTTTCACGTCCGGAACCAATTCATTATTTGGATTAATCGTTATCAGCCTAGTTCCCCGTTGCCGAGCTTCAGTAAGCATTCCCAAAATCCGATCGTAAGAACGATCGTTGATAATGGCAGAATATTCAGAATTATTAATGTAAGTTGGAAATGCTTGCGCAAGTTGTGCAGTGATTAAGCGCACGTATTCATCCAACTGGTCAGTGGGAAGTAACACATAATCGGTGTCCAAACAAATCTGACCACTATTACCAGAACGACTACGCGCAATCTTGGCAGCTGTCATTTGCTTGTTAGCATCTGGTAAAACAACGGCTGGATTTTTACCACCCAGTTCTAAAACAACCGGTGTTAAATTAGGAGCCGCCGCCGATAATACCTTCTTACCAGTTTCAGAGCCACCTGTAAAAACTAGTTTGTCCCAATCCAGTGCTGAAAACTGAGCCGCAATATCAGCTTCTCCTGTCACTACTGCAAAGTTCTTTTCATTTAAATACTGTTGTGACAATTTCTGGACCAGTGCCGCTGTCTGAGGGGTATACTCAGAGATCTTTACCATCACTCGATTCCCCGCTGCAATCGCTTCTACCGCTGGATCTAGCGCAAGATCGATTGGTGCATTAAACGGCGACATGATACCAACTACACCTAATGGTTCATTATAAACATACTGTTTAGTTCCAGTTAATGCCATCAAACCCGACCGTTGCTTAGCTGGTAGTATCCATTTACGAAGATGCTTCTTAATATATGCAATCGTCGCTAGTGGTCCGGTTAAATCAGCACTTACAATTTGTAGCGGATCACGCTGCCCAAAATCCGCTTGAAGTGCCGTGATTAATTCTGAAATATTATCCCGAATCAATACCTCAATCTGATTTAAAACAGTCACACGCTCTTCATAGGTCATTGGTTGCGCACGGTCATACTGTGTCTTTTGTAAGTAAAAAATTTGGTGCATCTCATTAATTGTAGTCATCATAGCTCTCCTTTTTAATCGAACAATCGTTTAATTATAGACAAAAAATATCATGTTCTGATATTTTATTTTTTCAATAGTGCATTCATACACATCACAACCACTTGATCGATCATAATTGTCTTATTATCAATTTGACGTGTTTTTAAGGCTTTAACAAACAAAACAATTGGTGCATAAACAAAACCTAAAATAACTGCTGGTGAAGAAATGACAAATTCAGGTGTATGTTTGACTGCTTCAAAAAGTTGCTCGAAACCTTGATAGGATTCCTCCTTTTTGATTTTTAAGCTATCAAGAATGGGCGAATTATTGAATTGTTCAATAATCATTAATGCTTCGTAATATTGCATGCCGAAATCGTATAACGCATACATAAACTGTTGGACAAACTTAACTGAGTTATTGGGTTTGGTATTGATATTTTGACTTAAAAATGCTGCTAACTGTCGCTTTTTAGCAAGGTAGACCTGCTTTAGAAGATCCTCTTTATTTGAAAAATAAACGTAAATAGTTGACGAAGAAATACCACTCGCTTTGGCAATTTTGGACATCGAAACATCCGCAATTCCCTCTTTTAGAATAATACGACTTACTTCATCGATAATACTCTTCTCTTTGTCTAAATCTTTTTCCCGCATATTTGGCGCCCTCTTTTAATCGATTGAACGTTCGATTAATAATATAAAACTATCCCTAATAAATGTCAATTAAAATTATTAGAAATTTTATGGATGTGGCACCTGTACGCAAAAAATCACTAGCTATATATACCTGAGAATCTACAATCAGCATCTTGGGGATTGGGTATACTCAAAAACGGCAAGCCTTTTTGAGGAGCACCTGCCGCTTACTTTGCTATTATCAATCAATTGAGTATAGTGATAACCAGGCTATTTCAATCTAGCCTTAATATCAGCATCTGAAAAATCGTTGCTACCGTCCTTTTTTATTTCGCCATTATTTAATGGTAATTGCATATCTATATACTGCTTACACTTTAGTAAGGTAACTGTAATTCTTTGCAGCCTTATCTAAACTGTTATAAATACGACCATCAAAAACAGATTAGAATTCCTATTCACCTAATAAATCCGTAACTATTGAAAAACAAATTTTAGCATCACTTATGGTACGGACTTCCCACATTAATCATAAACGCCCGATAAACCTGCTCCGACAGCACTAACCGCATTAATTGGTGAGGTAACGTGAAACGCCCAAACGAAATCTGAGTATCCGCGCGCTTCAGCACTTCCGGTGATAATCCCAGCGAACCACCGATTACGAAATCAATATCACTGTGACCATACGTCGTTAGTTTATCAATTTCCGCCGCAAATTCTTCACTCGAGCGTTCTTTGCCCAAAATTGCTAGCGCGTATACGTAATCGCGATCCTTGATCTTTTCTAGGATCCGTTGGCCCTCTTTGGCCTTCACATTTTCCATCTCTGCGTTACTTAATGACTCTGGAGCCTTTTCATCTGGCACTTCAACAATCTGGAATTTTGCAAATTTACTCATTCTTTTCGCATATTCCGCAATCCCCTGTTTGAAGTATTTCTCTTTTAATTTCCCGACACAGATAATTTTGATGTTCATAATTGACCGCCTTTACACAAGTTATTAACATAGTTATCCACAGGTGCATAACTCAATAATCAATATATTGTGTTGAACACCAGTTCGCCACAATATTTATTTAGCCTCGTTTTGTCAAGACCTTTCCAACTTATCCACAGTTTTGCACAGCAACACTTGTTCGTGGATTCCGGTTACAAATCCTATTATATCAAGAACCGAGGCCTATTAAAATAACTTTTTAAAATTAAATCCACAGGCCAGTCCGGCGCCTGTGGATAACTTTTAAACAAGCTTCAACCCCGTGGTTCCGGCTGTTCATAAATTTCGACTAACGCGACTAAAATTTATCACCAAAGTTGTCCACACTTTTGCACACCATCAAATTCGACAATAAATGCTTTCTGCTATTTCAACCAGTTTGTTCGGCTTTTGTCGCAACCATTGCCAGCTTTCGCAAATTTAGTCGATTATTGAAAATCGATTCTTCGTTTTTTCATAATTTCGGCTACTAACCTAAAAAAACGCCCCCGACTGCTTTATCCAGTCAGGGACGTTTATGAAATTCTCATTTATTAGTTACTTTGTTTAGTTAACGTTTTGGTAGTTTCCGTCAACTTCATGTTGGCTGTCTTGAGTTTTCCGTTATGGTAGTATTTCACCGTCACGGTATCATTAACCGAATGGGCATACAGGGCACTCCGTAACGTGGCTAAGCTGGTCACTTTCTTGCCACCTAGCTCCGTAATCACATCGTACTTCGTTAACCCAGCAGCTTTAGCCGGTGAACCTGAGTACGTCTTCATGATGACGACACCCTTCGTCACACTGGTTGGTAACTTAAGAACAGACTTCTGATCACTAGAAGAAATATTGGATAGGTCATAGGTTGCAACCCCTAAAGCCGGCCGAACGACTTCACCCTTTTGAACCAATTCATTGATGATCTTCACAACTTCATTACTTGGAATTGCAAAGCCCATCCCTTCGACACTAGTCCCAGAATTATCTGAGGCCAACTTCATCGAGTTGATCCCGATAACTTGTCCAGCAATGTTGAACAACGGACCACCAGAGTTTCCAGAGTTAATTGCCGTATCTGTTTGGATAACCGTCGCGTACCCCGTCGTTTGACCAGATGTATTCGTCGTCGCCACGGTCCGCTTCTTCGCTGAAATGATTCCTTGCGTCAAGGTCGTTGCGTAATTAGAGCCCATCGGTGACCCAATGGCTAAGGCCGTTTCACCAACCTTGATATTATCTGAGTTACCAAAGCTAGCCGTCTTCGTTACTTTAGAAGAATTGATTTTCAGAACGGCCAAGTCAGTCACAGAATCGGTTCCGACAATTTTAGCTGACAACTTAGTCCCATCACTCATAATCACTCGAATGGCACTTGAACCACTCACCACGTGATTATTCGTTACAATATAAGCCGCGTCACCGCTCTTCTTATAGATCAACCCAGAACCTTCACTGTACTCTTCCAGCTTACTAGAGCTAGAATCTGAACTGGATGAACTATCACTGCCAGACGAGTCATCGCCACCCAAAATACCACTCCAACTGCTTGAAGAGCTCTTCTTTTGGAGATTAATGACCGATACAACGGCCGCCTTGTTATTTTCAAACACCTTGGTCGCCTGTGAACTGACATTGACCTTAACGTTCGTCGTTGACGTTGACCCCGATTTATTAGAACCAGTTGGTACACTGGTCGATGACGTTGCGATGTTATTGTTTTGGAAATAATTAATACCGCCGTAAGCAACACCACCACCGATTAAACCAGCTACTAGTGCGGTTACTGCGACTTTGATTAATGATTTATTAGCCATAATTGCGCGTCGAAACGCGATCCCTCCCTACTAATGCTTATTTTAAGTTTATTTTAGCGAAAAAGTGTGATTTTTTTATGACTGAAGCGTTGTGAAACATTAAAGCTAACCTATAACGTGATTAACTTAGTCGCTTGTTCTGGCTCCGTATCGTACAATTGAAAATCATGCTCAACACCAAAATCTCGTTCCGTCATCATGGAAGCAACCGTTAAATGCGCCAAGGACTTCAAGTTATTATCCTGACTACGATGCCCTAAGTAAATCCGCTTGGTATGCCGGCCAATCACATCCATCAAGGCGTTCGCACCATCTTCATTCGATAAATGGCCCTCATCACCAATAATTCGCTGCTTTAATGGCCATGGATACCGACCCATCCGCAACATTTCTAAGTCATGATTACATTCAAATAAATAGCCGTCAGCGTCTTTGATTACACCTTCAACGTGCTCTGAAACGTAGCCCGTATCCGTAATGATGACAAACGATTTTCCGGCATGATGTAGCTCATAAAATTGTGGCTCGGCCGCATCATGTGACACACTAAATGATTCCACGTCGAGATCACCTAGTCCAAGCGTCGTGTTCGGGTCAAAGACATGACATAATTCGGCAGGAACGTTGCCGATTTTATGCGCCATTGCGTCCCAGGTCCCCTGATTAGCATAAACATCCATACCATACTTCCGCGCTAAAATCCCCGCAGAATGGCAGTGATCAGTGTGTTCATGGCTAATAAATAAACTATCGACTTCATTAATATCACGATCGATCGACGCCATTAAATTAGCAATTTTTTTGCCACTTAGCCCCGCATCAACCAATACTTTGTGCTCTGGCGTTTCGATGTACGTCACGTTACCCGTACTACCCGATGCCAGAATGCTTACTTTCATATCATCCGTTGCTAATTTTAATACCATTATTTAGGCTCTTCCTATCTCTGAAATCCATTACTATCTTCATATGATACACGCTTTTAGCGGGGTTGAAAAGCAAGCCACCTGCAAGTGCTCAAACTTAACGTCCACGACTATCGCCATCACGCGGTTAGTCTAGTTTACTGTCGTGTATGCGCGCACTAGTTTACCGACCATTATAAACTCACACGAAACCGCGAACATCAACGCTGAGCAATCCACGCTACGTCCATGGCACCTCAACATTGGCGTATCACAACTAGTCAAAAATCTAGTCACCAAAAAACGGGCCTGTTAAGAAAAACACCCTTCTTCACAGCACCCGTTATTCGACAACGACACCTAGTCGTTAAATTGGTTTTCACTAATCAATTGCATTCCACATCATTCCGACCGTCGCATCTAAACTACTCGTATCACTAGCCGTACTACCGTTCTTCATTGAAGAACCAGTAAAGGCATTGATACGGTGCAGTGTAACGTTAGAACTATTCTTACCCCGGACCGCAAAGATCCACGTTGGGACGTAAACACTACTATCCTTCAATTTCAATAACCGAGAATACCCAAGCTTTGCCCAAACGACCCGGGAGCTACTTGCCACCTGATTATATTGATACAACGCAACCAGGGCCTTTTTTTCACTGATCGTAACAGCCTTTTCGCGTAAAGTTTTGACGTGATTGACGTACGTCTGAGTATAACTTGTCAGCTGCTTGTTTTTATTAACAAATAGGTGGACTTGCCCAGCGCCAGTCATGATCTCGCCATCCGCAACCTTTTGAACAAAAACGTAATCGCCGTTAGACGACAAATCCGCATCATAGACGTACTCGGTTCCATGGATTACATTGGTCCGCTGACTCATAAACGTCGTCAAGTCCGCTTTAGGATTGCGGGTATCGATAGTGGTGGTTGCCCGTAGTGTGCTCACGAGCTTACCGCCACTTTGCACCCGGGCTGTCTGTTCAGTTAACTGACTCAACAATTGTTTGAGACCACTCTCGTTACTGCCCGCAATATAGTAACCCGTCCCTTCGCTCGTGTCCGGGTTTTTAAAGCTAATATTATCTGCGCGCATTTCACGAATTATCGTGGTCGCCGTATCACCAGTCGTTTGTGTCGACTTAGAGCTCGTTTGCACGAACATAAAACCCAAGAAGATATCTAGAACAACAAATGCTAGTAGGAAAATCCACTCAATTCTCCGAAAATTCATGCGGCCACCTCCTAAGATCCACTTAACATCGACGTATATGTCCGCCAAGTGCCATTATAGTAGACATAATACGTCGGCGTCAGGTCGATCACGAGTTTGGACGACTTGTTCTGTGACCATTCGTAGCCAAGTTCAATACTGCCAATTTTACTGTCTTTATAACCAGCGGCCTTCAGACGTTTTAACACACTTGTCGAACTCGGTAAGGTCACCGCTTGCTTCTGACCAGTAGTTGGTACTGGCACCTGCAAACTGTACAGTGAGAAGTAGTAACGGTCTAACCCGTTAGAAGTGAGCTGAATCCGGACATCGCCATTTTCGGTCTGATTAAAGATCGGGAACCCTTCAACATAGCTCCGGTAAATGACACTATTACTCGTTGCATCAAAACCGTAGTAGCGGATATTATCCATTGGGACACCGAGACTAGTTAACAAATTGAAGCTCTTCTTTAGCTGATTAGTCAGTGATAGGTTCCGCGTGGTTCCTGAATCACTATAATCTTCGAAATACACTGTTCCTAGCTTAGAATCCACCGTCATGCGCTTGTAACTACCCGTTGTATACTCCTGCTTACCACTGCGATTATGCACTGAAACGGTCGAATTACCATCCGCATCTAGTAATCGGTTGGCAATCTCACTCGCAGCCGCTTTACTCATCAAGTAGCTATAATGTTGCATCGTAACTTGCTTTGGATAATCAATATACGTTGTATTATCCTCATAGGTCATCTTGACAGCAATCCGTTTGACCTTGTCGACTGCCAAAACTTTTTTCAACGACGACAGAGATTTTTTCTTCAACCGAACACTATAAATCTCATGATGGTCATCATTCAAAAAGTAGATGTGATTCGTATCATTGATTGGAATCACGATCCGACTAAATTCCGAGGAGCGAAAATTACTGAGATGTTGCTTGAAGACCGTATTAAACATACTGACAGTAATACTGTCAGGAAAGTTCAATACGTACGAATCAGTTCCATTTAAGAGCGCACGGTAGCTTTTTGCCGACGTAATGCGAACTTTAGAGATACTCCGCGCATCCCATTTGCGTAACTGCTCACTAAATTGACTGACTAAGCTGACATTTTTATTAATCAGCAGGGATTGGCCACCCTGACTGTTAGTGTGAATTAATTGTGTCGGTAAATAAATATCATCGATTGTCCGAGTTGTCAACGAAGAGTTCGATGACGTCGTACTAACCTTGCTTTCATGCTCATAGCGTGACGGATTCAACCAGATATACATGGATAAAACCACGCTCAATAAGATCAGAATCGTCAATAAAATGGGTAAGATAAAGCGTCTAAGCTTGTGAGTCGTCATCCCAAAGGTCCTCCTCCTCATAAGGTTCGTATGGCAAGGAGATATAGAACGTAGACCCCTTACCTTCAACACTATCAACCCAAATACGACCGCCGAGCATCTGAACAACTTCTTTTGAAATTGCCAAACCGAGGCCCGTCCCACCTTGGGCCCGTGACCGCGCCTTGTCGACTCGGAAGAATCGGTCAAAGACGTGTCCTAAGTCGGCCCGTGGGATACCCAAGCCCTGATCACTAATACTAATGATCACTTGGTTATGCGTCTCTAACAGCCGACAAGTCACGACACCGCCATCAGGTGAATACTTGATCGCATTATTCATAATGTTATCCAATACTTGAGTGAATTTATCGGTATCAATTTCAACCCACAGATCACGCTTGGTAAACTCGCGCTTAATAGTGTAATACTTAGCTGGATTATCATCCTTCTTTAAGATCATATCAAACCGATCAAGCACGTAATTGAACATCTCATTAATATTGACCAATTCCATATCGACCCGGGTGGTCCCTGAGTCCATCCGTGATAGACTTAAGAGTTCATTGATCATTCGAATCATACGATCGGTTTCTTCTTGAGTGACCTTCAAAAATCCTGGGGCCACTTCAGGATCCTTCCACGCACCATCACTCAGTGCTTCAATATAACTCCGCAAACTAGTCAGTGGTGTCCGTAATTCATGAGACACGTTCGAAACAAATTGTTTCCGGTCATTATCAATCTTTTGTTGTTCCGTGACATCGTGGAGCACACAGACTAACCCACTAATAAACCCAGACTCCCGTTGAATTAACGAGAAGTAGGCATTCAAGATTAGGTCACGCTCGTTCGAAGAAAAATCAAGCATCAATTCATCTTGATTTTCAATCAAATCACGCAATGAATAATCATCACGGATTTTTAAAATATCTAAAATCGAGTTACCGATTGCCTTTTCGGCCGTAACGTCCATAAAGTCCGAGGCTGTTTCATTGATGATGGTAATATTACCCCGGCGATCCGTGGCAATCACGCCATCACTCATGTGTGAGAGCACACTATCCAACCGGCGTCGCTCAGCTTCTGTCGACTCTTGCGATTCTTCCACTCGAATCGACAAGTTATTAATGGCTTTAGCCAACTGGCCCAACTCATCATCGCTATAAACTCGGACTTGCCCCGCATAATCACCACGGGCAATTCGTTGCGTCTGCTGCTTCATTTCTTCGATTGGACGAGTTATTGCCCGGGCAATAATGATTGCAATTCCCAGTCCCAAGACCATCGCAGCAAGTGACGCAATCACAAAGATTCCCATAATGTTGTTAATCGTACTGTAGACAGACTTCATATTTGCCCGTACATACAGTACCCCAACTAACTGACTGCTATTACCCGCTGAATTGGAGCTATATAGCGGCACGATTGAAACGTAGTAGCGTCCATTATTCTGAGTGTCATAGGTACTTTTAGTGTAAGTTCGATTATTATAGATTGCATTCTTGACGTTTCGATCGGTCGTTTTTTGTCCAACTACTGACTGATCATTAACATCACTCGTCCCACGAATTGTTCCTTTGCTGTCAACAACTTGGATTTCATCAACATTCGTATTGTTGTAGTTCGACAAAATCGTCTTGATTTGGCCGTTGGCCTTGCGCGTACTGCTGACGGTCAATTGTTCGGACAACGAATTATCAATATAAGTTGGAATTTGCACCGACTGTTTAAAATCCTGGATGTTCTTTGATTCCAACTGTTTCACAAAGATTGCACCCACGATTTCCAACGTAATCAATAATAGAAGGGCAAACACGAGCGCAATTTTGAAATTAATTGTTTTAAAAAAATTTTTCCGTTTAAATCTCAACACGGTTTAGCAACCTCTACTCATTTTCAGGATTGCGGAGATAGTAACCCACGCCCCGCCGCGTCACCAGCCATTTTGGATGACTCGGGTTATCTTCAACTTTTTCACGTAACCGCCGCACGGTCACATCAACTGTCCGGACATCACCAAAGTAATCATAGCCCCAGACCGTCTGCAACAAGTGTTCCCGCGTCATGACTTGGCCGATATGTTGGGCTAAGTAATGTAACAGTTCAAATTCACGGTGCGTTAATTCGATGTTTTCACCGCGTTTGGAAACCATATAAGCTTCTGGATGAATCACCAGATCGCCAATTTCAATGTCTGAATTTTCTTCAACTTCAGCTGGTTGAGCACTTGGTGCACCTTGCCGCCGTAGATTTGCTTTGACTCGAGCCACGAGTTCCCGGTTTGAGAACGGTTTGGTCACATAGTCGTCCGCGCCCAGTTCCAAGCCCAACACCTTGTCTAATTCAGAGTCCTTTGCCGTTACCATGATAATTGGCATATCATAGTTCTTCCGTACTTGTCGAGCAACTTCCAAGCCATCCATCTTAGGCAACATCAAATCTAACAAAATCAAATCAGGGTGGACTTCATCCACTTTTTGTAAGGCTTCCTCTCCGTCAGCTGCAACGTGAACTTCATAGCCTTCTTTGGTCAGATTAAATTTCATGATATCAGAGATGGGCTTTTCATCATCAACTACTAAGATTTTTTTCATAACGATTCTTCCTCCTTAGGGGAAAACAGGTTTACATTTCAATTTTTAGGGTGATTCGCGATATATTACGAGAAAACAGGTCCTTTCTCGTGTCAGGGTTGGTTGAAACTAAATTCAACACTGGTTTTAGTATATCACAAATGTAGTTGGCTTTCTTTGATTGCTAATCCGCGTGGCCGTAGTATTTCCCGGGAAATCATTTGCCAGTTCAAGCAATCGTTTTCACCAATTAATTACTCAAAAAATCACTTTTTTTGAAAAAACTTTCGAAATAGTGTTGTCAGAACTCAAAATTCATGATATTATATTTTTTGTTGAGTTATGGGCAGTTAGCTCAGCTGGCAGAGCAACGGACTCTTAATCCGTGGGTCCAGGGTTCGATCCCCTGACTGCCCATCATAAACCATTAACCAGTTTTCATGCAGTGTCAAAAACACCGTGATTACTGGTTTTTTTGTACTTTAACCGCAAATATCGTTGTCATTAGATGTCATCTTTTTTCAATAAAAGTAAGCCAATCGGTAAGCCAAAAATATAACAAAAAAGCCACTGTTTCCAGTGACTTAATACTTGCGTGGGGCAGTGACTGTTAGCCAATTTTGGTTAACAGTTTTTATTTGTCAATATGAAAATATCCTTCCGGTGCTTCGGCCGGCTTGCCCTGTTTCCAATGACTCTTTGCCGAACCATACTTAGATGGTTCGGGATTGGGTCCAACTGCAACAAACCTCCGGCCAACTGAATCCATAAACACAATTATCCGACTATATTCTCTAGTTGGTGTAATTAGCGTACAGTTTTCATGTTTAATACCGTAAACATCTGTAAAGTCCATATTTCACATTGCTTTCCCGTATGTTTCAGTGTCAAAAATAAAAAAACTGCCTTGTTGCAAAGCAGTTTCATCAGTATCAAGATACTTTATTGTGGAACAACGTTAGTAGCTTGTGGGCCGCGATCCCCTTGTTCCACTTCATAATTTACTTTTTGTCCTTCATCAAGGCTCTTAAACCCATCAGTTTGAATTGACGAAAAGTGAACAAATACATCTTTATCGTCTGAACCAGTAATAAATCCGAAACCCTTATCCGCATTAAACCATTTTACAGTACCATTTTGCATATACTAATATTCCTCCTAGAAATCAAACCAAAGTAACCAACTGAATTAACATCTAAGAAAATTGTAGATAGCAATTTTAATGATACTTAAAACTTCCAAATATGTTAACTTGCTCTAAGTATACCACGAAGTTCAAAGATACTCTAATTTGAATGTTTCAAGTGCTTTGTTCTTCAAGTAATTAAACTTACTAATGCTTACCGACAATTGCTTGCAGGCTTCGTTTCGACTGAAACGTTTCTCAATAATATAATCATGTAGGATAAATTGATATTGTGGGTCATCAATTGCATTGAGGGCGTCTTCTACTTCTTTTAGCTGGTAAGACAGGTCAGCATGGTTTATCAGGCGACTTTCAGCACCGTTTCGGCTGCTATGGCTAGATACTCCATCGAATGAGGGACTAGAAACTTGATTAAAAGCGGTTAGATCACGTTTTAGTTTGGCATATTGTTTTAATAAATTACGAATTTTCTTAACATCTTGGCGCATTGGAATCACACTTCCTGATTCCAGATATATGTAAAGGGACAGAGAGGGGGGACTCTCTGTCCCTTAGGGGATAATAGAATACGCTTACTTCAAGTAAGTTTATCACTTCTTTTTAATTTGTCCAGTTAGAACTCTACCATTTTATTATGCAATAAGGCCACGTAATTGTTGAATCATGCTGATAACTTGGTATGGTGTTTGTTTCATATCAGTTACTCGGTTTTGGTACCAGAATTGCGTCAACAAGGACACGGCAAAATCGTACTGTTTGTAGACAGTCAGATCTTCATTCTTGCTAACAGCCGTCTGTACATAGTCTTTAGCAGCATCCAAATAGCTTTGGATCATTGGGTCATCTTCAGTCACATCAATTCGTAAACTTAGTTTGATGTCGTCAACAGTTACTGACAATTAATCACTCCCTCATAAATTTAACTTTACTCTCATAAAATTATATGGTATAAATATAGAGTACTAATTGCTCGGTAGTTCAGCGGTAGAATAATTGACTGTTAATCAAGAGGTCGCTGGTTCGATCCCAGCCCGAGCAGTCTCCAAAACACATATTTATCATAAAAAGACCGTGCCCTTGAAGTCACGGTCTTTTTATTACCAAGTTATAGCATAATAGATTACCTCAAGCACTTTAAAAGCAACATATGCGGCGAATACATACGTGATGATAATACCACTGTATGCAAGGATAAATGTGTTCTTCATGGAATCACTCCTAAAATTATACTGCACGTTCTATTAAAATATGATAAGTATTATCATCATAATATCACTTGTCGCTTGAAATCCCACTCATTTTATCTTCCTATTTACCAGCAGTTGCAGTTCCTAACGCCACATTAACCACAGCGGTCTTATCAATTACTTCATAATCATTACGAACGATCACTGATAGTCCTTGGCTAAACTGGTCGAACTTGTCCCATTGGGCGGTTACCTGGTTACGCCGGAAGACAGCCACGGCTTGTGACAAATCACCCGCAATCATTGGGAACGTCCCGTCCACGTTATTAACTAGCAACTTATCACTAATCATGACGACTGGTGCTCCTAACAAGGTGAAACCACTGGGTGCTGTTGGGTTAGGTTGCAATAGGTAACGGCCCTCGCTATCTTTCAAGGTATCAAGATAGTTGAACCCAGATTGGTTGACTAACCACATTTTGCTCAAAGCAGGATCTAACGTCACATTGAAAATCTTTTTAAGATCATCAATATTTGCGGCCGTTGCTTTAGTAAAGTTGCTACCCGTTAACAAGCTCATAATCTGCGTGTTGTCCGTGTTATCAACCAATTGTTGTAATTGCGTTTTAACTTCACTGACAATATCAACTTCGGCGTCTTCCACCACTTCATTAGATAAGGCAATCTTACCCGCCCGGGTCTTCACGTCAAACGGCACTTCCGTAAACATGTTCGCGTCAACGTCAGCAATGTCCGCTAGTTCGTCCTTGGTGGCCAGTACCGCAGATTGTTGACTAGTGGCAATTGGATAAGTCCCGGAACCACTAGAAACTTGCTTAACCGTTGCATATTGGGCGAGGTTGTAATTGGATTGCTTTAATTGGAAAACGGGGGTAATCAGTTCCTTAGGAATAACCGCACTGGCACCGTCAGTCTTTAAACCGTCCCGAGTTTCCCCGTGTGTCCGGACATATTGTTCAAAGGCGGGAATGCCAGTTTTGTTTTCGTTGCCATTGTCGTTGGTATTAGGGTCAATAATTGTTTGTTTTGCCATGTTGTCAGGCTCCTTTGCTTGATTGATAAATTTTTCGTAACTACGACTTTCAATTTGAATCACTTGCTGAACACTCGACTGCCCATAACTTGGAATGGCCGTAGTCGTCAATTCGTATAAATCTTTGATATGGTTGACCGTCCGGGTCACTTGACCACTCGCAGTATCTTGCGTCCAAGTATCATCGCCATTGTCTAAATCAAAGGTAAACGAGCACCCGCCAATCACCCCATTTTTAATATTGTTATACGTATCCATCGCATAACTCACGCTCGGGTCTAGTTCCGCCGTGAACTTTAAACCCGTATCATCAACGCTCGTGGTGAGGGTCCCGTTGTCGGCCCGGGCCAATGGCTGGGCCCAATTATGGCTATTCAATAGCACTAATTTTGATAAGTCCAAACCATCAAGGGCGGCGGGATCAATCATTTCAACAAATTCAGTGCCGTCATTTGTACTCATTTTCAATGAGGGACTATTAAAAACCACGGCATAACCAGAAATAACCGGCTTGCCATCAACTTGTTGGGCTTGTGTGGCTGGTTCACCGGAATTAGACTGATCCTGATTTTCGGGTTCAGTTGGGACAGCGTCGCGTTTTTCTGCTTTCAGTTCAGCCGCCAAGGTAAATCGTTGCTTATTCTTCACTCGTATTCACTCCATTCTTTTGTAAATTTAAGAAAATATCGCCGTCATCAGTTGGTGGCAAGCCAATCTTGGCTCGGGCTTCATTACGGCTCATAATACCACCCGTATAACCCGCTACTGCTTGGGCTTGTTGCGTTTGTGGGTCAAGGCTCAATAACTTGTCCGTATTAAACGTAAAGTCATGACCAAGCTTGAATGACAGCTCGCTGGTAAAGCTATCAAAGTAATGTTGCAACGTCCCTTGCAGATACTGCACACCACTTTGCTCTTGGTTAGAATGATCGTTTTCAACCCCTAAGCGCTCCGGTGGTAAGCCAAAGGCTTTAGCAATTTGTCGGGTCGTCCAGTCATTCGAATTGACCAATTTTAATACATCGGTATTTAAGGATAAGTTGCTAATATCCATGGTATCGTCAGTCACAATCGTATTGATTGCATTGTCACCCGTATTGGCTTCGTCAAATTGTTTACGAATATTGCCCTTAGCTTCCGGCCCTAAATCAGATTGATGGACTTTAATAATCGTGGTGCCGTGCACGCCAGCAGTAAAAAAGCCGGTTAGCAATTTATTACCGGCCGACTGAATCTGGCGCTCATCTTTGAGGGCATATAAGGGACTAATTCCCGATACGCCGTCTTTGGTGAAATATTTAAAATGTAAAATGTTATTAGGCGCAATCTGACGACTGTTACCACCAATCGAGGTATAGGTGTAGGTTAACGCACCGCTGACATCGTCTTGTTCAACCGTCAATTGGTTATTGGCAATCAATTTCAACGTATGGTTAGGCAAAATCTCGGCAAAACTATTGCCATTGAGTAACAGGTTAGCCGCCAACGCATATTTAAAATGGTACCCGTCCATCTGACCATTAGGGGTTTGATTAATCATCGTATTAAAGATTGCCGTATCGCACATAATCGGATTGCTGGCAATATCGCTCGCAATAATATTAATTGCCGCGTAAATGTCACTATTACGCAGTACCGAGGCACTCACAAACGTATAGGGGTCATTGCTTGATAAACTAACCAAGGCGTCAGCCATCGGATCATGCGTGCCGCTGGTGGTACTGCTTTTAACGAAGAAACTCATTTAATCACCTCTTTGCTTTTCATAATTAATTAGCAACGCCAGCAGAATCATTGCCATACCAGCCAATATTACCCCCGCTTGCCAACTGATCCAGCAACCAAAACCAATTACTAAGCAGATTAAGCCAATCACTAACAAGATCGTTTGTACATAATCAGAACAGATCTGCCGCAGTCGCTGTTTTGTAGTAATCTTCTGCATGTTGTTGCGCCTCACTTTCTTGGTAATAGTCCATACCCGCTACAAACGCGTTAATCAACGCCGCAATTGGGTCAATCCGGTTACTGTTGCGAGCTTTATCCAATTGCCAGCCATTGTTTAGCACTTTCAAGATGGCGTTATTGACCGCATAAGCAAGAATCTTGTTGCCGTTATGTTTAATCTTGTCATCATAAAGCTGATCGCGAAAATTACGGGTCGGAATATTCAAAGTCTTAGTTCCTTGCCGCACTTCAAACAGTGGGTAACTTAATTTCTCAAATTTTGTAATTAACGTTTGCGCGTTGTACGGGTCATACGCGACAGCTTTTACTTTCCAGTTGTATTTTCCGACTAGTTTTTGTACAAAATCAAACAGCTCATCATAATCAATAATGCCGCTATCTAATCGGGTAATACTACACTCGCCCGCCCGTTCCATTGATTGGTAATCAATGCCATCACGTTTGATCTTAGAATCAAGGCCATACTTAGTGCCCACAAACGAATGACTATCACAATAAAACTGACCGTTGCCAATTGGTATCAACCAACTAACCGCGGTCAAGTCATTACTTTTTGATAAATCAATGCCAATATAGGCGTCACGATTATGTAAGTCGGGTACCTTTGCCAATTTACCAGCGGCCCAATCGTCTGCTGAAATATAACTGTCCTCGCTGGCTTGCAACCACATATTGAAGTTCTTAACCAGTACCGGAATAAGATTATTTTGTTTAATGGCAAGGTCAACGTCGGCCTGAATCTTTTCCGTCATGCGTTGTTTAACGTGTGGTTCACTGAATAACGGGTTGGCCTTAATCCAATTGGCTTGATCGTAAACTTCTTCGCGGTCGTCCAGTTCCCATATTGCCACAAAATAACGGTCAGCTTCGGTCTTGCCCTTTAAAACGTCCGTCAGCATGTCATATTCGGCGTGCATCGGGACGTTGAGGTTAAGGCCCGAGGTGGAAATCACCGCCAGCAGGGAATTATCCTCTTGTGTTTGGCCAGACTTTAAGACGTTGTACACCTTGCGGTCTTTAGCTTCGTGCCATTCATCTAAAATAACAGTAGTCCCAGCATAACCATCAAGCGTGCTGGTATCACTAGCAAGGGCCAAGGCTTGCGAATCAGTTTCTAAGTCAGTAATGGCTTGTTTCTGCACCTTAATACGTTGCCGCATGTACTTCGATTGCTTGCGGACTTGCCGTAGACCACTTGATAGCATGTCGTAGCCTAATTTAGCTTGTTTAAGGGCGTTGCTGACGAATAATACCTGTCGATTGCGGGCGGGCTGACGTTCTCTTAAAAGACCATTAGCGGCCATACCAGAAGCCAGATAAGTTTTCCCGTTCTTCCGTGCCATACTAATGAACGCCCGATCATAACGACGGTTGCCGGTTGATTTTTCACGCCAACCATATAACTCACTGATAAGCCATTTTTGAAAGGGTTGCATGGTGAGTTGGCTACCGTCAGTTTTCGGCATTAACTCGATAAATTTAACCGCCTGTGCCGCTTTGTCTTCATCATAGTAGAATGGAAAACTATCGTCCTTAGACCGGCTTAAATCGCGTTTAAATCGCTCACACGCCCATTTAATCTTTTGACACGCAACAACTTCACCAGATAAAACTTGGTCAACATATTCAATCATGACAACATCGCCTCAAAAGTATCTCCGGGGGTATCGTCTTTCTGTTTATTTAATTCCATGCGGGCCCGGCTTGATAGTGACATGCCTAAATCATTGGCTAAGGCTTTTAAATCTTTCATGGCTTGTGACTGCAAAGCCACGTAAGGATTCGGTTTACGTGTGCCAGTCTCTTGATTAGTTTGTACCAGCCCGTTCTTACGAATATCATTCTCGCAAGTCTGTACGGTTGCATAAGCGCGGCAATAACTGGCTAACATGGCCCGGTCAAGTTCACTAATTGGGGTATTGGCCTTTAAGTAAGGCGCTACCCGTTGCCATTCAGTTAAAGCACGATCATGTAACCAATCTGGCGGGGTTAAATCAAGCACCGGATAATCAAATAACGCTTTTTCAGCGTCCTTGCGTTGGTTGCGCTCATCATTGGTTAAATGTTTCTTCATACTGGCTAAGGCTTTTACTTTTTGGCTCATTCGGAGCACTCCTTTCGTTTAAATTTACGTACCAAAAAGCCCCCACGAGTTAGACCCATAGCGGCTGATTGATACATATATCCAGAATTCGTTTATTATATCTATATTATCGCACATATTTTAAAAAAGTGCAATTAATGACATGTTTATATTTACATTTCACCCCTTGACTGGTTATTTGTTAAAATTTCGCATTATTAGTAGTGATATTTCACAATCTGGCAAAATAAGCAAAAATTCAAAGTGCAAAAGGGACTTTTATAAACACAAAAGTATGCTGTCCGCTCCTTTCGGGTCGACAATAGCCCCCCATATCAACGTTTCTGGACTATCATGATATTTTGAATTGCTCACTCGGCCGAAAACTCGGCTCAATCAATTGCCAAGTTTGGCAACGTGGAATTGCTAACGAAGACGCAAAATACGAGTTGGTTAACTTGGTCGAAAACTTCGACCTAGTAACTCGGCTGAAAGTTCAGCGCAGTATTGCGCAGATCTACTAATTGACCACATAGCTAACCTACCTAAGTTTAGCTTAGTCGCCATTTTAGCGAGTCAGCTAGTGCAACAAGTGTAGTCAGCACTACGCTTGCTAGTTCAACGGAAAACTCCGCTCAGTTCCTTAGCTAAGGTTGTAACTTGCGACAGCAGATACTAAAAAGCGTCGCACCTTTCAGCACGACACTCATTGATTATTTAGTTTGTTGCTCCCGTTGTTCTCTAGCTAATCTAGTCTTCCGATTATGGTGTCGGTAACACAATGGTTGTAAGTTACTTTCATCTAAGCGACGTGACCAATCGTCTTTGATTTCGATAACGTGATCGACCACATCGGCTTTACGTATCACACCATCTTGATAACATTGTACACATACCGGATTGCTTTCAAGGAACCGTCGTGACAACTTGCGCCATGCCGAAGACTTGTAGAACTGTTGGTACTTACTCTCGTCAGAATCGTACATGCGTTTGTGATACCGCCACTTGTTAGTGGCCTTGCGGTGCTTCTCGCAGTAGCGTGTGTCATAGGCAACCAGTGTTCGACAACCCGGGTGCTCACATTGTTTCATTGGCTTAGCCATGACCGTTGACCTTGGTTAGTGTCACCACGTCATAAGCATTCAGCTCGCTATCAGAACTAACGCCAGCAACACGATACTTAACACCATCTAACATAGCTTCCAAGGTAGTTGTGATCCGATCGTCATGGCGCACCGCAATTAGCTGGTTGGTCGTGGCAGTCGTACCAGTAAGGCTAATCGTGTTACTAATGGTCAACGTATACTCACCACACCATACCGAGAAGGTCGGCGAGAACTTAGTAATGTTTTCACCAGTGTTAGGATTGAACCCTGACATTTTCTCAACGCCAAACTGTACCCGCTTATTTAGTCGGTTTAGATTATAGTTCTTCATTAACTAACCTCACTTGTAAATAATCATGGCGCAATATTCTGCAGAAGAAGAATCTAGGTCTGCCCCAAACGCGTTACTTGAAAACTTAATGTCAATGACATTGTCACTATCAATCCGGTTGGCTAATTCTCTGTTAATTGCTCGGTCTAAATCTTGTACAGACATCCGCATAATCGTTTTTGTTTTAATCATTATAGTTAGATCCTTTCTATATATTAATCATCTAATTGTTCCAACATCTTGTACGCATTTTTGCGTTGTTCTTCATCGCTTAAAGGATTATTCAAAACTTGGCTTGAAACGTTTCGGATAACGTAGGCGTCAGCTAACCACCCTTGACTTGATTTCATAAAGTGATCGTCACTAAATTGTGCATACATGGGGTACATGAGTTTTAAGTCTCTCACAGTTTCTGGCTCATATTCTCCATCTTCATTTGGGGTAAAGTTCCCAACCAATCCTTTATCTTTTGCTTTTTGAGTTGGCTCACCATTTTGATCTAACACACCATCTTTAATCAAGGCTCTGTAAATACACGATTTTAATTCATTAACTCTATTTGAGACAACTGGTCCATATTGTTTAACGCAAATGTCAAAAGCTTGCTCAACTAAACTTGGATAAATTACTTTCATTTTTCATTTTCCTCCTGTACTTGGAAATGTTTTTTTTAACGTGGTACACGTGGTACACGCGGACAATCGTTGATATAACAGTGCTTTCAAGTGCCTTGACGTGGTACATTTGGTGGTACAACGTGGTACACTTAGCATTTTCGATCATTGTACGCGAACATATCCATGTGGAAACTTGCCATTCATTCTAATTCTTTTAGCTTCCCAGCCGTCCATATTGTCCATTAATAACTTGATTCGTTTAGCTTCCGAGTTTGTTCGCCCGGTTAAATAACGATCAACTGTTTTATGGAAGACAACTTCCATAATTTCCAGAGTTGTTGTTTGGTTGAGTAGTTTCCGTTCATTACTAACTTGATCTTGTAGCCACTTAGAATGATGGCCGTAGTCACTGACATAGCTTTGTTTTAAGCCGGTACTCATGTTTTCCCAATCTGTGGGAACTTCCATTGCTAAAAACTCTTCGATAGCATCGCGCATAGGGTCGACAGTTTCCGCCGCCATCTGATACACCTTAGCTTCTTTCATAGTGGCTTGATCCAGATATAGCAGCTCGCCATTATTAAACCAATACTTAGCTTCCGCCAAAACTTGAAGCATATAATCCTCGTCCGGGTGCCATACATCTAACTTAGCTTTGTTGACCCCACATTTAATTGGATAAAAGCGCCGTTCACCGGTTGCGTCCTTTAAATAGTCGGTTTGGTTAGTTGTGCCAATAAATACGCACTTACGAGGGTGCGGTAACGCATAGCGACCGTAACTATTCCGATAAGTGTCGGATTGTGCACTAATGAAATTTTTAATTCCCTCAACGTCCGTTTTCTTCATGGCGGAAAGCTCGGCAATTTCAATGATCCAACTACCTTGCAATTGTTGATAATCGTCTTTCTGCTTACCCATTCCCTTTAATGAATCATTAAATTTATCGGGATATAGATTTCGGCCGGCCGTGCTTTTACCTAACCCTTGGCTTCCCTCTAAAATTGGTACAATTTCAAACTTAACTCCGGGAGCATAAACTCGTGCAATAAGGCCAGTCAACCATTTTTTAGTGATGGTGCGGGTGTAATGATTATCTTCAGCACCTAGGTAATCAATGAAGTAACGTTCAGCACGCGGCTGGCCGTCCCATTCTACCGCTTCAATACGAGCCTTAACCGGATTGATTGTCTTGCGGCGCGCCTCTGTAACTACCGCGTCGGTAATGTTTTCCTTGCTGAATAACAAGTTGTAATGATCTTCAATATAACTTCTCAATAACGTGTCATCGCCATCATTCCAAAAACCTTTTTTAAACAGTGAATTTTCTGCTTTTGGTGTCTTGATAATTTGTTCCGAGAACTCGTCAAAGGCAACTAGTCCTTTCAACATTTCGTCATGTTCCATAATTAAGCGGATATTGTAAAGAGACTTTGTTTTGATTCCATCGTCCGAATTCTTTTTGAAATCATTCTGCCAATCAGCGTCACGTTGCATTTTGATAACATTATTGGCCGCTTCTCGGGTCTCTGCTGGTAAATCCATTGCTTTCCCCATTAATGAGCCCCCTTACTCTCTCGTTTTAAAATGGATTGAAAAATTACATTAACTTCCTTGCTTGGTAGTGCCGGGTCAACGAACGAATCATTGATCACTGACAGCATGTTATAAACCGTCTTGGGATCAGCACCGACGCCAAACATACGACCAGCAATTTTAGTTAACCAAGCATTGCGATTGCCTTGGGTTGTCCCGGTTACCATTTCGTCTAACAAGCGACCGGTATACTTCTTTTGGCGTGTGGTATAGGCGCGTTCTGACGCCCAGTTCACTTTTTGACCCGCCAACTTATCGACTAGCCATCGAGGAGCCGGCTTAATATCAGCCAATGTTCGGCCATCTAAGGGTTCATACAGTTTGCCATTAATCTCACTTGGGGCAATCACCGTGAAGTCACTTAGCAAGTCAATTCCGGGCCAAACATCAATCTTGCGTACCTTAGCATCCGTGTATCTCAAAAAATAATGCACACCACCGTTAGCTGTCCGTTCAATATAGGTATCATTGGGCAATGTCAAACCTTGATTGAATAGCTTTGTCAAACTCGTCCGACCATTTTTAGTTGAATCGTGCATATCAATGTCAACAACTAATAAATCTGACAAATCTAGTCGCAAGCCTAAGTTGTAAGTCGGGTTCTTTTGGAACCAAGACAAGATGGTATTCTGGTCACTAGTTGCGGCTTGGTACCCGGCCACCCCTTTAGGTGGCTTCTTCGTATTTTCAATCAGTGGGTAAACCGCATAGCCTTGTTGGGCCAGCTCAATTGCTTTATCAAGCGTTGCGAACTCTTTCATTTTTCAGCACCAGTCCTAGCACTTTTAATGGCTAATTCATCAGTAGCATCACCAATTTTAATCAACTCATCATTGATCGCCCAAGTCAATGAAGCTAATGGCCGAATTTCATATTTTAAGTTGTATTGAACCATACTGCTGTTTTGCTTATTTTCTTCCAATGAATCACTTAAAATATCGACAATGTCAGAGAGTGCTTGATGAAGTCCGAGTATTTTTATGATTTCACCGCGTAAATCTTCAATATCCATTTTCCATTCTCCTTATCCGTGTTAAAATAAGGGAAAGCATATTTTGAAGTAACTCCATTCGACCTACTACTCGCCAAAGTAAAGTAGGTCTTTTTTGTATGCTCTCCCATGCGACTGACCTCACACTCCAAAATACCGACGTGGGTTCTTGATTAACTTAACCACCACGTTGCCAACAAACGACACAATCATAAATTTGATTGCCCATAAGATTGTTGTTGCTATCATGAAATCACCTCCTTAAATTTATTCTGCCCCCGCACGGTACAATTAAATTGTTTTTGAGGCTAAATACTTATCTAGCTCTTTGCGTTCAATACGTTTTAGTCTACCAATGCTAGTTACCTTTAAACCGTCATTAATCATCTTGTAGACTGTATTCACACTACCAATATGAAGTTCTTCCATCACTTGCTGGTATGTAAGCCAACTTTTGTCTGTGCTGTTCATATAAATTCACCCCCTCTCGATTACATTTAAACAGTAACATAAATTACTGCATGGTTCAATAAAAAATGACTGTTTGCGGTTATTTTTTTTATCCTTTACAGTTAAGTACGAGTTGTTGTATATTCTAAATATAAGGAAGTGATTGTTTTGATTAAAATAGATTTGAAAAAGCTGGCAAAATCGAAAGGTTTTACTCTGACAGACATTTCAAAGGCTACTGGTATTTCAATGAACACACTATCAGTATTAGGCAGAAACGTGTCAACAGGTATCCAATTCGATACCCTTGATAAAATATGTCGCTTTTTAACCTGTACACCGAATGATATAATTAAGGTTTTACCTGATGATTATATAGTTCAAGTGCCCGCCCAAAAAAGCAAAAACGACGCAATATACGCCATAGGGGTAAAAGAAACAGTCATACACAAATCAATTGTCGAAAATTCTATGTATGATGCTGATGCCGAAGAAAACATTTTTCATGTAAAATTAATTTCATATACTGATAATGAAGCAATCTTTTTTGTTGGTTTGCCAGTTGGTAGTGGTTTTTTAAATACACCAACCGAGTCGGAAGAGAAAACCACAAAATGGCTAGTGTCACTCAACGAAAGGAATCGAGCTTCCATTAGTAAACAATCTATTGGGATATATTTAGAAAATTATTGGAATAAAAAAATAGCTCTTCCCCAAAAAGTCTCTATTGTATTTAACGTTCCCAATCAAGGAAGCGTATATAGCTTTACATTGCACGAAAAAGATGATCATATTTTATTGGAAGATCATTAATAACTATGTTTAAGTTTTAATATGATTTTTCTCTACATAACACTGCCCCCGCACGGTACGTTATGGAGGAAATTATAAATGGCAACAATCAAGAAGTATCAGGACAAGGACGGGAATACCCGTTATCAGTTTCAAGTTTATTTAGGCGTTGATCCTCAAACCGGTAAAAAGAAATCAACTCGGCGCCGGGGGTTTAAATCAAAAAGCGCTGCTCGTATTGCTTTATCCAGAATTGAAGTAGAGTTACAGCAAGAACCGGTATTACCAGTTGATAACAATATTCTCTTCGTTGACGTTTATCACGAATGGTACGATCAGTATATTAATACCGTTCGTGAAAGCACTTGGGCAAGGACTGCTGGCATGTTCGATAATCACATTTTGCCATTGTTTGGTAACAAGCGATTACGAACCATCACCGTCAACCAGTGCCAACGTGCTGTTAATCTATGGTTTAAAGAAGTCACGTACAATTACAAGCGTTGGTACAATTATCTGGTAGCAGTCTTTGAATACGGCTTAAAACACGGCTATATCACACATAATCCAGCTAGAATGATTACAATGCCGGTCAAGCCTGATAGTTGGGGCGACAAGCCCGATAACTTTTGGGATCGCGATCAACTAAAAACGTTCTTCAAGTGCATTGACCAACAAAAAGAGCCCGAAAAGTATTGTCTCTTCCGGGTACTAGCGTTTGCAGGTGTGCGACGCGGCGAGTGTTTAGCCCTGACATGGCAAGATATTGACTTTGTCCATAAGACCTTGCGGGTTAATAAAACGCTCACCCAAGGGAAACGCGGCAAGCAGATTATTCAAGCCCCTAAGACAAAAAAAGGCCGCCGCACTGTCAGCTTAGACAATACGACGGTAGAAATATTACAACGCTGGCATAAACAGCAACGTGAATATTATTTGTTTTTAGGTTTTAATACGTTACAACCGGATCAGTTAGTTTTTGCTAACACTAAGAACGGTTTTAAATCGCTTAATACTCCGGGTAAGTGGTTAAAGCGGATCATCACTGACTACCACCTAAGCCCTAGTATTACCGTACATGGCTTTCGACACAGTCACGCCTCCGCTCTGTTTACCGCTGGTGCCACCATTAAAGAAGTACAAACCCGATTAGGCCATGAGGACGTTGCAACAACCTTAAATGTTTACACACACGTCACTAAAGGCCAGAATCAACAGGCGGCCAACAAGTTAGCCAATTATTTAGGCTTTTAAACTTGGTATATTCAGACAATTTTTACTAAGTGTACCACGTTGTACCGGGTAATGAACCACGTTAGGACACTTTGAAACGTTGTTAAATCAACGATTGTCCGCGTGTACCACGTTAAAACGAAAAGTTTCAGCTCCAGCAGGAAACCGGGTTATTTTAACGTTTTATAGTAAAAGTAAGCCAATTGGTAAGCCAAGGGTAAAATGTTTCACGTGAAACACCGCATAAGCACTGGTTTAATAGCGTTTATGTTTCAGTTGGGTTCAAACCCCTGACTGCCCATCATATAACCACACTAATCAGTTTTCACGCCGTGATAATCCACCGTGAAAGCTGATTTTTTTATTCCTACAAAAAAGCCTCAGGAAGCACAACGCAAAGTGCGTGTGACGTCCCTGAGGCTTTTTCTAACGATCTAATGTTTACCATCAGCGTAGCTAAGTAACTCAATTGCTAGGGTTATTCTTGATCAATATGGAAATAACCTTCAGGAGCTGCACTCGGCTGTGCTTGATGCCAATGTTGGCTACTACTTCCATATTTAGTTGGTTGTGGATCCGGTCCCATTGCAACAAAGCGCCGGCCCAATGCGTCCATAAAAATAACGACCCGCTGATATTCACGCGCAGGTGCAACTAACGTACAATTCTCATGCTTAATGCCGTAAACATCTACAAAATCCATTCCGACCACTTAGCTTTCTTGTTTAGCTGACAACCCGTCACTTCAAATAAAAACCGAACCAGTTAATGATAATGGTTCGGCCCAACAGTTACTATTGTGGTTGAACGTTCGTTGCTTGGGGGCCACGATCGCCCTGTTCTTCATCATAAGTTACTTTTTGACCTTCATCTAAGGTTTTAAAGCCATCAGTTTGAATCGCTGAAAAATGAACAAAGACATCGGTACCGTCTTCACCCGTAATAAAACCAAACCCTTTATCCGCATTGAACCATTTTACTGTACCATTCTTCATTATTAGATAAGTCCTCTCAGAACTGACTGCAGTAACAACATCGTTAACCTTGGGAGCGCCAATCAATCATAACGTTCCACGCGTTAAGTGGCTTAAGTATATCACATCCCTAGTTTTTAATCGCTGAAAACGGTGTGCATAACGTATGACTTTCCCCCATGATTCCTGCATACTGAGGTGTAAAGGGGTGACTAAGTATGCAACACACGACTCGTCAGGCAGCCCTACATATGATCCAAACCGCCCCCGTCTTCACGTTAGCAACTGTTGATGCGGACGGCTTTCCGACCATGGTAGCGCTCAGTCCCTTACCTATCAAACGGAGCCTAGAAGAACTTTACTTCTATACTAGTCGTCAAACTTCAACAACGCAGAACATTCAAAACTGGCGTCAAGCGAGTTTATTCTATTACCAACTGTCAGACTATGCGTCAATTATGCTTCGGGGAAAACTCTCATTAGTCGGTACCAACGTTTTTGAACAAGATTGGCGGGCTGAACTAACGGACTTTCAGCAGCAACTAAATTACAAAGACCCCGTCATTCTCAGGTTTCAGACAAGTTCAATCAAGATTCGCCAGATGATGACGATCGACCATCTCGAACTCGTTGATCAGCCCACTGACGGCCCCGCTCACTTAGATTAGCCGTTACAAATTAGGCCTTCTCAGAAAGACACAACCGAAGCGCCACGACTAGATTCTACGCAAATTCTAGTTGTGGCGCTTCGTGCTTTGGTCACCCAACAACTAGCATGGCTCGAAGCGTGATATCACTTTCAAACCAGTTATTAATGCAAGCACGTCCGACTATTCCGGACGTGCATCAAAGACCAAGTATCATCAGCACAAGCCAGAACACTTTGTTCATTCACCTTCGAAAACAACGCCACTTTCAACCTCGTCAGCCCCTACTTTCATCACCAATATTTGCGAGTCTTGTAAAAAGAGACTAGGCTGTAGTTATGGTTAATATTTTTATATTTAGGATTACTTATTGCAATTTTTAATGACCGAACTAAGGAGTGTGGACTTATGAAACTTATTAGATTGCGAATTGAAAATGACGCGATGGATATCGCTTATCATCCAGTATCGGGGCAAGCCGCAACGGCCCATTACCTGATTGCCTATAATTCTGACCAAACAATTGGTGAAAATCTAGAGAACATCAAGGTTCGCTTAGCCGGACTTCAATTCGATGCTGCTATTCTTGAAAACGGACTGTCCTATCCATTCTCAGACACAATCGTCGGTGTCAACTATGATCGCATTGATGTCGGGCTAGCTTTGACTAATTTGCTTAATATCCCAGTCGTTAGCCAAGCTGCCGTTGATCAACTTGGACTAGTAGCCGCAGTTAAAGCTAAAAGTGCCTATTTAAAATGGCATTTGGATTACTACGGCCAATACCACGGTGTCCGTAATAATGGTCAAGAAGCCATGTTGACCATTGGTAACGGTTATTTTGGTCTACGGGGCGCCTTTTTGGAAAGTCACGCCGACAAGGACAATTATCCTGGGACATACGTTGCCGGGGTCTATGATCAAACCACCACGACTGTTCATGACCACCAAGTGAAGAATGAAGATTTAGTCAATTTACCGAACGCTCAGTTCATGACTTTCGGTATTGATCATCAGACTCCCTTTACACTCAACGAACATGATTTACAAGATGCTTATCGGAGCCTTGATTTGAAAACGGGACTCTTGACGACCACTAAATTGATTCAGCTCGCTTCCGGACATCAACTCAGAATCCGGTCGCAGAAAGTCGCCAACATGCGTGATTGGCACCGTTACAGCATTCGTTACCAAGTCACCCCACTCAACTTTGCGGGTAGTCTACAAATCTATACCGAAATCGACGGTAGCGTCGTGAATAGCAACGTTAGCCGCTATAACGTCTTCGATCAGCATCATCTGAAGACTATGGGCATCGAAACGGCTGCTAATACCGTCTACCTTTCTGGTCAGACCAAATCATCACATATCAATTACACGATTGGGGCCAAACTAACTAGCCCAGACGTTCCTGCAATTGAGAACTTTAATAGCACGCAACAACCTCAGGGCGTTCAGCAAACCGTTTCACTGGCGGTAGAAGCTGGTAAAACGTATACCTTCGATAAGAACGTCGTCATTGCAACTAGTAATGACCATAGTGATCCCCAGTTGACCCACGTCCAAGCCGAGCTCGACCAGTCCAGTTTTGACAATACGGTAACCACTAGCAAGGACTATTGGGAAGCGACTTGGCGCGCCACAGATATTAAGATCCGTGGCGATATTACAAGCCAACGCTTACTGCGCGTCAATATTTACCACAGTTTCGTTTCCGCTGCCGCAATTGAAAGCGGCCAATTAGACGCTTCCATTGGTGCTCGGGGGCTCCACGGAGAAGCTTACCGGGGACACGTCTTTTGGGACGAAATGTTCATTTTACCATTCTACACGTTGCACCGACCGGAACTAGCCAAACAACTCTTAGCTTATCGTTACCGGCGACTACCAATGGCGCGTAAAAATGCCGAAGCAGAAGGCTATGCGGGAGCCATGTACCCCTGGCAATCAGCATCCAAGGGTGATGAACAATCTCAATTCACTCACTTAAATCCCATTACTAAAACCTGGGATCCAGATAATAGCCGGCTCCAGCGACACGTCTCGTTAGATATTGCCTACAACGTCTGGTTTTACTACCACGTTACTCAGGACCGTGATTTCTTAACTCATTATGGTATGGAAATGTTGCTATCGATCGCAGCCTTTTGGATCAGTAAAGCAGATTATGACCAAGCTAATGGCCGTTATAACATTAGTGGGGTCATGGGACCAGATGAATTCCATGAAAACTATCCAAACAGCACGACCGCTGGATTGAAGAATAACGCCTATACCAATATCATGGTTGCGTGGCTCTTTGACACGATTACCACGCTTCGGGCGCAGATGCCCCAAGCTGCTTTTCAAGCGGCAGCTCAGGCCGCACAATTTGACTCAACGGCTGAGCAAGCGTTAACGACGATCAGTCATCAATTAACACTTGAAATCAACCGTCGGGGAATCATTGCTCAATTTGAGGGGTACTTCAACCTACCGACGCTTGACTTTCAAGCTTACCGGCAAAAGTACGGTGACATCGCCCGGATGGACCGGATCTTGAAAGCAGAGTCTAAGACACCCGATGCTTACCAAGTGGCCAAACAAGCAGACGCCTTGATGGCCTTTTATAACTTCGATGTCACAACTGTTCAGAAGATTATTGAAAAAATGGGATATCAACTTCCTAAAGAGTATCTGACCCATAACATTCAATACTATTTAGCGCGCACAACGCATGGTTCCACTCTCTCGCGGATCGTTTACGCCGTTTTGAATCAGCTTGACGATAATGACGATGACGCCTGGAAGCTTTTCTCAGAGGCCCTCGCATCCGACTATTACGACATTCAAGGTGGGACGACCGCTGAAGGGATTCACCTCGGCGTCATGTGTGCGACCTTAAACCTGACGACACGGAACTTTGGCGGGGTCAATCCACTAGGTGCCCACTTACAGGTGAGCCCACGGCTACCTGAACACTGGCAAACATTGAAATTCAAGCATCTCTTTCGGGGTGTTCACTATGTTTTCGTTATCGATCATCAACGGGTAACCGTCACTGCGGACCAACCCAGCACGATTATGATTGGAAAACAGCATTGCCAATTACAAGCTAAGAAACCACTTTCCGTCACTTATACCGATTAATCTAGGAGGCAATCAACATGGTTAAATTTGCAGCAATCAAGGGGTTTGTCTTTGACCTCGATGGCGTTATCACGGACACATCTACTTTTCATAGCCAAGCTTGGCACCAGATCGCCGATAAAGTCGGGGTCAGTTGGAATGATCAATTAGCTGACGCGCTCAAAGGTATCAGTCGGATGGATTCACTCAACCTCATTCTAGCTCAAGGGCACCGAGAAAATGACTTCACACCGGCCCAAAAACAAGCGCTAGCTACGGAAAAGAACACCAATTATTTGCAGCTCGTTAACCAAATGACCCCAGCCAACATTCTACCAGGCATCACCGCCTTTTTGACTGAATTAACAACGGCTGGCTACGCATTGTCACTCGCTTCAGCATCAAAAAATGCTCCGCTTGTGCTACGTAAACTCGGTCTTAGTGACTACTTTACGAAGGCCGTCGACCCCGCTAGTCTCAAACACGGTAAACCTGATCCCGAGATTTTTCGGCGCGGTGCTGAGATTTTAGGCCTTAATCCAGCTGACTGTATTGGTGTCGAGGACGCGGCGGCTGGCGTACAATCGATCAAAGGCGCTGGCGAAACTGCCATCGGTATTGGTGACCCGACCGTTTTAGCGGCGGCAGATATCAATTTTACCGATACGACTCAGCTCACACTCGCCAATATTAAGGCACAACTAAACTAACGTATTTCCATTAAACTCATCACAAAACAAACCGGATTTGGCGACCACGTCATGGTTACCAAATCCGGTTTGTTTTGTTTAAGCCAGTCGCTAATCTCACCAGTTGGACTGCTCACTGGAAGCTTATAATTATCAGACTAGCTGTCAATTCTCAAATCAAATCAAAATGTTGCAATCCTTGGGCAATCCCGCCGTGCATGTTGTCAGCGGTCACGTACCGCGCGAGTTGTTTGACCTGCGGATGACCATTGCCCATTGCAATCGGTGTCTGGATCATTCGGAACATCTCAATATCATTTAATTGATCACCAAACGCATAGGTCGGTACCTTAGTTAAATGCGCCTTGGTTAAGATATCCTGAATTCCAACCGCCTTGGAGACGCCCCATTGCATAGTGTCCAGCGCACGCGGATTATTACGAACAAAATGTAGTCGGCCTCGATATCGCTGCCGATATTGCGCCGCATTCAACGGATCAAACGTCAGTAAGAAATTAATATGTTGATGTTCATAAAAGTGCGGTGCGACCCGGGCCGTCTGTCTGAGTGCCCGATAATTACTGGTTGTCAATGCATCACGATGGCTTAACGCAAAACCGGCGTTATTATAATAAGCTAGCGCATTCTGTTGGCGATTGGCAAAATGAGTAATATCGGTCAAAAGCTCCTTATCCAGTTCGTGCGCACTCAAAAACTGCCCTTGATACGCGACGTAACTCCCATTCGCACTGACGATTGAATCGATCCCCGTCGTTGTCATCACATCTTGAACTTCGAATACATTGCGACCCGTGGCAATGACGGGTAGGACGTGGTTAGCTCGTAATTGCTGGATTGCCCGCACACTGCTGGCCGCAACCGTCTTATCGTCCTGCATTAACGTTCCATCCAAATCAAAAAACACTACTGCTTGATACAACCAATTACCCCCTAATTAATCAGTCACTGGCCAATAACCAGCGCCACCAATACACTAATTACCTTCGTGATGACGTCTATTTAAAACCATCCGAAAAGGTGCTTTAGTGTTTACCTTTATTATAAGCACCTCGTCTGAACAACGCAGACATTCTGCTTATAAGCGCACAAAAATGCGTGGCCAATCAAGGAAAGCCACGCACTAATGTGCCTACGTCTCATTAAGGATCGATGAGTACTTCGTAATACATAATCAATAGCGGGGTGCTATTAAAAAGTACAATTATACTATACGGCTGAACCGTACTAACAATCATCAAGTTCCTGTAAAATTTAGGTAAAGTTTTCAATAAGGCGCAACTGTTCACCACCCAGCGTCTGCGTCACAAGGCAGCGTTGAATCGCTTGTGCTAATTTTATGGGCACACCACTCAACTTTAAATCGTGACTCGTCATGGTTCGCGGCTCAGTAGTCACATTGACAATCACCATCACGGTCTGATCAGCCTGCCAATAAAGGTAGCCAATGCCATAATCTGCCAAGTAAAACGGCACAAAGTGGGCTGTGTTTAACCACGGGTGCCGTTGACGCCAATTCGCCCAGTCAGCGACTAACTGAACTTGCGCCTGATCTGCGTCCTGCCACGGATAAAACGCACGGTTATCAGGGTCTTTCCCCCCCATCATCAACGCCTCATCACCGTAATACAGGCACGGTACACCTGGAAGCGTCAAGAGTAGTTGGACGGCCAAACGTAGGCGTTGGCGATCTTCGGCTAACATAGTCAGGATTCTGGGCGTATCATGGCTACCGATGTTATTGAAGTTAAAGCGAAACGTCGTAGCGGGATAATTTTCCTTGAGGGTCATTAGTTCACGCCACCATTCGGCCGGTGTTAGCGTGCCGTTTAAAACGTGAATAATCAAGCGGCGGAGCGGATAATTCATGACAGCCTGTAAGCCGCCGCCCTCTAAGTAGTGCCGGCGCATCCCATACGCTAATTTATGAGAGGCATCCTCCCAAACTTCACCGATCAAAACCTTATCCGGATAACGGTCAAGGGTCCGTCGAATTCCAGCAATGAAATCGTCTGGCAACTCATCCGCGACATCTAGGCGCCAGCCATCCACACCGCGTTGCGTCCAATAATCAATGACCGAATCGGGTTTACCAAAGATAAAATCGCGGTATGTTGGATCGTCTTTATCAACTGTCGGCAGATCACGGATGCCCCACCAGCTATCGTAATCGTGGGGATAATGAATGAATGTGAACCACGGGTAGTACGGACTCGTGGTCGACTGAGTTGCCCCAACCGTCGGGTAATGGCCCGCCTGATTGAAATACTTAGAATCCACACCAACATGGTTAAAAACACCGTCTAAGATCAGTCGCATACCGGCCCGGTGTACGGCCGCGACCAGGTTATCAAAGTCCGTCAAATCGCCGACGACCGGATCAATCTTCAGATAGTCACCCGTATCATACCGATGATTACTGCTGGCCTCAAAGATCGGCGTCAGATAAATAATTGTCACACCGAGTCGCTGTAAATATGGAATCTTAGCACTAATACCGCGCAAATTACCACCGTAAAAATCCCAGCGTAAAATCGCCCGGTGTTCATCACGCACGTATAGTGGGCGATCCGTTAGTTGACCATAAATAAAGCTATTTGGCTTGGGCGCATTAACGTGGCCATCCGCGTTGCCATTATTGAAGCGGTCAACAAAGATCTGATAAGCAACCCCTTCACGATACCATTGTGGCAATGTTTCTACTGCTTTCAAGATTGTCAATTGATACATTTGAACATGCTCGCGCAAGACGTATTGAACGCCCGGGCCACCATAACCACCATCAACGCAACCATAATAAGCGGTCATGGTCGCCGTTTCAATCCGAAAATAGTAGAAGTACAGGCCAACCTGGGTCGGTATAAACGTGGCCGTATACATTGTGGGACTGATTGGATGTAACGGTAAGGCCTGTTCATCATCCCACTGACCATCATGAGCCACGCATAAATCAATCTGCTTAACCGGCGTTACTGTCTGAACACTGATTGTGAATTGAACGGGTGTCTGGCGGGTCACGGCACCAAAGGGCGTCTTATACGTGGGTAAAAATGAGTTATACGTTACCTGCATCCGTCACCCTTCCTTTCTTAATTCAGTCGTTCGTGGGGCACTTGCCAAATATCGTCAGCATACCGCGCCACTGCTAAGTCCGCGGCAAAGTGTCCCGAAGCGGCAATATTGGCTAACGAGCGTTGTTGCCAAGTGGGTTGATTTTGAAAATCACGACTGATCTGCTGTTGTTGGGTGACATAAGCCCGGTAATCGGCTAAGACAAAGAATTCATCATTATACCGCAGTAATGAATCATAGATTTCCCGACCAACCGTTGGAATTCCCGGAATCGTGCCATCAATCAAACTATCTAAGAGCCGTTTTAATTCAGGATCAGCATCGTAAAAGTCAGCGGCGTGATAGTTGCCGCGATGGTAATAGTCGTACACTTCATTGACCTTAAGCCCAAACGGATATTCATTTTCAGCACCCGCCGCTTGCATAATGTCGATATTCGCGCCGTCATACGTTGCCAATGATAATGCACCGTTGGCCATCAGTTTCATGTTACTAGTCCCCGACGCTTCTTTGGAGGCCGTTGAAATCTGCTCGCTAACGTCGGCGGCGGGAATGATCAGTTCGGCAATGGAGACCCCGTAGTTCGGAATAAAGACGATCTTTAACCGATCACCAATCGCCGGGTCCTGATTCACCATGTCAGCGACGACATTAATGAGTTTGATAATCGCCTTGGCATAGTGATAACTAGGAGCCGCCTTGGCACCGAAAATGTGTACTCGCGGCACGACTGGCTGTTGCGGATGATCCTTAATGGCAAAATACTCGCGCAAGATTTCAAAGACGTGTAGGAGTTGCCGCTTATAAGCATGCAACCGTTTGATTTGAACATCGTAAATCACGTCGGTGCGAATCTTGATCCCCATAGTACGCTGAACGTACGCGGCTAAAGCTTGCTTGTTAGTCAGTTTAACTTGACCTAACTGGTACAAAAAGTGGTCATCTTGTTGATACGGCAGTAGCGTCTGTAATAAATCTGGTTGCCGCCGCCAGTCCGAACCAATCGTCTGATCAATCAATTGCGCTAGTGGTTGGTTCGCCAATTGAACCCACCGCCGGGTTGCAATGCCATTCGTCTTATTATTAAACCGCTCCGGATAAACTTGATACAGGCCCCGTAACACATCCGTTTTCAGTAATTCCGTATGCAGTGGCGCGACACCGTTCACACTGTGACTCCCAATCACAGCTAGGTAGGCCATCCGTACTTGTCCGTTGCCTAAAGGCGCCGTCTGATCAACGAGCGCTTTGCCAAAAATCGGCGTTTGTTGTTCCCGGTAGCGCCGGTCGATTTCCGCAATAATCTGATAAATCCGAGGTAGCAGGTTTTTAAACATATCGATTGGCCAAGTCTCGAGGGCCTCTTGTAAAATCGTATGGTTCGTGTAACTCATGACTTGCGTCGTTAACGTCCACGCAACTTCCCATGAACAGTGATGTTCATCCATTAATAGCCGCATCATCTCAGGGATCACCAGCGTCGGGTGCGTATCGTTAATGTGAATCGCGACCTTTTTGCCTAACAATTTGATGCCATGGTGCGTCGCACAAAAATCACGCACGATACTTTGAACACCCGCAGAAGAGAAAAAGTATTCTTGGCGTAAACGCAGTTGTTGCCCGGCCGAGTTAGAATCGTCAGGATACAAGACCTTGGTAATCTCACTGATTCGATCACGCTGATCCTGCGAAGAATAGGTCGCACTGGGTGGTAACTCCGCGGACCACAAACGCAAGGTGTTCGTAATATCGTTGTGATACCCGACGATACCAACGTCGTAAGGAACCGCTAGCACGTCTTCCGTATTTTCAGATTGCGGTTGTAAACTACCATCCGCTTGCGGTTGTAACCACACATTGCCGCCGAACTGGACAATGCAGCTCTTGTTATCGCGCCGGGTCTCCCACACGTTGCCATGATGGAGCCAATCATCGGGTAATTCTACTTGATAGCCATCCATGAAAACTTGTTTGAACAAGCCGTAACGATAGCGGATGCCGTTACCGTTGCCGGCAATTTTCAAACTAGCCATCGCGTCCATATAACAGGCTGCCAACCGACCTAATCCTCCGTTACCAAGCGCCGGATCAGGTTCGGCCTGACTGATTGTCTCAAAGTCTAAGCCTAATTCCGTTAGCCCTTTTTTTACCGTCGTCAATAAGTTGAGATTCAACAAATTAGAAGCGAGTAAGCGTCCCGGCAAGAACTCGATGGAAAAATAATAGACTTGTTTCTGATGATGATCGCGGTAAAATTTAGCTGTTCGTGTCCAACTCTGACTGTTATAGCGCCGAACTAGCTGTCCCAGTGCAATAAATTGCCCAATCGTCGAGGTGTCACTCAGCGATGTTGAATACAAGGTCTCAATTTCACTTAGAAAGTCCTTTTTAAATTGCGCACACGTTAATTTCAAATTCACACCCCCATCAAACCTAACGCATTAGCTTCTGATAAGTCGCACGGTACTGCTGTGCAGAATGTTCCCAGCCAAAATCACAAGTCATTGCTTGGTGCTGCAGCTGCCGCCAAACCAGTGGATGCTGCCGATATAAGGTCACGGCTAGAACCATAATTTTACGTAGAACCGCTGGCTGGTAGTCGTCAAAGCTAAAGCCGGTTCCCTGATCGGTATAGCGATTGTACGGAATGACCGTGTCCCGCAACCCACCGACCGCGTGCACGATCGGTAACGTCCCGTAATGCATCGCCATCATCTGCGACAAGCCACACGGTTCAAAGGCAGAAGGCATAAGAAAGATATCACTGGCCGCATAGATTTGCTGAGCTAGCTGCGTATCAAATTGAATCGCGGCGACCCACCTTTTGCGGATACGCCGACTGATAGGTGCGTAACGCGCGTTCCAATGCTGGGTCACCCGTTCCCAAAACAATGAGTTGCACATCTTGTTGCTGCAAGAATGGATTCAATGCATCCAGCAAGAGGTCGATACCCTTTTGCTTCGTTAACCGAGAAACGACTGCCAATACCGGCACGTTTTTGACAGGCAACCCTAATCGGCGCTGTAAAGCACGTTTATTCTGACGTTTAGGTTTCAAATTCTTAGCCGAATAATTCGCCGTTAGTGCCAGGTCGGTTGCGGGATCGTATAATTGCATATCAATGCCATTAAGAATCCCACTCAGTTTGTACCGATTGGCCCGCAGTACCCCGTCGAGACGTTCCCCAAAAGCTGGTGTTTGAATCTCTTGTGCGTAGGTCGGTGACACCGTATTAACGGCATCTGCAAAGTTAATACCGCCCTTCAGCCAGTTCACTTGATCGTAAAACGCCACGCCGGCTTCGGTGTAAGTCTCAGTTCCGATTCGAAAGAGACTATCCAAAATAATCGGATCGTAGACACCTTGAAACTGTAAGTTATGAATCGTCAGCACCGTTTTAATATCACGATACGCTTCGATCCAATAGTACTTTTCAGCTAGCAAGACAGGAATAAACGCCGTATGCCAATCATTGAGTTGTAAAATATCAGGGATATAATCGATCTGCTCCATCATTTCACAAACCGCCATCTGAAAGAAGGCAAAGCGTGCACCATCATCCCAATAACCATATAATCCTTCACGACCAAAATAATCTAAATTATCAATTAGATAATACTGAACGTGCGCGACTGTCAGAGTTTTAATACCGCAATACATCGCATGTTCACCCACTTGAACAGTAAAATGCGTCACTGGCACTAACTGCTGCTGATATTCGGTCGGCATCTGGTGAGGGTAATACGGAATCACTACACGCGTCTCGATTCCTTCCGCTTGCAAGGCGCGCGGTAACGCCATACTAACATCGCCTAAGCCACCAGTCTTATAAAAAGGGGCCGCTTCTGCCGCCGCGAATAATACCCTAGTCATGCACAGCCACCTCCGCTTGTTGAAAGACGTGCTGCCCTTTGCTGATGACTAACGGTGTCGTTGAAGTTCCTTTAAGCACTAGGTTGGGCCCGATTACGGCGTCTTTATCGATAATGACGTTTTCTAACTTACAACCGGCACCGATCCGGGCCCCCTGCATAATGATGGCATTTTTAACTTGGCTATCACGATTAATCAGTACATCCCGAAAGATGACGGAGTGGTCAAGTTGCCCTTCAATATAGCCCCCAGTACCACATAAACTATCACGACACTGTGAACCAGTCGCAAAGAACGTCGGGATTTCATTTTTGACCTTGGTGTAAATACGGCGCGAACTGTAGAATAACGCTCGGAAATTAGCTTCATCCAAAACGGCCATATTGGCCGCAAAGTAGCTGTTGATATCATGAATATTCGCCTGAAAGCCCGTATATTCAAAAGCATTAGCGTTATGTTGGATGACTGCTTGCCGCATCAATTCCTCTAGGCTGATCATGTCACCCCGTTGATTGGCCGACTGCAATAATTCGATTAAATCGACCGTACTCATCAAGTAAATAGCCATGCTCTTGGCAACTTGTTTCGTCTTCGGGCTAATCTTGGCCTTGCTCATCGGAACGACCGCCGTTGCTTCTCCCTTAGCAGTCAATTGTAAGATTGTATTTTCGGGAATCAAACTAGCTGGATCAACGCGCTTATAAACCGCCGTCACGGGACTGTTACGTTCCTCGTGATACCGTAGTAGCGCCTTTAAATCAATATTACCAACATTGCGAGTACTCATCACTACCGAGTACTCACTCTGGCTGCATTTCAGAAACTGAATCGAATTATCATAGTAATGGTGCAGTAATGCGGCCTTCTTTTCTGGCGCCACTAATTTCAAGTCATTGTATGGGGACAAGAATAGGCCGCCGCGAATTGTGTTCAGGCTCCAGTCACGCCCGCTACGCAAATGGTCAGCCACGGAACGCCCTGACCGCGGGACCGTCACCATCACATTTTGAATCCCCGCATTGATGACACTCGATAATTGAAAATCAACCAACCGATAACGACCACCAAAGGGTAACATTCCAACTGGCCGAACTGCAGTCAATGGTTGTAACGCGTCACTTGGTTCCAGTAAATTAATAATGGCACTCACTTGTTCACGTCTCATGGTTGTTCCACCCCCATCGTTTCGTGATACCCAACAACTGCAATCTTATCAGTCGTACCAATAATCTGGGCATCATCACCAATCACTGCATCTTCGCCAATCAATGCGTGGTCAATCACCACATTTTTTCCAATCGTTGCACCGGGCATAATCATACTGTCAACCACGCGACTACCCATCCCAACTGACACGCGTTGCGATAAGATTGAATGATCAATTTCGCCCGCAACGTAACAACTATCAACGACCATGGCATTATTGACCTGGCTCGTTTCCGTCAAAAACATCGGTGGTAGCACCTCTGCTTTAGAGTAAATCCGCCAGTAACGATCGCCGATATTTAACCGGTTATGGGGCGATAGGAATTCCATATTGGCTTGCCACAGACTCTTAATCGTTCCAACATCTCGCCAGTAACCCTTAAAAGCATAAGCGTAAACGGATTCATTATTGGCTAAGTATGATGGAATGACATTTTTACCAAAGTCTTCAAGTGACTTATCGGTAGCATAACTCTTAACTAAGTAATCCCGCAAAGTCGGCCAATTGAAGATATAAATACCCATCGAGGCTTTATCACTCTTAGGATGTTCCGGTTTTTCCTCAAACTCAATGATTCGATCCGTCGCATCCGTATTCATCATGCCAAAGCGTTTGGCTTCTTCGTTAGTCACGTGGATCACCCCAACGGTCAACGAAGCCTTCTTCTCCTGATGATATTTCAGCATAGCGTCATAATCCATCTTATAAATATGATCGCCAGATAAGACGAGCAGGTACTTGGGGTCTTGTTGATCAATATATTCGATATTTTGATAAATGGCGTGCGCCGTCCCTTGAAAGAACTTCTCACCTTCACTAGACGAGTATGGTTGTAAAACCGTCACCCCACCATTTAAGCTATCAAAGCCCCAGCTCGCACCGCTACCAATATGTGCATTCAGTTCTAGGGGTTGATATTGCGTGATAACCCCAACAGTATTCACACCCGAGTTAGCACAGTTGCTGAGTGTAAAATCAATAATTCGGTAACGACCGCCGAATGGCACGGCGGGCTTAGCCGTATCCTTTGTCAACTTACCAAGCCGGGTGCCCTGACCGCCCGCTAAAATAATCCCTAACATTTCATCTTGCATGCTTAACTCCCCCTATCACTTTAACTGGTCGAATCAACAATGCACCCATCGCCGGCAAGGTCACGGTAAAACTAGCTGGTTGCCCCCGATACGGCTTATCGACCGCCGTAAACGTTGTTTCTAGCTTTGTCCACGTGCCGCCAAAAGCCTGCGCTTCAGTATTGAGTAACAACTCATAACGGCCACGATACGGTACGCCAATCCGGTAATCTTGACGTTCAACAGGAACAAAATTGAAAGCAGCGACCACAAAACTGTATTTTCGTTTGGCCTGCCGGATAAACCCCCATGGTCGAACTGTCAGGATCATCGGTATGTGTATAAATAATCCCCGCAGGATCATGGTCTTGTTCCCACAACGGCCGATTGTGCCGATAGACCGCGTTCAGTTGCGTTGTGAACTGTTGCATCCGATGGTTGAGATCATCCTTTAAGTCGACCCATTCCAACGCACTCCAGTCCCGCCACTCTAGAAACTGCCCCCACTCTGAACCCATAAAATTCAGTTGTTTTCCTGGAAAGGCAGCCATATAAGTTAGCATCGTCCGCAAATTTGCAAACTGATTATAGCGGTCCCCCGGCATTTTATGCATTAATGATTTCTTGCCGTGCACGACTTCATCATGTGAAAACGGTAGAATAAACCGTTCATCGAACATGTACACGAATGCAAATGTCAGTAGATTAAAGTGATCGTGCCGATATAACGGATCCATCATAAAGAAATCCAGGGTATCGTGCATCCACCCCATGTTCCACTTATAGTTAAATCCCAATCCGCCATTGGCCACCGAACCCGTAACCTGCGGATAGGCGGACGACTCTTCCGCAATCATCAAGATATCGGGATGGTGGGTTAAGACCGTGGTGTTCAACTTTTGTAAAAAGGCGATGCCTTCTAAATTACGATTATCCCCATACTGATTAACCTGCCCTTCGCGCCCTTCATCATAGTCGCAATACAACATGTTAGAGACAGCATCCACTCGCAAGCCATCTAGATGACACTGGTCGAGCCAATATTCGGCGCTTGAAATCAGAAAACTCTGAACCTGTGTTTTACCGAGATCAAAATTCCACGCCCCCCAACGACGGTTATTCGCGCGCTCAGGATCAGCGTATTCAAATGTCGGCGTACCATCATACTGGTACAACGCATCATAATTGCGAATAAAGTGACCCGGTACCCAATCAACGAATACCCCGATATTCGCTTGGTGACACTGGTCAACAAAGCTGAGAAAACTGTCACGCTTGCCAAAACGACTGGTTGGCGCAAAATACCCTAATTGCTGATAACCCCAAGACGCATCTAATAAATGTTCCATCACGGGCATTAATTCAATGTGGGTATAGCCCCGTTGTTTTACATAGGGAATCAGTTCAGCGGCTAATTCCGCATAAGTGTAGTAGCTACCATCAAGATGACGGCGCCACGAACCTAAGTGCACCTCATAAATGTTAATTGGCCGATTGGCAGCGCGCGACTTCTTCCGGCGAGCTAGCCACAAACTATCGTGCCAACGCATCGTCATCGGCTCAACAACTACGGCCGCATCCCCCGGTTTTCGTTCGAACTGTTGTGCAAACGGGTCAATCTTTAGTTGCACTTGGCCAGTTGGTGTTGTGATCTGAAACTTGTATAACTGACCCGCATGAACGTTCGGAACTTGTCCTTGCCAAATCCCAGTCGCCCCTAATAACTTTAGTGCGCTTGGTTGCCAGTCATTAAAATCGCCAACAACCCCGACCGCCTTAGCATGCGGCGCCCAGACGCGAAATACCGCCCGACCAGATGCGGCCAAATGACAGCCTAAGTAATCCTGACTATTAAATCCTGCGCCGGTATTAAATAAGTAACTTGCATCATTCATTTCCGTAGTTTGTTTAACCAAAGCATCACACCCCCTATGTGATTAACTGAGCAGTTTATAAAATTAATCTTATTATAAGAAGGTGACAGGGTGTTTGCCTATCCTTGATAAGGTCGCCTTACTTAGTGGTCAAACAGGGCACAAACCCCTAAAAGATAACGATTATTATGACTGGTCACCCAGAACACTGCAAACTGATTCAGGACAACTATTCACAGTTAAGCCCGTGGTTATCCGTTTTATTGCGCCGTTTGCCAAAACATCAAAAAAAGCCCGAAAAAACGCGTTTTTTCGGGCTAGTTGATTTATTCAATTACATTTCTATCAAATTAATAATATTTATCTGACTGATTACTTCCAGTAGGCATAGCGATAAAGGGCGTCTCGCAACAATGTGAAGTGAACCCCACCAACCTTGTTACTGATCAAGTGAGCAGCAGCAGTTTGATAAATCGGTGTGACCCCCTGTTGCTGAGCGACTAGCTTAGCCGCTTGCTGCATCGTCTGATATCGGGCCTTAGTTGACTGCTTATCGGCCGTAATCGTTGAGATTAATTGCTCATATTTCGCATTGTTAAACTTCCCAAAGTTGACAGAATTAGTTATCGAAGCCTTATTCAAGAAATCAACTGGATCTTGGAAATCACTCGACCACGACAACGTGGCAAAGTCAAAATCACCCTTGCTTAAAGTTGAAATCTCATTTGTCAGTGGTACTGACTTGACATTGACCGTGACACCACTAAGATTTTTCTCAATTGCAGCTTGAATATATTCTGCCACCGACTTATTAATATCATTATCGTTCGTCAATAATTGCAGTGTTAACTTTTGCTTTCCTAAGCTCGCCTGAGCCTTCTGCCAATACTGTTTAGCCTTTGCTGGACTGTATGGATACAAATTTCCGGTATCCGTATTAAAATCTTTCCCTGTTGTCGGGTTCTTGGTATTGCCAGCAGGAACTAATGACGTCGCCGCTACTGAGCCGTCTTTGAGAACGTTCTTAACCAATGACTGGCGATTCAAAGCGTAACTCACAGCACGCCGCAAGTCAGTATTCTGCAATGCTGAGCGCTTCTGGTTCCACAACATGAAGTAGAGTTGATTTAACTTCGTAACCTTCATCTGACTTTTTAGTGACCCTTGCTCAGCTGCCGATACTTGGGTGCCCGTAATCTGGGTGACTTGGACCTCATTGCTTTGGAAGAGGTTCTCGGCCGTACTGTTATTTTTGACCGTCTGCACCTTAATATTCTTGATTCGGACCTGTTTACGGTCATAATAATACGGGTTCTTCACATATTTCCACGTGTCATTCGTCCCATTCCAACTCTTCAAGACATAGGGACCATTAGAGAGCGTTCGCTGTGCCGATGTCCCATACTTATTCCCGTATTTCTCAGTAAATTGTTTGTTTAACGGATAGATCTCTGTGGCTAGCCGATAATTAAAATACGGCACGCGCTGTTGCAATGTAATTTGTAACTTATACTTACCCAACGCTTTAACGCCTAAGGTCTTCACCGCCTTCTTACCAGCCGTGATTGCCGTTGCATTCTTGATTTCAGCAACGTGTCCGACTTCCTGTGACTTGGTATTCGGATCGACCTGGCGTTGCACGGAATAAACAAAGTCAGCGGCCGTGACCTTTTTTCCATTCGACCACTTGGCATTGTGCCGCAAATTAAAGGTATAAGTCTTCCCATTATTAGTCGGTTTGACGACTTTCTTGGCAATTGCCGGCACGACTTTCCCCTTTTGATTAGTTGTGTACAAGCCTTCCATAAACTGAGCAATAGCGGCCTGACTAGCGATATCGTCGGCCTTATTAGGATCAGCGGTCGCAATCGACTGGGTCGCCGTTACGTTCAACGTCTTCTGCTGACTACTCTGCTGGCTACCGCAGCCAGTTAACACTAATCCTAGGGCTACAATAGCAATACTGCTGATCCATATTCTTTTTTTCATGAATGATGACTCCTAACTTAACGATGATGTCGGTTACTGGCAACGATACTTCGATTGGCGCCGACAACAACACATCAACGGTAAGCCTCCGTTATCCGTGGTAAACCGGTAATTACTGGTTTTCACGACTACAATAACGTTTTGCAATCCTGCGTTCATCATCATGATTCCTCCCCTTAGATTAAAAACTAATTAAGATAAGATTAGCTTTTAAGTTTACATCTGTCAACTAAAAGTTTCGCTCAGCATTCTAAGTCACCATGGTATTATGCCTTCACTATTCAGGCCGAAACTAGCTTGCGCTTTTGAACCAAACGTATGGTACGCGAGCTTAAAACTAGACCGGCTATGGTGGGTTATCAAATCAAGAAGTCAAAAATCGGATAAACACTTGTCCCCCCAATCGGCAATAAAAAAATCGCTATTAGCCGATATACTGACTAATAACGATACTTGCCCATCAATGGCGAATCTGACCATTGCCATCAATGACGTATTTATAAGATGTTAATTCCGCTAATCCCATCGGACCGCGAGCATGTAACTTCTGCGTTGAGATCCCGATTTCAGCGCCAAACCCAAATTCAAAGCCATCCGTAAACCGGGTGGAAGCATTGATATAAACACACGCTGCGTTGACCCGTTGCTGGAAGAGCTTCCCAGCTTGATAATTATCCGTCACAATAGCTTCGGAATGTTGGGTATTGTAACGATTGATGTGCGTAATGGCCGCTGCTTCTGAATCAACAACTTTCACTGCAATAATTAAATCATTATATTCCGTTCCCCAGTCCGCATCCGTTGCTGGAACCACATCAGGAACAATGGCTTGAGTTGCGGCATCCCCGCGTACTTCTACGCCTTGTTCACGAAGTGCCTGAATCATGCTAGGTAAATAATCGGCCGCAACCTCACGATGAATTAGAAGCTTTTCAGTGGCGTTGCAAACTGATGGCCGCTGAACTTTCCCATTGATCACGATATCGGTTGCCATTTGCAATTGCGCGTCTTTGTCCACGTATACGTGACAATTACCGGCTCCCGTTTCAATAACGGGTACCGTTGCTTTAGCCAACACCGTTTGAATCAAACGGGCGCTCCCGCGTGGAATTAAGACGTCCACGTAATCAGTGAGCTGCATGAACTTAGCCGCAGTCGCATGCGACGTATCCGTAATCAGTTGAATCGCATTCTCATCGACCGCTTCGGCCCGTAATGCACCACGTAAGACTTGGACAAGTGCTTGATTAGAGTGAAGGGCTTCCTTACCACCGCGTAAGATTACAGCGTTTCCGGTTTTAAAACACAGTGCTGATGCATCCACCGTCACATTGGGGCGCGCTTCAAAAATCATGCCGATAACACCTAATGGTACCCGTTCCTTGGCAATCATCAACCCGGCCTCGTTGCGCCACGCGCGGTCCACATTTCCAATTGGATCTGGCAAACTCACGACCTGTTTGAGCCCGATCGCCATATCCTGGATGCGGTCTGCTGTTAGCCGGAGCCGGTCAACAAACTTAACTGGTACTTGCGGGTTCTCTAAATCCTGCGCATTAGCTGCCAATATCTCATCTTGATGGCTCGTTAACGCCGTTGCCATTGCGGTCAACACTTGATTTTTTTGCGCCGTTGAAAGTAACCCCAGCGTATAGCTAGCTTGTTGAGCCTGCTGACCCAACTGTTCTAAATCTACCATTTTGATAACCTCCCCAACTTAACCGAATAGCGTTCCGACTGGTTCGCCTGCTAAAATTTGAAAAATAATTGTGGGATCCGCACCATTGGCTAAAATCATTTGACCATTCGCATCGATCATCCGTTCTGCCGCTTTTAGCTTAGTGACCATCCCACCAGTACCAAACCGACTGCCACTACCGCCAGCTAGCTTATAAGTATGTTGATCAACCTTCTCAATGTGCCCTAATAACTGGGCTCGGGCATCCGCATTGGGATTACCATCATAAAAGCCATCGATGTCGGATAGCATGATTAACAAATCCGCCCCGATATTCGTGGCCACGATTGCGGATAGTTGATCGTTATCACCGAACTTTGTTTCATGATCCAATTCATCGACCGCGACCGTATCATTTTCATTAACAATTGGGACCACGTTTTGTTTTAATAGCGCCTCAAATGTATTCAACACATTATGGTGACTCTTAGGATAAACAAAGATATCACGTGTTAATAACAACTGGCCAATTTTTTGTTCATAAATGGCGAAACGTTCTTTGTAAATCGAAATCAATTCAGTTTGCCCAATCGCCGCAATCGCCTGTTGTTCAGGAATTGCTTTTGGACGTTGCTTGAGTCCCATATAATTCAAGCCAACACCAATAGCCCCTGACGAAACCAAGACAACTTCACGCCCACGGTGTCGCATTGCGCTAATGACAAAGGCTAATTGATCGATTGCCCGTAAGTTGATCGATCCATCTGGATAAACTAGCGTGCTTGTCCCGACTTTAATCACGACTCGTTTAGCCTTTAGTTTTCGTATCACTTTCACTACTGCCACCAACTTCTCTAATTATTTTGTTTCACGTGAAACATCGGTCTGAACGTCCGTCTTCATATAATTAACGGCCTTGCGTAAATTAAAGTGAACGACACCGATATTAACTGCCAACACGATCAATAAAACCACAAATGCCAACAAAAACAGCACCTTATAAGACCAATTATCGATAATCACACCACCAAATAACGGCCCTAGCGAGCGCCCTAACGCACAAAAGGCTTGTACTAGTCCTTGGTAACGCCCCTTAGCACTAACTGGTGATAACTGACTCACTAGTGTTGGCATGGCTGGTGACCAAGTTGCTTCACCAATCGTCAATAAAATCATGGCAAAGATAAAGTGTGGGTAATCATGCGCAATCACAAGTGATAGAAATGATAAGCCCACGAATAGCATGCCGAAGAAAAATTGATTATATAAATTTTTAATCCGATTCCCCAGCAAACTTAAAATACTCTGAATAAGGACCAGTAAGCCCGCGTTGATTGTCCATAGAAAACTGTAATTCCGCAGCGGCATCCCCAAATTCGTCATGTAGACGGATAAATTGCTGACCCACTGTTCGTATAGCAACCAGATAATAAATAAACTAATAAAGAAGGTCCAGACAATGTGAAAATTGGCCCGTGGCAAGTGCACATCTTGTCCTTGGCGCGGATCAACCCCGGTCACGTTCGACGAATCCACATTGTATTCAAATAATGCAATAATCAAGAAAATCACGAAGAGGCTCGTGGTCATCGAGAATAGCAAGGCCATCCCCATGCTATACACGATACCAACCAGCATCGTGCCGAAGACAACTCCGAGATTGGCAGCGAGATACATCAACGTAAACGTTCGCCGCACTTTATCGCGGGGGACACTGGCAGCCAAAGCATTAAACATCGTATTTAGCCAGCCACTAGCAAACCCGGTCACGACTAACAACATCGGATACCACGGCCATCCATGAAAAAAGATCAGAGCAAAGTTCGCGAGGCCATTCAACGTGATTCCCATCAGTAACAGGTGATAAGGATTACCTCGATCAAATATACGCCCACCAATCGTACTTGCCAAAACGTTGGCAACTGAATTGAGCATCAGGACAATTCCAGTCTCCGTCAACGACTTACCTAACACATTGTGCATGTAGATCGTCGTTAACGGCCAAATGAAACTCATACCAATGTTATTCATAAACTGCCCGGCAATTAGCCACGGCGTTTTAATGAGTTGCTTTTGTGCCACGCCATCACCACCATTATTAAATCTGTCTACTTTTCATCATAGCAAAGTTTATTTAAAATAACAGGGACATTTATCTCACTAACTCATTATTATCACGGCCAAATTGGTGCATCAGCCCAACCAATTGGCGGAAAACAAGTAGCCTCGGCACGTGATAAACAAAAAATTCCTCTTAATTAGTTTAAGAGGAATTTGATAACAAATTTATTGATCGACTGCAATTAAGCTTGGGGATCCTGCGCATAAGAGACTGAGGAGAACTTATTAAATGGTTTCACAAATAATAGTTTGACCGTTCCCCGCGCCCCAGCACGGTTCTTTTCGATAATCACTTCAACTTCACCAACATCCTCAGAAGCATCTTCGTCCCGCGGATCGCCGCCATTAAAGTCACCACCGCCACCAAAATTACCGCCATCATCATCGTCGCCGCCTTCGCGATCATAATAATCTTCCCGGTATAGGAAGGCAACGATGTCAGCATCTTGTTCAATTGAACCCGATTCACGAATATCGGAAAGCACTGGCCGCTTATCTTGACGCTGTTCAACACCACGAGATAGCTGTGATAAGGCAATGACTGGAACACCTAGTTCCTTAGCCAGTTTCTTCATTTGCCGCGAAATTTCGGAAACTTCCTGTTGCCGACTTTCTGTGTTACTACCTTCGATCAGTTGCAAATAATCGACCACAATCAAGCCGAGGTTACCTTGCTCTTTCGCTAAGCGGCGACTTTTGGCCCGGATTTCTGACATCTTGATTCCGGGGGTATCGTCAATAAAAATACTAGCTTTAGACAAACTCCCCATGGCAACCACCAAGTGTTCCCACTCTTCTTCGTTCAGTTGCCCCGTCCGTAAATGCCCAGCGTCAATACTACCTTCTGCACACAGCATCCGGTTGACTAAGGATTCGGCACCCATTTCCAAACTGAAAATGGCCACTGTCGTATCCGTTTTAGTCGCCACATTTTGGGCAATATTCAGGACAAAGGCTGTCTTACCAACGGCTGGCCGGGCAGCCAAAATAATCAGATTATCCGGTTGTAAGCCGGCGGTCATTTTATCCAGCTCCGCAAAACCAGTCGGTAAACCGGTAATGTCATCATCATTTTGATACAAGCGGTCAATTTCTTCAATCGACGCGTTCAACACATCTGAAATCGACTTAAACCCACTCTGATTACGCTGTTCAGACACGTTCATAATGTCGCGTTCCGCGTCATCTAATAACGTGGTCACGTCATCATTTTCCGTATAGGCCTTTTGCGTAATCTCCGTGGCCGTCTTGATCAACCGCCGCACCGTCGCCTTTTGCGCCACAATCTTAGCATAGTAGCCAGCGTTAGCCGCAGTCGGTACGGACCCAGCTAATTCAGCAATGTAGCTCATCCCACCAACATCATCCAATTGATTTTGGGCCGTTAATAAATCACTAACGGTCACCGCATCAATAGCCTCGTCACGGTCATTTAAAGTCACCATGCTGGCAAAAATGATCTGATGTGCGCGCCGATAGAAATCTTGCGCTTCGACAAACTCCATCGCTTCCACGAGGGCGTCACTGTTTAAGAAAATAGCCCCCAAGACTGCCTTTTCAGCTTCAATATTTTGTGGTGGGGTTTGATCCAGCACATCGTTGTTCATTTGTGATCCGTCCTTTTACTTTTCGACAACGTGCACGCGAATTTTCGCCGTTACTTCTGGATGTAACTTAACGGGCACGTTTGTGTAACCTAATACCCGAATTGGTTCTGGTAATTCGATCTTGCGTTTATCAAGCTTAACTTGGTATTGGTCAGCTAACGCCGTTGCAATTTGTTTGCTAGGAATTGACCCAAACAACCGACCATCAGTACCAGCTTTGGCCTTCAATTCAACAACCGTTTCATCAGCTTCCAAAACTGTCTTGACTTGCTTAGCTTCGGCTAATTCCTCAGCGGCACGTGCTGCTTCAGACTTCTGTTCAGCCTTCAACGTATTGATTGCCGCTTTAGTGGCTTCCTTGGCCAATCCCTTTTTAATTAAAAAGTTCTGCGCGTAACCATCCGGGACATTCTTGATTTGGCCCCGCTTGCCCTTACCACGGACATCATTCAAAAAAATAACTTGCATTTAGACTCACTCCTAATTAGATTCTGTGGTCGGCTCATCAGTTGCCGTTAACAAATCAATCAACGATTGTTTGACGGCTTCAACTGACTGCCCTTCAATCTGGGTTGCAGCATTCGATAAATGACCGCCACCACCCAATTTTTCCATATAAACTTGTACGTTGATCTCGCCAAGTGATCGTGCCGAAATTCCGACCCGTCCATCTTCACGACGTGTAATCACGAATGATGCGTCGACACCAGACATAGATAATAGTGAATCAGCAGCTTGAGCCGCCGTTACTGGGTCATAGACCTGATCATCTTCACCAACACATAATGCCATATCCTGGTTAACAAATTCAACGGTTTCAATCAGATGATTGCGTTGTAGATAACTATCAACGTTCTCCTTCATAAATTGTTGAACGAGTAACGAGTCCGCACCGGCTGATCGTAGATAACTAGCAGCATCAAACGTCCGCGATCCTGATCGTAATGAAAACGACTTCGTATCGATAACGATTCCGGTCAACATTGCGGTTGCCTCAATCTTATTGATTGGTTCGGCATCGTGCGATTGATATTCAAACATCTCGGTAATCAGCTCACAAGTCGACGAAGCATACGGTTCAATATAAACCAAAACTGGGTTTTCTGGAAATTCTTCGCCCCGTCGATGGTGATCAATAATCATAACGCGATTTTCGAGCCGCTCATAAAGGGCCTGTGACATTGAAATACTTGGCTTAGAATGGTCAGCCATAATCAATAAACTTTGGTCAGTGGCCTTCTCAAGTGCTTCTTCCGGCGAGATAATCGCTGACTCGATGTTCTCATCAGACTTCAACTGGTCCAGTAAACGCTGAATGTCTGAATGCACATTTTGCTCATCCAAGACGATCCAACACTGTTTACCATTCATTTCAGCAATTCGGCGAATCCCGAGACAGGCCCCAACGGCATCCATATCTGGTTGGCGGTGCCCCTGAACAAAGATCTGGTCAGATTGATTCATTAACTCTTGTAACGTCTGACTGATCATCCGGGCCCGTACCCGCGTCCGTTTTTCCATCGGGTTGGTTTTACCACCGTAGAAACGAGCAGGTTCGTCCTCAGACTTCACCACAACTTGGTCACCACCCCGCCCCAAGGCAAGGTCCATGTTACTCTGCGCTAAATCGGCCAAATTGTTCATGTTCCGTTCACCATAAGCAATCCCAATACTCAATGTTAGTGGGAAATTTTGCTTAGAAGTCGACTCCCGAATTCGATCTAAAATGCGAAACTTATTCTCTTCAACACGTCGTAAACTACTAGCATAGCCCAACAAGAAGAAGTGATCATCATCCAAGCGCTTCAGGTACATCCCAAACATCTGGGTCCACTTAGACAATTCATTGGTCACGTAATTGTTCAGGTTGGAAATATCCGTATCAGTCATCGACTGGGTGATTTCATCGTAATTATCCAAAAAGATTTGTCCAATCACGAGTTTTTCATCTTCGAATTGATCCGTCAGCTCAGCATACTTGGTCACATCCATCATATAGACCGTATTAGTGCTCTGCTGGACACGTACATCAAACTGGTAGTCTTGCCAACGAATCGTCGCGGGCTCGTCCAGATGAGCGTTCAGCGTCGCTGCCAGTGTTGGCTCAATATCTTCCAAGCGGTATCCTAAGACGTCCTTATCACCGAAATAGCGCTGAAGATAAGGATTGATCCATTCGATGGTCTGGTCGGAATTAAAAATCATTACTCCGATAGGCATCTGAATCAGTGCCTCTTGTTCGCCGCGCTTAATACGATACGACAAGTCTGAGATATATTCATTTGCACTCGAACTGAGCTCAATCAACGTATTATAAGATATCACCACAGCCATCACAATCAAGATGAGGACAACGGTCCCAAAAATCCAGTTCATTAAATAACCAGTGACGAGCATAATTAACGACAAGCTAAAAATAACCAACGCTAAGAGTCGTAACTGCTGATTTTGTAGGAAAAATGGAATTTTTTCACGCGAAAAGATCTTTTTCATATTAAAAATCCCTCAAGCCTTCTCAGTAATGACTATATTTTATCACAAACCACCGTCCGCTTCAGCGTTTCGTGTCAATCACCGTAAACGCTTCATTGAACGGCCACCACCCTATCTAGTCAAGTTAAGGGTAAATAAAAACCACAGAGCCGAAGTCTGTGGTTTTTGAATGACTAAAAATTAGTCTTCAGATACAAAGGCTAATAAGCCCATGATCCGTGCACGCTTGATGGCGATAGTTAAAGAACGTTGGTTCTTAGCACTAGTCCCCGTTACACGACGTGGCAAAATCTTCCCACGTTCTGAAATAAAGCGACGTAATAAGTCAGTATCTTTATAATCGATGTATTCGATATGGTTTGCGGCGATGAAGTCGACTTTACGACGACGACGGCCACCTCTTCTTTGTTGTGCCATTGATATTTCCCTCCTCGTTATCTGTCTAAGCAATTAGACTAGAATGGTAAATCATCATCCGAGATATCAATTTGATCGCCATTATTAGCGAATGGGTCAGCCTGATTATTGTTGTTAGCACTGCTTGATGGTGCCGCACTGCTAGCATTACCAGTATTACCATTACCAAATGGGTTATTGTTATTCGCTGATGATTGTTGAGGAGCCGCATTTTGGCCTTGATTACTATACCCATTATTATTGTTGTTGTAATTCGAATTACCATTGTTGTAATTGTTATTACCACTACCACCATTGGCAGACTGATGACGTTCAGACTCTGCCCGTGATTCTAATAATGAGAAGTTTTCAACGACAACTTCTGTAACGTAAACACGTACCCCTTGTTGGTTTTCGTAGTTCCGGGTTTGAATCCGGCCATCGATACCAACAAGTGAACCTTTATGAGTAAAGTTCGCAAAATTTTCAGCAGCTTTACGCCAAATGACGCAACTAATGAAATCTGCTTCACGTTCCCCATTTTGATTCGTGAATTGACGGTTTACGGCAATAGTGAACGTCGCGACGGCGGCACCACCATTCGTGTAACGTAATTCCGGATCTCTTGTCAGTCGGCCAACAAGAATTGTACGGTTAATCATGCAGAAGCGCTCCTCTCTTAAAATTAATTTTGTCTATTAGTCTTCGCGTTTAACGATCATGTGACGTAAAATGTCATCATTGATCTTTGAAAGACGGTCGAATTCGTTTAAAGCAGCATCGTCAGTTGCTGTTAAGTTAACGATATGGTAAGTACCTTCGTTAAAGCCACCGATTTCGTATGCGAAACGACGCTTTGACCAGTCTTTTGAATCAATTACTTGCGCACCGTTATCAGTTAAGATTTTGTCGAAACGATCAACTAAAGCTGTCTTGGCAGCATCGTCGATGTCGGGACGTACGATGTAAGTAATTTCATATTTCTTTGATTCACTCATGAAATTTGCACCTCCTTATGGACTTCAGGCCCTTCTTTTTGAAGAGCAAGGAAAGTAATCTAGCTAATGCTAGATACTCACGAATTTAAAGTATAGCATCTAAATCAGTTTGTTGCAAGGGTTGAAGCGGCCGACTGTTACAAAAAGATCCTGAATCCGTTACACCAATCAATTACGTCAATTGAGCGATATTTCATTTTATTTCCCGGGAAATATTTCTTTTTTCTGAAATTCTCCCCTTCGCTTACATTTTCCCACACCCACACAGCATTAATTTAAACCAAGTCGACGTCAGAATAACACGCACTGCTGTAATCCTCTCAATCGCACAAGCCAGTTTTGACCGCGTAAATCTAAAATTGCTTACTTCATGTTGTCCTCTCCCAATTTATCGGCATTTCTGCCAATCACTGGAAGATGGCAAGACTAAGTGATGAGCCTCCAGCAGTCAAATTATTCTTCGCAGGAAGATTGTTTCTACCGGTTCAAAACAAGACTTTGGAGGCCAGAATAGGACCGATGACCGGTAAATCACACACGACCCGTTGCCAAAATAATTCTTGACTCGCATAAAAAAACAAGCGTGGTCGACAAGATTGTCGACCACGCTTGTTTTATCAATTTATTCGTTTGAATCGTTTGAATCAGTTGTTGGTTCTGTCGTAGTGGCATCGGCGTTGACGGTTTGATCGTCAACTGGTGCCTCAGTCGTTGCATCCGTTGCGACAGTCTCATCAACTTCTGGCTCTGGATCAACCTTGGCCATCGTTGCGACTTGACCATCATCGCCTAACCGCATGAGACGAACACCTAAGGTTGCCCGACCAGTCTGAGAAACGGTTGCGATATTGAAGCGAATCATGACTCCTTGGTTCGTCATTACCATGATATCTTCTTGACCATCAACCGTCGTCAAACCAGCTAAATGACCATTCTTCTCAGTCACGTTAGCGGTCTTGATTCCTTTGCCACCACGCCCCTTAATTGGGTAATCGGCAGCTGGCGTTTGTTTCCCATAACCCTTTTCCGTGATGATGAAGACGTTGCTGTCGGGCTTCAAAACGTCAAAGCCAATCACAAAGTCATCATCGCGTAAGCGAATCCCGCGAACCCCAGAAGCCGTCCGGCCCATGGACCGCACTGTGGTTTCGTCGAAACTGACGGCATAACCGTCGTGCGTCCCGATGATTACATTTTGGTGACCATCCGTGATTGTAACCCCGATTAATTCATCATCATCCTTAAGCGTAATGGCCTTCAAACCATTGCTACGGATATTGGCAAATTCTTGAACTGGTGTCCGTTTGACAACCCCTTTAACGGTTGTAAAGAACAGGTAGTTATCAGAAGCGCTCGCATCGCCCGTGACATTAACGACCGCCTGAATTTTTTCACCAGAATTGACTCCCAGTAAATTGATGACCGGGATTCCTTTGGCCGTACGACCGTATTCAGGAATCTCGTAAGCCTTCATCCGGTAAACTTTACCCGCATTAGTGAAAAAGAGTAGGACATCATGGGTCGACGTCGTCAGTAGATGTTCAATAAAGTCATCATCATGGACGTCCATCCCTTGAATCCCACGACCACCACGGTGTTGCGACTTAAATTCAGTCGTTGGTAACCGTTTGATGTAGCCATTGTGAGTTAAGGTAACAGCCACTTCTTCTTCTTCGATCAAGTCTTCATCTTCAATACTGAGGACTTCACCGACCATCAATTCGGTCCGACGCTTATCACCAAACTTACGTTGAATTTCCATTAATTCTTCGTAAATAATTTGGTTGATACGATCCTTGCTAGCTAAGATTTCTTTGTAGTCAGCAATGGCTTTCAATAAGTCCTGGTATTCACTCTCGATCTTTTCACGTTCCAAACCAGTTAACCGGACTAACCGCATATCAAGAATGGCTTGTGCCTGCTTATCAGACAAGCCGTAATTATCCATCAATTGGTTCTTCGCAATTTCACTCGTTTGTGATTGACGAATAATCGCAATGATTTCATCAATGTGATCAAGGGCAATCCGTAAGCCTTCAAGAATATGGGCCCGTGCTTGGGCTTTCTTCAAGTCAAACTCAGTCCGACGCCGAATCACGTCTTCTTGGTGTTCCAGGTAATAGATTAAGATTTGCTTTAAGCTTAAGACTTTTGGAGCACCCTTAACGATGGCTAACATGTTAAAGCCAAAATTAGTCTGCATCAATGTCATCTTGTAAAGGTTATTCAAGATAACCGAGGCGCTGGCATCCCGCCGAACATCAATGACGATCCGCATCCCTTCACGGTCACTTTCATCATTGATATCAGTGATACCTTCAATTTCCTTGTCTCGAGCTAAACCAGCAATCCGTTCGATCAATTTAGCTTTATTGACCATATATGGTAATTCAGTCACGATAATTCGTTGCTTACCATTCTTTTGGTCTTGAATATCGACCTTCGCACGAACAATAATGTTCCCACGACCAGTCTGGTAAGCCTTACGAATACCGGACTTTCCCATTACGATCCCGCCAGTTGGAAAATCTGGTCCAGGTAAGACTTCCATCAAGTCAGCAACTGTTGCATCAGGATTATCCATCAACAGGTGGATTGCTGAAATGACTTCCGCTAAGTTATGTGGCGGAATGTTTGTTGTCATCCCAACAGCAATCCCAGTGGCACCGTTAACGAGTAAGTTCGGGAAACGTGCTGGTAAGACTGCTGGTTCCCGTTCTGTATCATCATAGTTTGGTTGCCAATCAACGGTATCCTTGTTAATATCGCGGAGCATTTCAACCGCAATCTTACTCATCCGGGCTTCGGTATACCGCATCGCGGCAGCCCCGTCACCATCGACAGAACCGAAGTTCCCGTGACCATCCACTAACATGTAGCGATAGCTAAAGTCTTGGGCCATCCGCACCATTGACTCATAAATTGCGGAGTCACCATGGGGATGATACTTCCCCATAACATCCCCAACAATCCGGGCCGACTTCTTATACGGCTTATCCGGCGTCACACCTAATTCACTCATACCGTAAAGAATCCGCCGGTGCACTGGCTTTAACCCATCACGTACGTCCGGCAGTGCCCGTGCCACGATAACACTCATGGCATAGCTTAAGAATGACGTTCGCATGGTCTTCGAAAGGTTCACATCCGAAATACGATTGTTCGATAAATCTGAATCAGCCAAAATATTCGTCCTCCTTCATCCGTTTTGCCGCTATTAAAGCTTGATTAAGCTTTACATGTCTCAAGTAAAAGTCGCCATTAAGACAACCGTCGTGCCATTACGACCCTAAGTCTGATTAACAGCTTGCGCCTCAGTTCTTAGGTCAAAATGACTAAACTGACACACTAAACATCCAGATCCTGGACGAACTTGGCATTATCTTCAATAAATTCTCGCCGTGGTTTGACTTGGTCCCCCATCAACATCGAGAAGACCCCATCGGCATCCGCAGCGTCTTCATCACGAACCCGTAATAGGCGCCGCTTGTCTGGATCCATGGTCGTTTCCCATAATTGTTCCGCGTCCATTTCACCAAGCCCCTTGTACCGTTGAACAACTGGTTTCGGTGATGGTGCCAATTGCCCCATGACCTCACTCAATTCTTCATCTGAATCAATATACTTCACAAATTTACCTTGCCGGACTTGGTACAACGGTGGTTGAGCGATGTACACAAAGCCAGCGTCAACTAATGGCCGCATGTACCGGTAAAACAACGTCAATAACAAGGTCCGAATATGTGCCCCATCGACATCGGCATCAGTCATGATAATTAATTTGTGATAATTGGCTTTGCTCAAGTCGAAGTCACCACCGAAGCCAGTTCCCATTGCCGTAAACAATGACCGGATTTCTTCATTGGCTAAAATCTTATCAATGCTGGCCTTTTCAACGTTCAAAATTTTACCCCGAATCGGTAAAATCGCTTGCGTCAACCGGGAACGTCCCTGCTTAGCCGACCCACCGGCAGAATCCCCTTCGACAATGAACAACTCACTAATTTCAGGGTCTTTACTACTATTGTCCGCCAACTTACCTGGTAAATTACTAATTTCCAAGCCACTCTTTTTTCGCGTAACTTCCCGCGCACGCTTAGCAGCGACCCGGGCCTTGGATGCAAGTAACCCTTTGTCGACCACTTTACGGGCAACACTTGGGTTTTCCATCAAGTACTTGCTAAAGTGTTCTGAGAATAACCGGTCAACTGCTGCCCGAGCATCGGAATTACCAAGTTTCGTCTTCGTTTGACCTTCAAATTGAGGATCCGGATGCTTGACGCTGACAACAGCCGTCATCCCTTCACGAACATCTTCGCCAGATAGGTTCGCATCGCTTTCCTTCAACAAGTTATTCTTACGAGCATAGTCGTTGATGACCCGCGTCAAAGCACGTTTGAAACCTTCTTCATGCGTCCCACCTTCGTACGTATGAATATTGTTGGTGAAGGTCATCAAATTACTGTGGTAGTCGTCAGTATATTGCAACGCAACTTCTACCGTAATCCCATTCTGTTCCCCTTCCACATAAATCGGTTCTGGAAATAGAACGGTCTTATTCTTATCTAGATATTCAACATAGTGACGAATCCCACCTTCGTAGAGAAAGTCATCTTCAGTGGGTTCATCAGGGCGATTATCCCGAATCGTGATCCGTAATCCCTTATTTAAGAAAGCGAGTTCGCGAATCCGAGTCGTCAAAATATTAATGTCATAGGTGGTCGTTTCCCGGAAAATATCAGGATCCGGAACAAAATGAACCGCCGTACCATGAGCATCATCAGGCGCATCACCAATGATCTTCATCGGTGTTTTAACCTTTCCACGTTCAAAGTCCATGTAATAAACATGACCATTCCGAGTTACTTTGACGTCCAGGGTCGATGATAAGGCGTTAACAACGGAAGCCCCGACCCCGTGAAGACCACCAGAGACTTTATAACCGCCACCACCGAATTTACCACCGGCATGTAAAATCGTATAAACCGTTTCAAGCGCTGGTTTACCCGTTTTTTCTTGAATATCAACAGGAATCCCACGACCGTTATCAGTAACCGTAATACTATTATCCTTTTCAACGGTCACGTGGATCACGTTTGCAAACCCTGCTAGGGCTTCATCAATTCCGTTATCAACAATTTCCCAAACTAAGTGGTGGAGTCCTTGGCTACTCGTCGTACCGATATACATTCCGGGACGTTTCCGGACAGCTTCTAAACCTTCCAAAACTTGAATTTGACTAGCATCATATTCGCGAGCCTGTTCAAGTTTGGTTTCTTTTTCGTTTTCGGTCAATGCGGTTCCTCCTCATGTAAAGTGCCATGGCTAACTTCAAATACTTTTGGCGCATTAATTAATTTGCGGGCCACCCCGTCAAGACTTGGCGTGGTTAAAAAGGTCTGCACTTTATCTTGGATCGCTGTCAGCAGATGAGTCTGCCGTGCAGCGTCTAATTCTGATAAGACATCGTCTAATAATAAGACCGGGTACTCGCCCGTCTCAGCTTTCATCAGATCAATTTCAGCAAGCTTAACGGACAAAGCAGTTGTACGCTGTTGGCCTTGGGAGCCAAAAGTCTGCACATTTTTGCCGTTAACACCAAATTGTAAATCATCGCGATGAGGACCTAATAAAGTCGTCCCTTGAAAAATTTCTTTGGCTTGTTGTTGCTGATATAAGGCCTGTAGCGTTTGATAAATGTGATCGACCGACGTCTGGTCGGCAGTTGGCACTTGAGTGACATAGTGAAACGTTAATTGTTCCTGTTCTTGCGTAATCTCGCTGTGAACAGCTTGCGCCCATTTCTCAAGTTGCTGCAACAGTTGTAGTCGTTTATGGATGATTTCCGCACCAAATGCAGCCAATTGATCCGACAAGACACCCAAATAAACCTTATCCTTGGCCTGCTGCCGATTTAATTGCCGTAAGTATTGATTACGTTGTTTTAAAATCGTGCGATACTGACTTAGGTTATAGAGGTATTTAGGGCTCATCTGACCAAATTCCATATCCATAAACCGACGGCGAACCGCGGGTGCCCCTTTAACGATGGATAAATCTTCAGGTGCAAACACGATCACGTTCAAATTTCCGACGTACTGGGATAATTTGGCTTGCTCAAGATGATTGACTTTCGCTCGCTTGCCCCGCCGCCCCAATTCAAGTTCCAAGGGGACAGCACCGGTACTTTTATGTAACCGGCCTTGCAACGTTGCCGTGGTGGTTTGCCACCGAATTAATTCCTTATCGTTAGCGGTGCGGTGACTACGCGTTAACGCCAACACATAAATGGCTTCCAACAGGTTCGTCTTTCCCTGCGCATTTTCACCTAATAGAACATTAACGCCCTGACTAAAATTAATGGTCAAATCCGCGTAGTTCCGAAAATCATGCAAGACTAAGTTTTCTAAGTACATCTAATCAGTCGTTTCTTGATTTGAGCGAATAAAAAATGACCCGTTGTCTTCAACTTCAATCGTATCGCCTGGATAAAGTTTCCGACCCCGCCGATCATCTGGTTCACCATTAACTAACACGGTTGTTTCTTTTAAGAACCACTTCGCCTGACCACCCGATCCAATGATGGCCGTTTCTTTTAAGAGTTGCCCCAACGTCATATATGGGGTTTTAATATCTATTGGCTGTTTCACAATGTCACCTGCCTATCTGATTACAAGCTATTAAACGACTGTCTGGCGTGCTACACACACTCCTAACAGGTTATATTATACTTGTTTTTTGATGAAAATTCAATTTATAACCGCACTCAGAGCCATTTTAAGACGATTTAGGGCTTTTTAATATCGGGATACTAGCCTAGGGGTAAATTTGCTGAAATTCCCTAATTTTGCGGATTTTAATAAAATATCTTGTTTTTTACCTATAAAAATTGGCTAAAGCCAGCATTCATTATCTGAAAGCGAGCGTTTGTAGCGAACGAGTGCAAGGACTGGGGTTCATCAGATGGTGGGATTTTAGTAGGGCAACATCGATAGTTAGCGTGACAATTCACCAGCAGCTAATATAATATGCATAAGTTAAAACTTCAAAAGTTACATCATCGCTATTGCCTATTCATTGCCCCATCTTTAGCTAGTTTTAGCCGTCATAAAAGGCCCGCATTTCACGGTGAAATGCGGGCCTTTTATTTAGAATTGTATATTTATTCAGCTAATTAAAACGTTCGAACTGGTGTAATCAACTGAATAAAGTTTTCGCCTTCTTCAGTTGGCACTAAAGTGAATGGGCGCAATGCCATCGTGAATGAGATTTTGATCATAGCTTGCCCAAACGAACGTAACGCTTCTTTCATGTAGTCTGGGTTAAATGAAATTTCAAGTTCGTCACCTGACAAATCAGTGGGCTGTAGTTGTTCCGTTACTTCCCCGACATCTGGTGAGTTACCGAAAATCGTAATCGTTTTGTCCGTTGGGTTAACGGAGAAGCGAACCACATTATTGCGACTTTCGTGGGATAACAGGGATGCCCGTTCAATTGCTGCTGAAAGTGCGGGTGCTGAAATTTCAACAGTCGTATTAGATTCTTTAGGAATCAGCCGTGACGTGTCGGGATAATTTCCTTCGAGTAAGCGAGAATAGAAGGACGTATTCCCCAGCACAAATAGGACTTGGTTTTCTGATAACCGCATCTGCACGTCAGGATTATTGTCGCCGATCATCCGAGATAATTCTGTCAAACTTTTACCAGGAATGATTACATCATAATTGGCATTATTGGCTTCTGGCAACTTGATCCGGCGTTGACTTAGGCGGTGTGAATCGGTTGCGACCGCTAAGAACTCACCGTTAGCTAAGATAAAATGAACCCCGGTCAGAATTGGTCGACTTTCCTGATTGGAAACGGCAATAACGGTCTGACCAATCAACTCTTTGAGTACATCCCCAGCTAACGTGATGGTATTAGTCGTATCAATTTCAGGTAAGTGTGGGTAGTTTTCAGGGTCTAAGCCGTTGATTGTAAAGGAAGCGGCCCCTGAAGTAATTTGTGTTTGAAAACCGTCGACCACGTTAACAGTCATGGTGTCTTCTGGTAATTTTTTTACGATTTCACTAAAGAAACGGGCAGGTAAAACGATTGAACCGGCATCTTCAACGACTAACGTATTGTTGTCATCACTTGCTGGAATGGTGGTTTCAATAGAAATATCAGCATCACTACCAGTTAAGGTAATAGCGTCAGTATTAACGTCAAGTTTAAGACCAGTCAAAATTGGAATGGTCGTTTTTGAAGAAATGGCCCGTTGGACGTTATTTAATTCTTTGATGAAGGCAGATCGATTGATCGTGAATTTCATAAGTTAATCCCCTCTTTATTCTAGCGACGGGCACTAGATATATATTAATAATAAAAGTTCGTAGTAATAGTAGAGCAGTGGGTACTGTGGAAAACCGAGTAAAGACTCGGCGTTATCAAGTTTTCCACATGTGTATAAGTTGTGGAAAACTTTTTGAGTTATCCTTTTTTATCCACACTAAGATTTGAGCTGGCCTGTCAAATCACCCACGGCTTTTTGTAATTCAGCATCAGTTTTGAGTGCCTTAGTGATTTTATCATGGGCGTGGATCACAGTCGTATGGTCCTTACCACCAAACTCGTTACCGATGCGCGGAAGTGAACTTTCAGTCAGTTCGCGTGATAAATACATGGCAATTTGACGTGGAATCACGATTTGTTTATTGCGTTTCTTTCCCTTAAGGTCAGCCATTGTTACATGGAAGTACTTGGCGACTTTTTCCTGAATGACGGGAATCGAAACCTCTGATAGTTTACTGCTAAGGTGCAAACTCTTCAATGCATCCGCCACTAAACTGGTGGTAATCGGTGAATTATTCAGTCGTGAGTATGCCTGCACTCGTGCTAAGGCACCTTCGAGTTCTCGCACGTTTGAGTCGATCTGACCGGCGATATAACTTAACGTATCGTCAGGGATTTCGATCCCTTCAAGATCGGCTTTATTGCGCAAAATAGCAATCCGCGTCTCGAGATCAGGTGGGGTAATATCAACGGATAATCCCCACTTAAACCTAGAAACTAGGCGATCTTGGAGTTGCGGAATTTCGTTCGGTAAGCGATCGGATGTAAGCACGATTTGCTTATCATCTTCATATAAAGCATTAAATGTATGGAAGAACTCTTCTTGGGTTGCTTCCTTATTGGCAAAAAATTGAATGTCGTCGACTAATAACAGGTCAACGTTCCGATATTCTTCGCGGAACGCCTCCTGTTTTTTAGTTTGAATGGCATTAATTAATTCATTCGTAAAAGATTCGCTAGTCACATATTTAATGTTACTAGTCGGATCGGTTTCTAACAATTTGTTACCGATAGCGTGCATTAGGTGGGTTTTTCCCAGACCAACGCCCCCGTAGAAAAACAACGGATTATACATGGTGCCGGGTTCTTCCGACACAACTAACGCAGCGGCATGGGCCATTTGATTGCCTTTACCGATCACGAAAGTATCAAAAGTGTATTTCGGGTTGAGTTTCGTTTCCCGCATAAATGTGGGGGTAGTTGCGGTTGTTGGTTGTTGTCCCGCAACGTTACCGGTAGTCACTTGCGAGTCCTTGTCTCTCGTAAGTTGCTGACGTTCTTCTTCCGTTATCATGACCGGCCGAATCTGCTCGTTAGTCGCTTGCATCGCAATGTCCGTGAACTTTGCGGCCAAGTTTTTCTCCCAATAGTCACGATGAAGTTGTGTTGGGACTTCGATCGTCATTTGGGCTTTATCGAGTTGGAGTGGTTTTGCCGGTTCGACAAACGTTTGAAACGTGATCTTGGACAGATCTTGTTCCATAGAGAACTTAATGAGATTCCATAAGTCATTACGTTCCAGCACGTGGATACCCCTTTTCTTAAAAAACGTAATTCTATTTTAGCATGAACATATAGAGTTTTCCACAAGTGGACAAGTTAAAGTTAAGAGAATTCACAGGCTGGGATTTGAATATACACAGCTTGTCGAAAACTAGGAATGAATTTTATAAAACAGCACTTATCCACAAAAACGAGTTTAAAACTAAAGCCGCAATAAAAGCGTTTATCGGAGTTATACACACAACAAATACGCCCTGTGGATAACTAAATAACAACCCGTTAATTTGTCGAAAAACTTGTGGGTAAATTGCGAATAACGGAAAGTCACTTTGCTATAATCCACAAATAAATTCGCAATTAAATAATTTTTTGACCTCGAATTACTACGGAGAAATTTAATTTACTGGTTTTCAAACAAATAAAAATATGCTATAGTAGTCAGGAAATGCGTTTAGATGTAAACTGCGTTTTGAAAATAACGACTTAATCGAATTGATTCATGTCATTATGGAGAAGGAGGTGTCATGATGAAGAGAACTTACCAACCAAAGAAGCGCCATCGTCAACGTGTACATGGTTTCCGCAAACGGATGAGCACCAGCAATGGCCGTAAAGTGTTAGCCCGTCGACGCCAACGAGGCAGAAAAGTATTGTCTGCATAGGCCACTGATAATCAGTGGCTTTTTCTTTACAGTCCTAGACCAGGTGTTTAGGGCTGTAAAGTTGTGTAGCAATTCGCTCAAGAGCTTGAGCGCACACATGGAGATGGATTATGCGAAAATCATATCGGGTAAAAAAAGAAACTGAGTTCCAACAAGTTTTTGAGACCCGCAACTCGTATGCCAATCGTCAATTTGTCATTTACGTTTTGGAAAAACCGGGGCAACCCCATTTCCGCGTCGGTATTTCGGTCGGTAAGAAGATCGGGAACGCCGTTGCGCGTAACTGGGTCAAACGCCGGATTCGGCAATCAATCACCGAGCTAAAGCCGCAGCTTAAGCAAGATGCAGACTTTCTCGTCATTGCCCGACCAACCGTTGCTGGTAAGTCGCAAGCCGAAACCAAAGCTTATCTAAGCCATGCGCTAAAGCTAGCGCACCTGCTGGACAATGATTAAAGTGAGGACATTCGTTTGAAAAAGTACAGAAAAATACTGGCAATGCTGGCCGTACTAGCGATCGTACTAGTTTTGAGTGGGTGTAGTAATACCCCAATCACGGATAAGAGCACCGGGTTTTGGGATGGCTTAATCATCTTGAACTTCTCACGGGCGATTATTTGGTTATCAAACTTGTTTGGTCATAGTTATGGTCTCGGGATCATCGTCTTTACGTTGATCATCCGGATCATTATCTTGCCATTGATGATCTTCCAAACCCGCAACATGGTAGCCATGCAAGAAGTCCAACCGCAGATGAAGGCTTTGCAAAAGAAGTATTCGTCACGCGATATGGAAACTCAGCAAAAGCTCCAAGCGGAAATGAAGAAGTTGTATGCCAAGCATGGTGTGCATCCAATGGCCAGCATGTTGCCATTACTAGTTCAGTTGCCTATTTTGATTGCGTTGTACCAAGCAATCTGGCGGACACAAGCCTTGAAGACCGGTTCGTTCTTATGGTTGCAATTAGGTAGCAAGGATCCGTACTACGTTTTGCCAATTCTAGCGGCGATCTTTACGTTTGCTAGTTCCTGGTTAGCGATGAAGTCGCAGCCAGAACAAAACGGGATGACAACGTCAATGACGTATTTGATGCCTGTGATTATTTTGATTACGGCCATTAACGTGCCATCAGCGTTGTCCTTGTACTGGGTGATTTCCAACGCGTTCCAAGTTGGTCAAACCTTGTTATTACAAAACCCATTCAAGATTAATCGCGAACGGGAAGCTAAGAAGCAAGCTGAACGTGATCGTAAACGAACGCTTGAAAAAGCTAGAAAGCGCGCGATTCGTAATCATAAACGTTAAATACAAGTAGACCTGCCATGTGTGGTGGGTCTTTTTTGTTGGCTCTGTATCATTTTTACCAATCGGTCAATATGATTTGGACTGTGATGGCAGGATGCTAATGTGCGTTTATGTAAGGCCCCTGGACGGTCCGTGATGAGGAAATTGTAATGAACGATCAAATACTGGTAATAGTAATCATCCGGGGATCAAGGTGCCTATAAAAATAATTGTCTGCACCATTTGATCACATGTTTTTAATAGCGTGCCGCGGTTTGAGAGAGCTACTTTGTCAGTCGTAATTAGAACGGGCGATTAAAAACGTAATGACCCGGCGCATGAAAAAGTTCCAAAAAAAGATTTGACAAATTGAAAAATGACCGCTAAGATGTGAATCACATTAAAAAATAATTAGATTAAGCGAACGGCAGTCGAGGAGTCGGTTATCAGTCAGTTACAGCGAGTCGCGGATGATGAAAAGCGATCTGAACTGGTAGCTAAAAGTCGATTACTAGTGAGAAGTTGCGTGAAGCAATTTCCGGGTGTACCCGATAACGTACCAACATATCGTCAATAAATTTGGCCGTATGTAAGTGGTGAGTCTGACTGGCTCGCAAATGAGGTGGTACCGCGTGAAGACGTCCTTTTAAGCATAACAGCTTAGTAGGGCGTCTTTTTGTTTTGCGGGATGCCGGTTGATCTGATTAAAATCAAAACATAATGGAGGGATTAGAGATGCAAGCAAAGTATACATATAGCATTATAGGGGTGGTGAGCGCCTTATTATTAACCGGCTGCTTGGGGGCGGTCTCTAATTCTTCGAAAACGACCAGTACGGCTGATCAAAATAGGACGTTAGGCATCACGATTCCTGGCGAACCGATGACGACTGATCCAACGACTTCGATCGAAACCAACGGCGGTGCCGTAATTACACAGACTGGTGAAGGGATTTACCGCAAAAACGCGAATAATAAGATTGTTGCGGGGGTAGTCGAGAAGAAGGTCAAGCCTACTGAAAACAAGACCCGGTATACGTTTACGATTCGCAAAAATGCACGCTGGCAAAATGGAACCAAGATCACTTCACAAGATTTCGTGACGGCGTTGCGGCGGCAAGCTAATCCAACAACGAAGTCTCAAAACTTGGATGCCATTAGTTACATCAAGAACTTTGATGCCGTTAATAAAGGAAAAATGGCCGTTAATAAATTAGGTGTGACGGCTATTAATAAGCGAACGTTTTCCATCAAGTTGAGCAAGCCGGTGCCTTATATGAATTATGAGTTTACGAGCTTTTACCCACTCAATACGGCGGCAGTCCAGAAATACGGGTCTAAGTTAGGGAGTAACTCAGCGACGACGGTAGCGAACGGTGCCTACGTTATTAAGGGCTGGAAAGGCTCTAATGATAGTTGGTATTACGTTAAGAATAAGTACTACTGGAATGCCAAGAACGTTAAGATCAAGCGCATCAAAGTCACGGTCACTAAGGATGATAATACGGCGCAGAACCTCTTCAACGCCGGAACGGTCCAAGTGACCAACATTTCGGGGCAGTACGTGAAGAATAATGCCAATAATAGTCAAATGACGGTCACTAAAACTGGCCGGAATAATTACATTTATTTCAATAGTAAGAAGTCCGTAACTGCCAATGAGAATTTCCGGCACGCGCTAAGCCTGGTCATTAATCAAAAAACACTAGCAAAAGATGTCTTGCAAGACGGCTCGCAAGCCGCGACGAACATTGTTCCGAAAAACTACGCGAGTGATCCGACTACTGGTGAGGATTTTGTTAAGGAAGTTGGGAACTTATCACCGACTAATATCAAGCAAGCTAAGCAGTATTGGCAGAAGGCCCAAAAGGAACTCGGCAAGCAAAATGTGACTTTGAATTTTCTATGCGACGATACGGATACTGAGAAGAAACTCGCTGAATACGTCCAGGGCGTGGCCGAAAAGTATTTGAAAGGCGTGACGATCAAGATCGTTGCGGTTCCACACGCGACCCATGTATCACGTGATTTTACGGGGAACTTTGACCTCGTCACAGTCGGTTGGGGGCCGGATTATCCGGATGCCCAAAACTTTTTGGATGGGATGCAGAGCTCGAATAGCATCAACTTTACTCAGTGGAAAGATGCGAAGTACGATGCGTTGATGGCCAAGGTATCTAATACGGCGAAATACACGGCCGCGCAACGGTGGACTTATGAAAAGCAAGCTGATCGCCGGTTGATGAAACTCGATGCCGTGATTCCCACTTACCAAGCCTCTTCTGCATTTTTGGTCAGCAAGGATGTTGGTGGCTTGCAATGGGATGAATTTTCTGGAACGTCCAGTCAACTTCAATATGCTTATTGGAAATAAAAACTTGTCATGAAAGGTGGTGAGGCGTGGTGAATAGTCAGTTAGAGAACCAACAATGCAGTGATGAAAATGATGGTCCGTTACCGTTAATGAACGGTGTGCGACCTGCCAAAATGAAAGGAAGTCATTATTATGACCAAAACCAACTATATCAATGCCTCAATCTACAGTTCAGAAAAGCAAACTTTTATCGATAATCAATTCATGACTGTTGACGACGCAACCGGAAAAATCATCGCGGTCGGTACAGGAACCCCGGATACGATTGCTGAACAAACGACAGACATGCAAGGAAAGTATGTTATGCCGGGCATCATGAATGCCCATACACATATTACCAGTATTCCAACTTACTGGTGGCATGACGGCCAGGAAGACCGCCATCCGGAGTCACGTGAGTATAATACCATGTATGCGATTCACAATATGCAAGATATGGTAAACCATGGGGTAACCTATATTCGCAATGTTGGCGCCCAGTATGATATTGACGTTGCGATTTCAAAGATGCAACGAGAAGGAAAGATTGCGGGTCCTCGCGTGATGACATCTGGCCAGGCCTTTTCAATTACGGGTGGTCATGGTGCGGATGGCGGCCACGAAGTCGATGGTGTGGATGCGGTCGTTCAAGGTGTTCGCCAGGCCCTTAAAATGGGCGTCGATAATATCAAGATGATGGTTACCGGTGGGGTACTTCGAAACGGCGAGACCCCAGATGATATTCAGTTTAATTTTGAAGAAGTTCAAGCAGCCGTTGCTGAGGCCCATCATAAAGGCAAGACGGTGGCGGCTCACGCGCAGGGGAATGCCGGGGTAAAAGAGGCGGTTCAAGCCGGCGTCGATACTGTCGAACACGCCTTTGATATTGATGATGAAACAATTGAGATGATGCGGCAACATGGCACTGTGATCGTACCAACGATGAACGCGATGTATGCTATTTATAAATATGGCGAGAAGACCGTTCCAGCATGGGCGCGTGAAAAGGTAATCGTCAACATCAAGAAGCATTTTGCAAGTATCACTAAAGCCGCGGCGGCTGGCATTCCCATCGCGATGGGGACGGATGCTGGAACGCCTTATAATGGCTTTGAGGATGAATCAGCATACGAAATGCAGCTCTATGTCGATAAGGCGGGCATGACTCCCGCACAAGCCATCGATACGGCCACAATCAACTGTGCCCGTGCGATGCATGTTGCGGATGAATACGGGACGATTTCTGCTGGTAAATTTGCAGATTTTATTGCAATGACCGCCAATCCAATCGAAGATATTCGGGTTATTCAGCAAGATAAGGATGTTTTCCAACATGGCATTCAAGTTCATCAAGCGGCTAAAACGGCCGGTGTTGATGAGCAAGTTCCTGTACGGCAGGTCGGGTAGTCCGTCTTATTGAGAATCAGGGCTAAGTGTGGGTAGTCTTGATTCGTCATATGACCAGTTAGTGTACTGACAGGTGGGCTGGTTCTGGCTTGAATTTGATAGTGGTTTGATTTAGTGGCCAATCAGTAGGTCAGATGCCGTGAATTAGTCGGCTAAAAATACTAGCATTATAAACCGATTTTCTAGTCATTACGGACGGGAAAATCGGTTTTATTGAGTTTAGAGCAGCTTTGATACGGCTCGCGAGTGGCAATTAGTAAATACGGCAAAGGGAGGCTGTGGGCCGCGTCTCTGAAACGCGCCATGAACAGGTTGGTTATTGACATAATAAGCACTAGATTTTGCTAGTCTGAGTTTTCAGGGGTAGTAGAACGGCCGAAGTCCTAATCGTTGTAAGGGTTCATTAAGTGTTCATACTCAGGTGTTCGCATGGCGAATGGTAATGCTATAATGAAAGCAGGATTTTTAACGAGGAGGATTCAAGCATGACAGTATTTGAAGGTAATACCGTCGCGGCCGCAATCGCGGCTGGTCTAAAACAACTGCACCGAACACGCGATCAAGTTGAAGTTGAAGTGATCGCTGAAGCAAAAAAAGGATTTCTGGGGCTAGGCAAACACCCCGCCCAAGTACGGCTAACGGTGGTGCCAGCCTCCGCAGCACCTGCAACGACGCCAACTTCCGCTACGGCGACAGCGCAACAGTCAGTAGCTACTGAATCAACGACAGCACCGACCATGCCGCGGCCAACCGTGCAGACACCAAAGTCAACGCCGACCAGACAAGCTAAAACTAGTCAGGCCACGACCAGTGCCGCAAAACCAGCGACTAGCAAGGCGAAAGCAGTGGCTAAACCCGCTTCAATGGCGGTTACCACCGGCCCGGTTATCGCTGATACCGACCAATCTAAACCAGCGACCACTAGTAAGACCAAATCAGTGGCTGCTGACCAGAGCCAGACGCCGCGGACACCCGCAGAAATTGCAGCGCGCCAAGCAGCTAACGAGACCGCGGTGCGGGCGTTGTGTGATTACTTGCTTGCGGTGGTCAAAGAACTAGGTGTCACGGCGGATCTTGACGTCGACTTCGGCAACCGCTATGCGACATTGAATTTCGATACAACTAAGCAGGGTTTGCTGATTGGCAAACACGGTCGAACGATCAATGCACTGCAAGATTTGGCGCAAGTTTATATGAATCATCATGGCGCGTCACACGTTAACGTGGTGCTAGATGTGGATGATTATCGGGAGCGCCGGGCTGCGACACTTAAGCGGTTAGCCGAGAGTACGGCTCGAGAAGTGATTGCAACGGGCAAACAAGTTTTCTTGGACCCGATGCCATCGTTTGAACGGAAATTAATTCACGCTGAACTAGCGAATAATCACCATGTAACCACATTCTCAGAAGGCCGCGATCCGCACCGGGCCGTGGTTGTGGCGATTCGCAAATAGTTTATTCAAAGTAACGCAAACAGGCGTTTGACAAACTCCGGGTGAGCTATTATAGTAGGTGTTAATCATTCTTATCTTTTAGATAAAGTAGTCAAAGTGCTTTATCCACGCTTTAAGGTGGCGTGGACTAGGCGCTTTTTTTCTGCATTTTAGGACATATTATTAACTAATTGTAAGTAAATTTGGTATGGTATTAGGCGATGAAACGCTGACAAGAAAGGACATGATGGTATGCCAACGACCACAGAATTTGACACGATCGCGGCAATTTCAACGCCGCCTGGTGAGGGTGGTATTTCAATTATTCGGATTAGTGGGGACCAAACGTTTAACGTGGTGACCCAGATTTTTAAGGGTAAAGATCTCAGTCGAGTGCAATCACACACAATCAACTATGGACATATTGTTGATCCTGATACCCATCAGGAAGTCGACGAAGTCATGGCGACCGTAATGCGCGCGCCTAAAACTTATACGCGTGAAGACGTAGTTGAAATCAACTGTCACGGGGGACTCGTGGCAACTAATGAAATTTTACAATTGATCTTGAGTCACGGTGCGCGAATGGCGGAACCCGGTGAATTTACCAAGCGGGCATTCTTGAATGGTCGGCTGGACTTGTCACAGGCGGAAGCAGTTATGGATCTGATTCGTGCTAAGACGGATAAGTCCATGAAGGTCGCGTTAAACCAATTAGATGGTGATCTATCTAAGCTGATTCGACATTTACGGCAAGATATTTTGGACGTATTAGCCCAAGTAGAGGTCAATATTGATTATCCAGAGTATGACGCGGTTGAAACAATGACCACCAAGATGCTGAAGGAGAAGGCTACCGAGGTCGCCCAAAGCATTAATCAACTGTTAGCGACGGCTAAGCAAGGTAAGGTCTTACGCGAAGGTTTGGCAACGGCGATCATTGGGCGTCCCAATGTCGGTAAATCTAGTCTGCTTAACCACCTTTTGCATGAAGACAAAGCTATTGTGACGGATGTTGCCGGGACGACCCGCGATGTGATCGAAGAATACGTCAATGTTCGTGGAGTGCCATTGAAACTCGTCGATACGGCAGGAATTCGGGACACTGAAGATAAGGTCGAAAAGATTGGGGTCGAGCGAAGTCGCAAAGCAATCGGGGCCGCCGATTTAGTCTTATTAGTGTTGGATAATAGCCAACCGTTGACGGCTGAAGACCGAGAGTTGTTGCAAGAGACTGACCAGTCAAAACGAATCGTTATCTTGAATAAGACTGATCTACCAGCCCGTCTTGATCAAGCTGAATTGGCGCAACTAGTCGATTTGAGTGACGTTTTAAGTATGTCAGTCTTGGAACAAAGTGGCGTCACGCAACTTGAACAACGGATTGCCAAGATGTTCTTCAATGAAGGTATCGAAAGTAGTCAAAATAACGTGATGGTGACCAATGCGCGTCACATCGGTTTGTTGAATCAAGCCAAACAAGCGTTGCAAGATGTTCAAACGGGACTTGCGGCTGGTATGCCAGTTGATTTGGTTCAAATCGATATGACCCGTTGCTGGGAATTTCTCGGTCAAATTACCGGGGATAGCTATGAAGATGAATTATTAGACCAGCTATTTAGTCAGTTCTGTCTGGGTAAGTAGTGGTAGGAGGAAATTGGAATGACAGAAGTAAAGCAGTACCCAGGCCGCGACTATGATGTTATCGTCGTTGGTGCTGGTCATGCCGGTTCTGAAGCAGCATTGGCCGCTGCCCGAATGGGTAACCGGACACTCTTAATGACGATCAACCTAGACATGGTGGCCTTTATGCCATGTAATCCATCGGTTGGTGGTCCGGCTAAAGGAATTGTCGTCCGTGAGATTGATGCTTTGGGCGGTGAAATGGGCCGTAACATTGATAAGACTTACGTTCAGATGCGGATGCTTAATACGGGTAAAGGCCCAGCTGTTCGAGCTTTACGGGCCCAAGCTGATAAGCATGCTTACCATGCGGAAATGAAACACACGATTGAACGGGAACCTAATCTGACGTTACGGCAAGGAATTGTCGATGGCTTAATTGTTGAAGATGGGGTCTGCAAGGGCGTTATCACGAATACGGGAGCGCGCTATAGTGCCAAGAGTGTTGTTTTGACGACTGGGACGGCGGCTCGTGGCAAGATTATCATTGGTGAACTAATGTATTCTTCGGGTCCAAATAATTCGCAACCAGCGATGAAGTTATCTGGTGATCTGGAACGACTTGGATTTAACTTGGAACGGTTTAAGACCGGTACACCACCACGAGTCGATGGTAATACGATCGACTACAGTGTTACGGAAGAACAACCTGGTGATCCTGAACCACATCATTTTAGTTTTGAAACGAAGGATGCTGACTACATTGATCTAAAGCATCAATTATCTTGCTGGTTAACTTATACGAATGAGACGACTCATAAGATCATTCGTGAAAATCTTGATCGAGCACCAATGTTTACAGGCGTGATTGAAGGGGTCGGACCACGGTACTGCCCATCGATCGAAGATAAGATCGTGCGATTCGCTGATAAGAAGCGGCACCAATTATTCTTGGAACCAGAAGGCCGTAATACGGATGAATGGTATGTTCAGGGCCTTTCAACGTCGATGCCGGAAGAAGTTCAACAGCGGATTTTACATTCCATTAAGGGTCTTGAAGATGCTGAAATGATGCGCCCAGGTTATGCCATCGAATACGACGTGGTGGCGCCTTACCAGTTAAAGGCAACCTTGGAAACAAAGTTGGTCAAGAATCTCTATACTGCTGGTCAAACGAATGGGACTTCTGGGTATGAAGAAGCCGCTGGGCAAGGATTAATTGCCGGTATCAACGCTGGTTTGCGAGCCCTTGATCGTGGTCAATTCACTTTGAAGCGTAGTGATGCTTATATTGGAGTCATGATTGATGACTTAGTTACTAAGGGCACCAATGAACCCTATCGGTTACTAACGAGTCGGGCTGAATACCGGTTGATCTTACGGCATGATAATGCTGATTTGCGGTTAACGGATAAGGGCCGCGAGTTAGGATTGATTGATGATGAACGGTATGCGGCATTTGAGGCGAAACGCCAAGCAATCAAGAATGAACTTGACCGTTTAGGCAAAATAAGAATCAAGCCTAATGATGAGGTCAATGCTTTCTTACGTGCTCATAATTCTGGTGAGCTTAAGGATGGTGTGTTGGCGGCAGATTTCTTAAAGCGGCCAGAGGTACAATATGCTGATTTAATGAAATTTATCCCGGCAGCACCCGAACCACTAGAACGGCATGTTATTGAGCAAGTTGAAATTCAGATCAAGTATGCCGGTTATATCCAAAAAGCAGAGGAACGTGTTGATCGGTTGAAGAAGATGGAAGCTAAAAAGATTCCGGATCGGATCGATTATGATGCGATCGACGGATTAGCGACTGAGGCTCATCAGAAGCTAAAGAAGATTCAGCCGACAACGATTGCACAAGCTTCACGGATCAGTGGGGTTAATCCCGCGGATATTGCAATTCTGAGTGTTTATATTCAACAGGGGCGAATCGCTAAAGTTCAATAATCATCAGTAGTAGGTTATGACTGGTGTGTTCAGTTGATATTAACGAATGATGAAAGAAAAAATTAATATTTTTAACGATAAAGCACAATTCCAACTTGGAATTGTGCTTTTTTAGTGAGCTTACTTTTTAATTAGTACACGTTTCATTAAAAAAACAACAACACTTTAATTAATGATGACTAAATTAAATTAAGGTATTATACTTCAGAACTAGTAAACAGTGTTTACAAAATAAAGGGGGAGTTATTGTTGGTAAGAGTTAGTAAGTTAGTCAGTGGTATTTTAGTGGCAAGTAGTTTATTAGTGAGTTCGGGTGTCATCGCTCAGGCAGATACGCCCGCTGCTCCCAACGCAGATAGTACGGCCAATACGACTGGTACGACTGATATTCAGGCGATGTTTAAAGGAAATAGTAGTCCGGTATCACCAGTTAATCCGGATAATCCCAATAAGCCTGATAATAGCGGTGATAGTGGTAACGGTGCTAAAGCCGGTGGCGGCTTATCGCTGATCTACGTTTCTAATAAATTAGATTTTGGAAGCCATGAGATCGATGTTTTAAATCCAGAAACGTACACTGCCGCAGAAACTGATTCGGATTTATCAGGCTTATGGAACAAAAAAGCAGTCACAGAAGTATCTGATGTCCGAGGAAGTAATGCTGGTTGGACACTGGCCGTTGCCGGGAGTAGTTTGACTGGTACAGACGGTTCTGTAATGAAAGGGGCAACGCTTCAGCTACCAAAAGGTACGGTAACTAATTCTGGTGCAACTAATAATGGCGTGCAGTCCACTGAGGCTCTTAATGTGTTAGATGGTAATTCGGCGACAGTATTATCGGCAGCGAAAGATCATGGTGCTGGTGTAACTGTTGATCAAATTGATCCAAGTAATGTTAAGTTAACGGTGCCGGCAAACACGGCTAAAGCGCAGGGGTACCAAACAACTTTGAACTGGAGTTTGAGTGATACACCAGCAAGTTAGTTAGAATATAACCAAGAGGGGAAGCTAAAGCAGATGGCGATGGCTAACGGTTATTATGGATAAAGTAATCGTTGATGTAATCGCGAGCAGTGGCTTCCCTTTTATTAAATGATAGCTTTAAAAGATGCGTCATAATATGGGGTGTGTTGAGATTGAAAGTGGTTATCCAATTCATAAGACTAATGGGTGTGAGTCTTGGATTTAGTATTTTAATCGGACAGACAGGAGTGTCGGCTAATCGGCAACAATCGGTCCACAACAACAATGTCGGTTTTAGTGTTGCCGCTGAGATACCAAAAAATCAGATTCATAAACAAAATTCTTTTTTTGATTTGAAAATGGCAAGCGGTCAACAGCAGACGTTACGGACAGTCATTTACAATGTCACTAATAAGGATATTAAGGTTCGAACGGCTATTCATACCGCGTATACGAATACTAATGGGACGATTGAATATATTAATCCGGCCAAATCGTACGATCAGTCGTTAAAATACCGAGTCAGTGATTTAGCCACAATTCAGGGTGAGCGGACAATAACGATTCCGGCTGAAGGCTCCAAAACGGTCGCAATCAAGGTGAAGTTACCTAAGCAGCCAGTAAATGGCGTCTTGTTGGGTGGATGGTATTTTAAACGGGTTGATGACAAGGTAACAGGAGTAACGGAGAAAAGTATCAACGTTAAGAATGAGTATTCGTATGTTATTGGGTTGAAATTATCTTCAGGAAAATTGCCAATTCCTAATTTGTGTCTAGGGCCGGTGAAAGCTGGCTTGAACAATTATCATCGAAGCATTATTGTTGCGCTACGTAATCCTGTCGCAAGAATCATTCCGAATTTAAAAATCCGAACGGTGATTATTAATAAGCGGCATCAAAAGGTCATTATTAAGAATACGAAAACGGGTGTCATGATGGCGCCAAACACAGTTTTTAAAGCACCAATGCCATTAGGATCACAACAATTACAACCGGGTGATTATCAGTTACAAATGACGGTTAATAATCAGCGTCATCATTGGCGATTTAAACGAGATTTTCATATTAGTATGACAGCAGCTCAAAAATATAATCATGAGTCAATTGATAATAAGGGGGTTAGTATGTGGATGCTAATTGGAATTGGCGCAATTTCAATGCTAGTACTGGGGTTAGGGTTAGGCGTAATCGTCTGGCTATGGCGGCGACAACGGCGGTCGAAGGATTAGGTTAATTAATGGGGGTAGGATGGTGCAACGGTTTAGCGTGTGTGTAGCAACCATTTTAATCAGTTTAATAATGTTAACAATAACGGGAGTTGCGGCCGTTGGGGGGCGGTCAACAGTCACCGTTAGCTTTTATGCTGGTCAGAGAACTCAGCAACAGATAGATAATCGCAACGTTAAGATTCCTAATGGGACCAGGCCATATCGTGTGGTGACAGAAAAGACGTTGACAAGACCAAAGGGGTATTATCAATTGCCACAGACTGATGAGCAGCTCTTAACCTGGTTTTATGCGAGTTTCGGTAGCGTGCTACTGATATTATTGATGGTTATCCGTTGGTTTAATAAAGAAAGCTATTGCTAGGTAAGGAGGGACCGTAGAAGTGAGAAGGTTACTTACTGGCACGTTGGTCGTGGGTGGGCTGTTATTGGTAGTTTGCCTCATGGCTGTTAATGGGCAGGCAAAGGTTGTCGATGAGCCGACCAGTGCGATGCAGGATATTACAACTAATTTCGAACAACGAACAATTGGTCGAGTGCCATGGCCCATTACACACATTGCGGCTAATTATGTGCGAGATGGTCACATGACGCACAAGACTAGTCGAGTGAAAATTACTTTAGGGAAAGGTGTAGTACATTCGCCGAATGGTAAGGGATTATATAATTTATGGGATCTGGTTTTGAATCGCCAAGGCAAAGAGTATGGTGCAACTTTCCTGGCTTATAATATCAATAATCGAGTTTGGCGACCGCATCGAACAGATACTATCAAGACGCATGGAATCAAAGCAGGTCAGCCGGTTTGGATTGGTAATAAGAGCAGTACTAATGCGAGCAGTAATCCCATTCGAACACTGCCTGCTTACATGGTAACGAAGCAGTACTGTCAAATGGTTAGTCAGATTAAATTATCACCACATATTACTGGATTTGAGGCTAATAAGCGCATCATTACCGGGACGGGCACACAAGGTGGTGATCTAATCACGGCTAAATTTGGTAATCAGATCAAAAAAACACGAGTCGATCATGAGGGGCGCTGGCAGATGAAATGCTTTAGCGGTAATGGTCACTTGATGGTAACGGAAACAAATGCGTATGATGATATTCCAGGGCACACTGAAACGGTGATTAATAACGGAACTCCACGAACGGATGCGACGATTAAGCTCAACTTGTTTTTAACTAATGGTCATACCTTTTCAACCGCTAAGGGACGCAAGGTATTAGTGACCGGAATGATCTTGGGGACTGATCAGAATGATTTTGATCGCGATGTTGTTTTAAAAAATAACGCACTAACCATCCACTTTGCCCATGCTGATGGAACGCCCATCGCTAATTATAAGGCTAATGGTTCGGTGAATGAGCCAGATAAGGCGGGGTATTTTCATCTGAAATTACCCACTGAATCGCTTAAACAAGGGCCTAATGATGTGAAAGTGTGGGTGTCAGATCAACACGGCCAACGATCTAATATTGATACGTTAACAGTTAATGTAAATTCAGGACTCATGTTTGGTCAAATCAATGCTCAAATGCGTTTTCGGAGTAACACGATTCCACACAGCGAGCGCTTATTATCGCCCACAAATCAGTGGCAAATTGAGGTTCATGATACGCGATCAGTTGCTTCAAAGTGGTATGTGTATGCCACCGCAACTAAAATGAAGTCTGCTCAACACTCATTAATTGGGGATTTGGTCTATATTGATGCTGCTGGTCAAAAACATGTGATGACCAATCAGGAAACGTTGGTAGGCCATGGCACACATACAAATCCTAATCAACAAACTACAAATATTGCAGCAACCTGGCAAGCGCGACAAGGTATTTTTCTCGATGTTCAGCCCGAATTGTATGCAGGATCCTATCATGGAAAGATCAATTGGAGTTTGCAAGATACACCACAATCTTGATGAGTGGAAGAAAGATGTCATCAAGATGTGTTAGTTAGTCATTAAGGAAATTATGAATGACCGTCAAGATTGTTTTGGCGGTCATTTTAGTGTGATATCGTTGCAAGGTTACTTATAAATTTGTAAAAACGATTCACCAATACCAGACAAGCTGAGTTGATTGGACTATAATGATTGGAAGTTATAGCGGGGTAAGGGAGAACGTTTGATGAAAACTTTTAAGAGTATTATGAGCTGGGTACTACCAATTGTAGTGGGGTTACTCGTCGCCATGGTGATCAGGCACTTTATTTTTACGATGGTTCGGGTGGATGGACCGTCAATGGAACCTAACTTAGATGACAATGAGCGCGTCGCCGTGGTCAAGACAGCTAAGATTCAGCACCTCAGTGTCATCGTTTTTAACGCCTATCAAGTTGATCCAGACGCACGCTCCAAGACGGTCAAATATGTCAAACGAGTGATCGGAATGCCCGGTGATACAGTTAAATCTGAAGACGGCCGACTCTATGTCAATGGCAAGCTTGTCCCGCAGAAGTTCATCAGTCAGTATGAGCGGACGCAGGGAACGACAAATTGGGATTTGAGTACGCTGGAGAACCGTTACAGTTGGAATCTGAAAACAACTAAGGTCCCTAAGCATTCGTACTTTGTGTTAGGTGATCATCGGTCAGTGTCAAATGATAGTCGTTACTGGGGATTTGTCCCAGCCAATAAGGTATTGGGCGTGGTCAAAGTGCCATTTTGGGACTCGAATAAAACTAAGCGCCATAATATTAATTCAATTAGTTACTGAATAGCAGCCAGCGCGACTCGTTAGTGAGCGCGCTTTTTTTGTATGCTCACCAACTGAATGGTAGGGGGGAACTAAGTTGGTTAGTCATTCTTTACAGGGAGAACAACGTGGGATGGTTAAAGTGACTAATGTTGTTCAGAAAAGCAAACAAAAGGTAGCATCTAAATTGAATTTAATGGTCAATAAGCCTAGAATAATGGCAAGTATCACGATGGAGGCTGGTAAATATGGCAACTGAACTAACACCGGATGCACTTGCCGCTTTACGGACAACGCATGCGCAGGATCGAATGGCACCAGTATTGACGCGAGCGATTACGAAGAATGGGATTGAGGCTGCAAGTTTTGATAATCAAGCTGCGAGTCGCTTAGCGCGGACTTTTTCTGTTGAAGTACTAACGGGTAAGGTCAGTAATCAGAAGCACAGCGGTCGTTGCTGGGAGTTTTCATTATTAAACACGCTCCGGCATAAGTTTGCGACCCGGTATCACGTCAAAGACTTTGAGTTATCACAAAACTATTTGTTTTTCTGGGATAAGATTGAAAGGGCTAATATTTTTTATCGGAATGTTGAACAAACGGCGCGTCAGCCGATTGATGACCGGCTTGTTCAGTTCTTATTTGCTAATCCGGGCGAAGATGGTGGTCAGTGGGCGATGGCGGCCAGCTTGGTTCAAAAGTATGGTGTCGTTCCAGCTAGTGTGATGCCAGAGTCCTTCAACACTGATAATACGACGGCATTTCAAGCCAGTTTATCACGGCAGCTTCGTAAAGATGGGTTAAAACTTCGGCAACTCGTGATGGATGGTGCAAGCGAGGCCGAGCTACAATCACTGGAGAAATCAATGTTGCAAACGGTCTATCGGATGACGGCGTACTCATTTGGTGAACCACCAACTAGCTTTGATTTAGAATATCGTGATGATGAGCAACAGTACCATCGTACGGCTAATTTAACGCCTCAGCAATTCTATCAGGACTACTTTGAAACTGATCTGGATGATTACGTGGTCGTTACTAATTCACCAGATAAGCCGTTTAATCGACTTTATAGCTTGCCAGACGAGGATAACGTGATTGGTGGTAAGCCTATCGAATTTTTGAACCTTGATATGGGTGTGCTGACGGACGTTGCTGTGCAACAGTTACAGGCTGGCGAAACGGTTTGGTTTGGCAACGATGTGTTGCGACAGATGGACCGGAAGACGGGATACTTGGATGCCCATTTATTTGAAACTGGCAAGTTATTTGGAACCAACGATCATCTGACTAAGGCGCAACGGCTGTTAACAGGTGAAGGTGAAGTTAGCCATGCCATGACGTTAACCGGCGTTGATTTAGTGGCTGATACGCCAACTAAGTGGAAGGTCGAAAATAGTTGGGGTGAGCAAGTAGGTGATCAAGGCTACTTCGTAATGAGCCAAGATTGGTTTAATGAGTACGTCTATGAAGTAGTTGTTCACAAGCATTTCTTGGCACCGGAATTTCAGGCGCTGCTTAACGAACGTGCACAGCGGCTACCCGCATGGGATCCGTTGCACTAGGAGGGTAATGTGATGGGAATATTTTCAGAACGATTAAAAGAAGCGATGCAACAAGCGAACATAACCTCTGCTCAGTTATCTAAACAAACGGGAATTGGTCGTTCATCAATCAGCCAGTGGTTAAGTAATAAATACGTGGCTAAACATGATAAGGTTACGGCGTTAGCGACAGTACTGAATGTGTCGCCAGATTGGCTGCTAGGTACGACTGATGTTGCAACAGCGGTGGCCCCGGAAGCGGTACCGATTCCAGTATCGGTCACGCCAACCCCTGCCGTTGACCCCGAATTAATAACATTGTGGGAACAGCTGGATACCAAACAACGATCTAAGTTGATCAAAAAGGCACGGAAGTTGTTGACTAAATCGGCCGAACAGCCCAACACAAAGCGGAAAAAGAACAAGAAAAAGAAAAAAGGCAAGAAACGGAAATAAGGCAAGAAACGGAAATAAGGCAATGCAAAAAACAACTTTTGCTCCTCAGCTCGTCGTGAGGAGCAAAAGTTGTTTTTTGACTGTCATGATGAATTATCAGGGGTTGATAATGGTGAACTAAATGGTCCATTTTTCCCAGTCACGCGCCCAAATCAGTCCCATGACGCCTTCTCCAACGTGAACCCCAACGACGGGACCAATCTCGCCTTCATCGATGGTGAGATCAGGAAAGCTAGCCTTCAAGTCAGCTGTCCATTCGGCTTGGAGTTTCGGATTGTTGCCATTTTCGATTGTGACGCGAAGTGGATAGTCAACGGCAGCAATCTCAGCAGCCAGCTTGGCTTTGATGGCTGCGTATGCCCGCCGCATCGTTCGTTCTTTTTGAATAGCGACGATCTTGCCATCTTGAAAGGTCAAAACGGGTTTAATGCGTAAGAGGTTGCCAACGAGTCCAGAAGCGTTTGAGAGCCGACCAGTCCGAACCAAGTGACTGAGATTATCGACAACAAAATATACGCCGGTTGTTTCACGGATTTTTTTGAGCTGAGCAATAACTTGTTCGGGTGAGTATCCTTCAGCGACTAATTTAGCAGCTAACAAGACCATGTAAGCTTCTCCACCAGCCGTAATTAGTGAATCAAACGGATAAACCTTGATGTTGGTTACGTTTGGCAGGTAACTTTCGAGATTAGTAATAAAGCTGGTGATACCAGAAGAAAGATGGATACTAATGACAGCATCATAGCTCGCCTTTGCCAGCTGATCATAAGTCGTTTGCATCTGACCAAGGGTAATCTGAGTGGTCGTTGGTAACTCAGGCGCGGTACGCATTCGTTCATAAAATTCTTTGGACGTTATTTCGACGTTTTCTAAGTAGGTTTGGTGACCAAAAATAACAGTAATTGGGACGACGTGAATATGATACTTTTCAACATCGGCCGCTGAGAGGTAGCTTGCGCTATCCGTTACAATTGCGGTTTTCATTTTTCCCCCGCTTTCATTTGGTGAAAGTATTGCCTAACATTATAACGCTTGTCAGTAGTTGAAAGCTAGCTTTGATGAATAGATTAAGGCGATTAATGTTTGAAATTCTCAACAACTAACGTCATAATGAGAATCATTAAATGGGGGAGGGCGCAGGATGACCAAACGAATTGAGATAAAACCGGCAACAGCTGCGGATCAAGCAGCGCTGGCTGAAATATATTTAGTGGACCGTCAGCAAGATTTTCCATGGGTCACTGATCCACAACTGCAAGATTTTAACGAAGACAGCCGTGGTGAATTCGTGCTGGTCGCGTGGATTGATGGTCAGCGGGCTGGCTTTTGTTCGTTGTACCGGCTGGCCAACTTCATTCATCTGCTTTTTGTGGCCCCAGATTTCCGCCACTTGAAAGTTGGTGAACGGCTACTGACAGAAATGCGCCAGTATGCAACCGAACCACTCACGTTGAAGTGTGTGATGGCCAACGAAAATGCCCTGCGATTTTATGCGCAAGTAGGGTTTCGAATTGTCAAAGCAGATGCGGACGCGCTCCCACCAAATTATACGTTGCGTGATACGCATACTGAGCAGTACGTGGCATTAGTGGATGTTATGGCCAATGAGCGCAAACTTAATTAATCTAATTTATTTTTAATTTTAAGGTTGACATTGTGATAATCTGGCGCTAGAATCTAATCATTAATTAAATTTAGATTAAAAACCGTGATAAGGAACGGTGTTAAGCTGGTTAGTTAGCGAGCTGCGGATTGGTGTAAGGCAGTCAATACCACTTAACATAGATCACCTTGGAGTTGCGCCTCGAAATTCGTGGAGATGGTGCTGGATGGTACCCATTAATGTACCGGCGTATCGCAATTGCTGTACGTACTAAGGTGACTATTGTGAAGTAGTCGCGAATAAAGGTGGTAACCCGTTCTGGACGTCCTTTAATTAACTCATAGGAGTTAGTTAAAGGACGTTTTTTTATGATTTAAAGGTGGTGAGGAGTATGGAATCGGACATTCAGGTGGCTAGTTACCAACAAATGTGGGCAATGGTAACTAGTCGCACGAGGACTTGCTCCTCGAGTAACACATAGGTCAACAAGGAATCAAAAACACATAGTATAACTGAGTACTCCGGGTAGATCACATACGATACCACGTGTATCGATTAACACATAGTTTTAGCAACGTGCAATTTATACGTTTAGGCACACATAGTTTTAACATGAACGATATTTATGACCCGTAGTCTTAATAATTCGTATTTAAGACGCCCGTACAATTAGCTGGCGCACTGAATACATCCAAATAATGAAGTGACAACTAGATTAATTGTAATGAGTTAACGTATTAGCAATGGTTAGACGGCCTCATTACGAACACATATTAGGATAACAGTAACCACAAACACATAATGGAGGTTTTATAATGACAACTACCACCACAGAAACAGAAACTCAAGTTGCACAACAGCTATTTACGGCCTATCAGACACAGCATGCGTTAACAATGGCTGATTTTACAAGTAGTGTCGTTGACGAAGACGCTGCGTATCGAGTTCAAGCCGCATTAACGGCCTTAAAACAGCAGCCGGTTGGTGGATACAAGGTCTCGTTGACGAGTGCGGAAACTCAAAAGATGTTTGATGCTCATACGCCGCTGTACGGTGTCCAGGTTGCAGATCACTTTTTGGCGGCACCAACCACGGTTCGACGCGGGCAACTAATGGACCCACTCGTCGAAGTGGAGTTGGTCTTTAAGGCTAAAGAAGACCTGTCAACCACCGATTCATTGACCGATTTATGGCAAAAAACGACTGTCGCGCCGGGACTTGAATTGCCAGATTCACGTTTTGCTGACTGGTTTCCCGATTTGCCTAAAAATTTGGTGGTCGCGGATGCCGCAGTCGGTGGGCTAGTGGTATATGGAACTGAACGGGAGACTGCCGAGTTATTCGCTTCAGCTGATGCAGTGGCAACGCCAAAGTGTACGCTAGTCCATGATGGGGAAACGGTTAAAACTGGTCAAGCGAGTGAAGTGTTGGGTAACCCGCTTGAGTCATTGAAGTGGTTAGTCGGCAAGCTTGCAGAGCAAGGTAAGACATTAACGGCTGGTCAACGAGTTTCGTCGGGGACGTTTGTCCTACCACCACATTTGACCGCGGGGCACTGGCAAGCCGACTTCGATGCCGGGCTGGGACAGGTTGCGCTGGATGTAACAGAAGCCTAAGTAAAATAATTACGAAAAAGGCCTTCATAAATGTCATGACATTTATGAAGGCCTTTTTGAAGTGTTGCTAAATGAATGTTTTTCAGATGATTAGTAATTTTCAAAGATTGGACAGACTGCTAATTATCCAATTTGTAGACCAGAATGTTTCACGTGAAACATTACTTATTTAAACGATGGTAGTTTTGATCAAAGTACTTGCCGTTGCGAATATCATTCGGCATTTCTTTGTAAGGTGCTTCACTGATTACATCTTCATTGTTTTGGCCGGCGTCGCCCATGTAAGTAATATTGGCAAATTCGGGTACAACTAGTTTTGGATAAGTGGCATACTTTTCACGAGACTGTTCCATTAAATCGATGTGTTCGTTTTGGTAAGTGACCGTAATTTCAGGGTGTTCTTCAACCCACTTTGGGAAGAAAATCGTACCGTGTAGTTTCTTCTCATTGGGCATGAAGTCTAGTGCAACGTCAGTCCCAGTTGGTTCAGTCCAAGAAATTTTGTAAATGCCTTCGGTCAACATGACGATGTCAGCTTTTTGATCAGTGACCCAACGACCGGCAACCATCCCACCGTGGATTCGGTAATCAACGGTGTGGTCGTTCTTGGCGTACCACTCGTATTCCCAGCCGTTATCATAAGTGTAGATAAAGTGTGTGCCGAGAAAGTCATCAAGTGTTTTAAAAGTTTTTGTCATTAGAATTACCTTCCTTATGTCTAATATGTCATTTTAATCATGTGATTTATTACATGTTTTAAACAACAAGGTTAGTGTATACTGTTATCAAGGAATCGTCAAGGAGGAATTTCCAATGGCGCAAAAAAACAAGTTACAATTTATTATTCTAGGGTTATTAAACCAGCAACCATTAACGGGCTATGATCTAACTAAAGCCTTTGATGACGAGATCGGTGAATTCTGGCAAGCTCAACATAGTCAAATTTATCCGCAATTGAAGCGACTAGAAGAACAAGGTTACGTCACGCATGAAATTACGGTCAGTGGCGAAAAACTTGAAAAGAAACTCTACCACATCACCGCAACTGGTCGGCAGCTGTTACATGAGTGGATCAGTGTCGGTACACCAGACTTAACCGCTACGAAAGATGAATTTATTTTAAAACTATACTTTATTCAAACGGATCGTGATCCACGCCTACTAGCGATGTTACAGGAACAGCTCACCCTGCACACAGCTAAGTTAGCACACTTACAACAGCGATTGGCGACCGTTTTCCCGCAAGCTAAAGCTGCTAAGCAACATTATGGTCACTATTTGATCTTACAACATGCGATCGGACGAGAAGACTACTATGTGAATTGGTTGAAGCAGACGTTGAAAGCCTTACCGGAGTAATGGGGAGAGTGCTGCCACTCTAACTGGTGGCTGGAATCATAGCGTTAAAAGCTACCCTTAATTATTTAGAGCGGCGTTTGAAGGAAATCAGCTTATGATTATATGCGTGTGAGAAATGGTGCCGTTTGAATTCTGAAACTGGTATAATGGCAGTGGTCAATATCAATTCACTTCAATGAGGAGATTAACTATGGAAAATCAAAAAATGCAAGAGCCACTTGTCTATCGGCGAATTTTACTGACCGTTGATGAGGACGATAATACCTCTTCAGAACGTGCGTTTCGATACGCAACGACTTTGGCCCACGACTATGATGTTCCGTTAGGAATTTGTTCGGTGCTGGAAAGCGAAGATATCAATATCTTTGATTCATTAACACCGTCGAAGATCCAAGCTAAACGGAAACACGTTGAAGATGTTGTTGCTGAGTATGTTCAGCTTGCTGAACAACGAGGCGTTAATCAAGTAGAGCCGCTTGTCTATGAAGGCGGTGATGTGGATGACGTCATTTTAGAGCAAGTTATTCCAGAATTTAAACCAGATCTATTAGTGACCGGTGCCGATACTGAATTTCCACATTCTAAGATTGCTGGGGCAATTGGTCCGCGTTTGGCCCGAAAAGCACCTATTTCAGTTATCGTTGTTCGGTAATCAAGACTCGGGACAGGGATTAAGATCCAAGCTGATGAAATTTTAACAACCGCAAGCTCATCATGGCTAATGAGGAGCTTGCGGTTGTTTTTGACTGCTATTGTTCATTAATGAACTTAACAATTGAATTTTTTTATTGGCTATAAATACTTCTAAACATGAGTTTATAAGTGTACTGTTTGGATGATATTAAATAATTTTTCAAATTCTTGTTGCATTATGAGCAAGGATGGCTATAATAAAGTTTGTAAATTAATTCACAAAGGAATTGAACGGAGGAAGCACTTCATGATTAAGACAGAAAAAAATCAAACAAGCAAAGTTACTGACGAAGTTGATCAATTAGTTCAACGTTCTAAGAAAGCATTAGCTGTTTTGAAGTCATATACCCAAGCACAAATCGATGATTTATGTGAAAAGGTTGCGGTTGCCGCACTGGACAATCATATGAAGTTAGCCAAGTTGGCGGTTGAGGAAACCGGTCGGGGTGTTGTTGAAGATAAGGCGATTAAGAACATCTACGCCAGCGAATATATCTGGAACAGCATGCGCCATGATAAGACAGTCGGCGTCATTAAAGAAGACGATGAAGAGCAACTAATGGAAATTGCTGAACCAGTTGGTATCGTAGCCGGGGTTACACCCGTAACGAATCCAACTTCAACAACGGTTTTCAAGACGTTGATCTCATTAAAGGGGCGTAACACGATCGTCTTTGGTTTCCATCCTCAAGCTCAGAAATGTAGTTCTGCGGCTGCTGATGTGATGCGGGAAGCGATTAAAGCTGCTGGTGGTCCAGCTGATGCTGTTTTATACATCGAACACCCAAGCATTGAAGCAACCGACGCCTTGATGCACCATACGGATGTTGCGACGATCTTGGCTACCGGTGGTCCAAGTATGGTGACAGCCGCTTACTCATCAGGTAAACCAGCACTGGGTGTTGGTCCTGGTAACGGCCCAACTTATGTTGAAAAAACAGCTGACATTAAGCAGGCGGTTAACGACATTGTTTTATCGAAGACGTTTGATAATGGGATGATTTGTGCTTCTGAAAATAGTGCCATTATCGACAAGGAAATTTATGCTGAAGTTAAAGCTGAATTTATTCGTTTGGGTTGCTACTACGTTAAACCTAAAGATGTGCAAGCCTTGAGTGATGCTGTCATTGATCCTAACCGGCACACAGTTCGTGGTCCAGTTGCTGGTAAAACAGCTTATCAAATCGCACAAATGGCTGGCTTGAAAGATGTCGCTAAGGACTGCCGGGTCTTGATTGCGGAGATTAATGGTGTCGGTATCAAGTACCCATTATCCGGCGAAAAATTATCACCAGTTCTGACCGTTTACAAAGCGGATTCGCATGAAGCGGCGTTCAAACGGGCTAATGAATTACTTCACTATGGTGGCTTAGGCCATACTGCTGGGATTCATACGACCGATGATGCATTGGTCAAAGAATTTGGCTTACAAATGCCAGCTTGCCGGATCTTAGTTAACACGCCATCTTCAGTTGGTGGGTTAGGTAACATCTACAATAACATGGCGCCTTCATTAACTCTGGGCACGGGATCATATGGTGGCAACTCGATTTCTCATAACGTTACAGATATGGATCTGATTAATATCAAAACTGTGGCAAAACGGCGTAATAACATGCAATGGGTCAAAATGCCTCCCAAAGTCTACTTCGAACGCAATTCCGTTCGCTACTTGGAACACATGGCCGGGATTAAGAAGGTTTTCCTAGTTTGTGATCCTGGGATGGTTGAATTTGGCTATGCTGATCGAGTAACGGCGGTCTTGAACAAGCGGACTGATCCGGTTGATATCGACATCTTCTCAGAAGTTGAACCGAACCCGTCGACTGACACAGTCTACAAAGGGGTTGCCCGGATGAAGGCCTTTAAGCCAGATACAATCATTGCACTCGGTGGTGGTTCTGCAATGGACGCCGCTAAGGGGATGTGGCTCTTCTATGAACACCCAGAAGCTTCCTTCTTAGGTGCTAAACAGAAGTTCCTGGATATCCGGAAGCGGACGTACAAAGTACCAGTATCCGAAAAAGTAACTTATATTGGGATTCCAACGACTTCTGGGACTGGTTCTGAAGTAACGCCATACGCGGTTATTACGGACTCCAAGACGCACGTCAAATACCCGATTACGGACTACGCAATGCAACCAGATATTGCGATCGTTGACCCACAATTTGTTGAAACGGTGCCAAAGCGGACGACGGCTTGGACTGGTCTCGACGTAATTACCCACGCAACCGAAGCATATGTTTCAACGATGGCTTCTGACTTCACACGCGGCTGGTCAATTCAAGCCTTGCAATTAGCCTTCAAGTACTTGAAAGCTTCTTATGATGGTGACAAGATGGCTCGTGAGAAGATGCACAATGCCTCAACGTTAGCTGGGATGGCCTTTGCCAATGCCTTCTTGGGTATCAACCACTCGATCGCCCATAAATTAGGCGGGGAATTCAACTTACCACACGGATTGGCAATTGCGATCACTTATCCGCAAGTCGTTCGTTACAATGCTGAAATCCCAACGAAGTTAGCAATGTGGCCGAAGTACAACCATAATACTGCCTTAGCCGACTATGCCAACATTGCCCGGGCCTTAGGGTTACCAGGCAAGACCGACGAAGAACTCAAAGAAAGCTTAGTTAAAGCTTACATTGACTTGGCTCACTCAATGGATGTGACCTTATCCTTGAAAGCTAACCGGGTCGAAAAGAAGCACTTTGACGCCACCGTCGACGAATTAGCCGAACTGGCCTATGAAGACCAATGCACGACCGCTAACCCACGCGAACCTTTAATCAGTGAATTAAAGGCGATTATTGAACGTGAATGGGACGGCCAAGGTACTGAAAAATAGCCCTTTGTGAATTAAGGGAGCCCGCGCTCATGATGAGCGCGGGCTTTTTTGTCATGTGGTTTTAGAATAACTACCTGGAAAGTTTTTACTGTTTGTTTTCAGAGGAGGAGAAAATGAAGACTTGATATGGATAAATTATCGGCTTGCACACTATATAGATATACTTATAGGTGTACTAAATATTTTTGAGATTCGGTTAGGAAAATTCGGCGTTCTAGGCTACAATAATGCAAGAGTTAATTTTACGGAGGAGAAGCCCATGAAAAATAAGGCAGTCACAATCAAAGATGTTGCGCGCCTTGCAGAACGCTCAATTGCGACCGTGTCACAAATTTTAAACGGGCATGGTGATAAGTTTAGTGCGGCGACGGTTGCTAAGGTGGAAGCGGCCCGGGATGAATTAAATTATGAGCCCGATTACTTTGCTCAGCGGATGATTAAGAAGACCAGCAAAACAATTGGGGTCCTTGTGCCTGATATCCGGAATCCCTTTTTTGGTGAGCTACTTCGAGGCATTGAAAATGTCTTGTATCAGCAAAATTTCATCACGATGTTGTGTAATGCTGATCTGGATGAAGACAAAGAACGCGTCTATTTGGATGAACTCAGCCGCCGGGGTGTGGATGGCTTTATTATCGCAAGTTCGGCCGTTTCCAATAATGCGATTAATGATATTCTACGGCAAAAGGGTCACCCATTTATCGTCTTAGACCAAAAGCGCGCCGAAGGGTTCAGTGATTCTGTGTTGACTGATGACTATGATGGGGGGCGGCAAGCTGCTCAACACTTAAAAGATTTGGGACACCGGCAAGTCGCCGTTCTTATTCCAGCAAAACCGTCAGCCAATGTCCAAAAGCGGCTTAGTGGTTTTTATAGTGTGTATCCGCGGACAGCGGTACATGTCATCGCGACGCCGCTTTCTAAAGTGGGTGGTCGCCAAGTTGTTCCGGAAATTTTGGCGACTGGGGTTACGGGGATCTTTGCAGTCAATGACGAAATCGCATTCGGTGTATACTTAGGCATGGCTGAACATGATAAGCGGATACCGGATGATTACAGTGTCATTGGCTATGACGATGTCGAAATGTGCCAATATGTCGCGCCACAGCTTACAACCATCGCACAACCGATTTTTGAGTTGGGGCAAACGACAGCCAACCAGTTACTCGACCGTATTGCTAATCCGCAGCAGCCATGGGAAGAACACCACTTACCAGTTAAATTAATTGAAAGAAATTCGACGGCACATTTGAATTAATTATTCAGATGTGTTATATTTTTTACGAGTTATTAAAACGTTTTCATAAAACGTTTTAATAAAAACTAAATTCAGATTAATTTAACTATTTGGAGGGACCATTATGAATACGGTAACCGTTATTGGGAGTATCAACTTAGACCGGACGATTCGGGTTGAAAACATGCCAAAGCCTGGCGAAACGATTCACACTAAGGAAATCTTTTCAGCCGGTGGTGGTAAGGGCGCGAACCAGGCCGTCGCAGCGCAACGTTCTGGTGCTAATACCCACTTTATTGGTGCGGTTGGTGACGATGCTGCTGGTAAAACCATGCTTGATTTATTGACGCAGGAAAAGATCAACTTGGCAGGGATCACAAAGATGACTAATCAATCGACAGGTCAAGCTTACGTCACGGTTGATGATGCCGGTGAAAACCAAATTATGATTCATGGTGGTGCCAACATGGCCTTTACGCCAGCAGACGTTGAAGCCCACCGTGATATCATTGAAACTAGTGATTTTGTGGTTGCACAATTTGAAAGCGCTGTCGATAGTACGGTCGAAGCCTTTAAAATTGCACAGGCCGCTGGCGTAAGAACAATCTTGAATCCCGCTCCAGCCATGGAAAAAGTCCCCGCTGAACTTTTAGCAGTTACTGACATGATTGTACCAAATGAGACGGAAACGGAAACTTTGACTGGGATTGCAATCACCGATGAAGCCAGCATGTTAAAGGCGTCCGCTGCATTACACGCCCTCGGTATTTCAGCTGTTATCATTACGATTGGTAGTAAGGGTGCGTTTTATGATATCGATGGGCGACATGGTATCGTACCAGCTTTTAAAGTCGAAGCCGTGGATACGACTTCAGCCGGAGATACGTTTATTGGCGCGATGAGTAGTGTGTTAAATAAAGATTTTAGTAATCTTGAAGATGCGATTCGCTATGGTAACCGGGCGTCATCGATTGCCGTACAACGTTTCGGTGCGCAACCATCAATTCCTTATAAAAATGAAATTACAGCCGCGGAGGGTAAATAATTATGAAAAAAACAAAAGTTATTAATTCAGATTTGTCACGAGTTATTGCAACGATGGGCCATTTCGATAAGTTGAGTATTGGTGATGCTGGCATGCCAGTACCAAGTTCAACCGAAAAAATCGATTTAGCCGTTGATAATGGTATTCCTAGTTTTATGCAAGTCTTGAATAACGTCTTGGAAGAGCTTGAAGTACAACGAATCTATTTGGCAGAAGAAATTAAAGTTCAAAATCCTAAGATGTTGACGGCCATCAAGAAGCGCTTACCAGACACCCCAATTACCTTCATTCCACATGAAGAAATGAAGAAGGACTTGGCTGACTGCAAGGCCTTTGTTCGGACTGGTGAAATGACACCTTATTCAAATATTCTATTGGAAAGTGGCGTTACTTTTTAAAGTAGTTGGTGATTAATGGAGGGATTGGAATGAATACTACCGCTTTACTAATTGGCTTAGGGCCGTTACTTGGTTGGGGACTTTACCCCACGATTGCGTCGAAAATTGGTGGTCGGCCTGTTAATCAGATCTTGGGTTCAACTATTGGAACGTTAATCTTTGCGCTGATTTATGCATGGGTGCAAGGGATTGCTTTTCCAAGCGGCATGAATCTCTGGTTTTCAATTCTATCAGGGATCGGTTGGGCAAGTGCCCAAATCGTGACATTTAAAGTGTTTACGATGGTTGGTTCTTCACGAGCAATGCCAATTACGACGGCCTTCCAGCTGTTGGGCGCATCACTGTGGGGCGTCTTCGCCTTAGGTGACTGGCCTGGGGCAATGGACAAGGTCTTGGGTGGCCTAGCCTTAGTTGGAATTATCATTGGTGCCTGGCTAACAGTGTGGTCTGAACATAAGGATGCAGGTAACGCCCGGACCTTACGCCAAGCTGTTATCTGGTTAGCAGTTGGTGAAATCGGGTACTGGGCTTATTCGGCTGCGCCCCAAGCAACCAATATTGGTGGGGAGGAAGCCTTCGTTCCCCAAGCAATTGGGATGGTTATTGTTTCGATCGTATATGCCCTGTTCTTAGCATCACGAGGTGAAAAGTTAGCCCTCGTTGAAGGGGTGTCATACACGCACATCATCTCAGGTTTCTTCTTCGCGTTTGCGGCGTTGACTTACTTAATCTCTGCGCAACCAAATATGAACGGATTAGCAACCGGCTTTATTCTTTCACAAACCTCCGTTGTATTGGCAACGTTAACCGGTATTTGGTTCTTAGGCCAAAAGAAGACTACCAAAGAAATGTGGGTCACGATTGGTGGACTGATACTAATTATTGCGGCAGCAGCTGTTACGGTGACGATTTAAAACAAATTAATATGGCTATAAGACTATTTAATAGAGTCGCTTTGAAGGAGTTATACGCTTCTTTAAAGCGACTCTATTTTTACGGTTATTGATTACAATGGTCGATTACAAAATTTGCTTTATGATATGGCGATAATGAAAATAATTCGGCATAATATTTATAGTTTATATCAGACATCTAAATGTTTGATGAATCATTAGTCCATTAATTTAAAAAGCCAATGAAAAAAGAGTGCATTAATAATGTATGCGCTTTCGTATATATTTATCTGTGAAGAAAAGAAATGATTAAGGAGCGATTTTGATGAATAATTCATGGATTAATATTTCGGGTAAGGTATACGTTGTTACTGGGGGCTCATCCGGTATTGGTAAAGCAATTGTAACTGAATTATTGAATAACGGGGCGATTGTTTATAATGCTGACCTCAATCAAGGTGATCAGCAAAATGATAATTTACACTTTGTTGAAACCAATGTCACAGATGCGGAAGCGGTTAATCGGCTGGTCTTAAAGGTTGTTGATGAACAAGGAAAAATTGACGGGCTTGTAAATAATGCTGGTATCAATTTGCCACGTTTATTGGCTGACGCCAAGGATCCTCACGGTAAGTATGAATTTGCAGAATCGGATTTTGCGAAAATGTTTGCCGTGAACGTGAAAAGCGTCTTCCTTGTATCGCAGGCAGTTACCCATCAATTCGAGAAGCAACAGTACGGTGTTATTGTTAATATGTCCTCAGAAGCTGGACTTGAAGGTTCACAAGGACAGAGTGTTTATTCAGCAACTAAGGGAGCGATTAATGGGTTCACTCGTTCGTGGGCTAAAGAATTAGGTGAACATAATATTCGGGTCGTTGGTGTCGCGCCAGGTATTATGGAAGCTACTGGGCTAAGAACACGCTCTTATGAAGAGGCGTTAGCTTATACCCGGCATAAAACTGTTGATGACATTCGGGCAGGCTATAAGAGTACGTCAACCACACCTCTTGGTCGGAGTGGCAAACTATCAGAAGTTGCGGATGCAGTTAACTATTTACTATCAGAACGTGCCAGTTACATTACCGGGGTTACGATTAACGTTGCGGGAGGCAAGAGTCGTGGTTAACCTTTAAATTTTAGTTGGGGGCATGGTGAGGCAATGGATAGGCAAAGTTTTGAAATATTAAACTTTTTTATTAATAATGATGCATTGACACTAAGAGAATTACAATCCCATTTTTCTGTTTCGAGAGTCACAATTACCAAGAATATTCGTGCAATCAATGATTATTTGGTGGGTATTGCAAAAATCAACGTTAATCAAGCCAAGTTTTACCTAGTTATCAATAATTATTCTGCCATGGCTAAGCTACAAACTAATTTTTTGAAAAAGGATTTAGATTTCAATGATCCCTCAAAGCGACAAGCAACGATTTTAAAAGAATTGTTACAGCAAATCACGGATTACGTTATTCTGGATGATTTGGCAGAATCATTGGCTGTGAGTCGTGGCACTATCAATAAGGATTTAAAAGCGCTCAAACAACAGCTTGATTATTACCAAGTCAGAATTGAGACAAAAACTAATCGTGGGATTCATTTAGCGGTTGAACATGATTATATGTATGCAGTAATTACACGAACTTTAGTCGGGAAATACTACGAACTGGAAGCAACCTGGGATAAAGCGACAGATGTCAAATTGCTTAATCTTGTTAAAAAACTTGATCATAATAATGATACTGTGACCATGGTTAAAAGAAATATTGCAGTTATTAATTGGTTACGTAAATATAACATTCAAATCAATGATCGTATTAATAACTATCATCCACTTCTTAGTGATGTAACGATGGCGTGCTTGCGGAATCTAGTTACTGAGATAATTGGTAGCTCGTTAAGCACTAGCGAATGGGAGTTTATTTCATACCCATTAAACATTAGAAAGCTACCGAAGGATGATAATCAGTTAGTTCAAGTGGGATTGGTCGAAGTTGAGGATTTAATGCAGTCGGTTTTTCCAATCCTTAAGCAAAAATTAGATGTGAATTTGGACTTTAAACGGCTGTTGATGGAGTTGCGATATCATTTATTATTTCTCATTAATCGGGCTATTTTTGATGTCAAGTCAGAAGGATTTATCTCGGTAGACATGTTAAGTAAGTATCCAGTTTCAACGGAGTTAGCGCAATTAACATTATCAACCATTGCCACTAAATTGAATATTCGGATTCGTTCCCAGGAGGTTGGTTATTTAACAGTCTATTTTCAGATGGAGCTTGAAGAATACATGGCAGCGCCAATTATTCATCGGGTTGCACTAGTTGAGCCCATTAATACTAGTATGAAAAAGTTTATTTCCGAGAAATTGAAAGAAATGTTAGATGATGATTTGCAGATTGATGTTTTTAACTCAATTAGTGAATGGGAGCAGAGTCCAGAAAAATATTTACTGATTTTTTCTAACAGTTTTTTAACAGATAATGAATTAATTAACCACGCGCCTATTATTCGGTTGAATTCTATTTTTAATCAAGGAACGTTACGTGAACGTCTTCAAATTTCGTTGGTTGATGAAGCTGTTAATCAGGGGCAGTGTCGATTTGATGTCACGCAGTTTGATGAACAGGAGACCTACGTCACTGGAGTGAAAAAATTAATTAATCAAGAGATACAACATGGTCAACTGACACCAGATTTTATGCAAGCTTGGCTTAATCGAGAGCAACAATCGAGTAGTATTTTTGGTGATGGGGTTGCATTGCCACACGTTATTGATAAATCTGGACTAAATCGAATCCTTGTAACAGTAGGAGTGTTTGAAAAACCGGTAGTATTCGATAATCAAAAGGTAAACGTGGTTTTTTTGGTCGCAATTCCGTATAAACTAGATGCAACATTAAGCAAAATATTAGCACAAGTATACGATCTAATTCGCAGTATCACAGCTAACAGCAATATTTATAATAACTTGAAAAATTATGATGAAAATCAAGGATTAAATCAGTTGATGGAGGCGATTTAATGTTAATTTATTTTGGCGTGATCCTAGTCAGTGCGTTTCTATTACAAGGTTTCCTTGGACTAAGACAAATTAAGAATTTTTCTAAAACCTTTCATCAATTACGAGTGTTAGCGCCAGTAGCAATTGGCAAAAATCCTAAAAAATTACGGTCGGGGACACTAATTCTATTAGCGATAAAGGATGACGGCACGATCTTAGAGGCTCAAATGATGAAGGGGGTTACGATTTTTGCAAAGTTTAGGGAATTGCATCAACTGCGGCAGAAAAATATTGCGGAAATTGCTGCTTCATACCAGCAATTAAAACAATTCGATAAGCTAACGCGAGTTTGTCTATTGGATGCCTATAAGAACTATTTAAATTACAAAGCAAATCAGCTAACGCCACAAGATTTCGATGGTAGTGTCAAAATTTGGAGCCTACCAATGATTGAAAAGCTGAAATCTATTTATTATAAAGGCTTAGCAAGTTTGCGAAAAAAACAAGTGAACGTAAAGGAGCATTAATACTATGAAAGTAGTCACAGATTTGGCCTCGGGCTTTATGGGGCTGTTTCAGAGTGGTGGTAAAACATTAATTGGATGGATGACATCAATTATTCCTGTTGTGCTATTGCTGTTAGTCTTGATGAACGCGATTATTGCCTTTGTTGGTGACAAGAAGATGGCCAAGTTGGCCAGAGCTTCGTCAAAGAATCCTGTAACCCGTTATTTAATTTTACCGTTTGTTTCGGCATTTATGCTCGGTAATCCTATGGCGCACTCAATGGGACGGTTCTTGCCAGAATACTATAAACCTAGTTGGTATGCATCGATTGCTCAATTTTGCCACACTAGTAATGGGGTATTCCCACATATCAATCCTTCCGAGTATTTCATTTGGTTAGGGATTGCGCAAGGGGTTCAGAAGTTGGGATTGAATACAATGGATTTGGCGATTCGATATCTATTAGTCGGCCTAGTAATGAACTTTATCGGTGGTTGGATTACTGACTTTACAACAGCCTATGTTTGCAAACAACAAGGGATTACCTTGTCCAAGAAAGTTGAATTTAACGGCTAATTGAGAGAGTGAGGAACGAGATCATGGCAAAGGAATATCATAGTATCAAAGTTGTTAAAGGCTCTGGTGGCTGGGGCGGCCCGCTAATTATTACACCAACTATCACGAAGCATAAATTTGTTTATGTCACTGGAGGTAATAAACCAGCAATTGTTGATAAGATTGCTAAGTTGACAGGAATGGAAGCTGTTGATGGCTTTAAGACGTCAATTCCTGATGAAGAAACAGCATTAGCGGTTGTAGACTGTGGTGGGACATTAAGGTGTGGAATTTATCCCAAGAAGGGTATCAAAACAATTAACGTATTACCGACTGGTAAGAGCGGTCCCTTAGCGCAATTTATGAATGAAGCTAATTATGTTTCCAATGTAGATGTTGATCAGATTATGTTGGTAACATCTGAGGAGGAGCAATTTTCTGACAGTCAAAATGAAAGCGCTAACCAATTTGAGAATGTAGATGACGATACGAAATTCGATAATACAAAGACACTAACAGCACAAACAAAAAATCCTGGGATCTTAACTAAGATTGGGATTGGTGCTGGGCGAGTCGTTTCGACGTTTAATCAGGCCGCAAAAGATGCTGTTCAAACAGTTATTAATACTATTATTCCATTTATGGCATTTGTGGCATTAATTATTGGGATTATTAATGGCTCTGGAATTGGTAAGGTTTTTGCCAGTATCATGGAGCCGTTAGCAGGCAATGTCTGGGGCTTGATGGTTTTAGGATTTATTTGCTCATTACCATTCTTATCTCCATTGCTTGGGCCAGGCGCAGTTATCGGTCAAGTTATCGGGACCTTGATTGGCGTTGAAATCGGGAAAGGTAATATTCCACCACAGTATGCATTACCAGCATTATTCGCGATTAACACGCAAAATGGTTGTGACTTTATTCCAGTTGGCTTAGGACTAGCTGAGGCTGATTCTAAGACGGTTGAAGTTGGGGTGCCATCAGTGTTATATAGTCGGTTTATCAACGGCGTTCCGCGGGTCTTTATTGCTTGGATTGCAAGTTTTGGATTATATTCAAAATAAATTTTTAGAAGGTTTGAGGTGTATTGTATGATGACAAAAGAGAGAATTATCTTTTCAACAAAGGTCTTAGAAATAGGTGCGGAATCTGCTGATTTTAAATCGATTGGCATGGCAGTATTATTTGGTGATGAAGCTCCAGACGCATTACGGCCTTCTTGCTTTATTATCGAAGTTGTCCCAATAAGTGAGCAAATCACAGCAGGAATGAAACTTGAAGTCGACAATCAAGTCTATCAAATTACAGCAGTTGGTGGCGAAGTCCAGACTAACCTTGGAAGATTAGGCCATACGGCTATTAGTTTTACGGGTGCAAAGGAGGCTAAATTGCCTGGGACGTTATATGTTGAGCAGGGCGATTATCCTGATTTTAAAGTCGGTAGCGTGGTACGGATTATAGCTGAATAAAGTTCTGATCTTAAAATATCTGTTGTCAGGTAATCAAGTTGAAACTTGATTATTGACGACAGATATTTTAGTTTGAAATACTATGTTCTTTGTGAAAGAGAAATATGAAAGCCTTAACCTAGCTATGCTAGTCCAAGATTACATAAAGTACGCTATGTTATTGTACTTTTATACTGATAAGGTGTTCACTAATATTATTTAATGTCGTATTTTTAATCGAATCATATGGGCTAATGGCAGCTACTCTATTCATTTCTCCACTTGATTAATAACTTGCCCCAATGTCAGCAAATAGCAATACACAAGATCATCCATATTCTTAAGATTTAAACCGTTACAACGTTCAAACTTCTCGATTCGATAGAGTAGAGTATTACGATGTAGGAATAACTTGCTAGCTGCTTGGCGGACGTTGCCCTGGGTATGATAAAGCGCGCGGATTAGCTGCTTATTGTCGGAATCCAGGGAGAGACTATTGCGCAAGGCTTGCAGTTCAGGTTGGTGCTGATTGACTAAAAAGGGTAAAAGACTGCTACTAAGGGTGACAATCGTGTCTTGCTGATTCTGTGAGAATAATTGTTGTTCTAAAGCGAAGGTGGTTGGTAGGTCTTGGCTCGACCTATGTGTGCTACCAATGAATAAATGGGTATTAGTATAAAAATCATTGTCAATAAGGGCTAAAAGACTGGCTAAGTCAGCACTGGTATCGGTTAATGACTCTGTTAGCAAAAGATATCCAGAGTCAGCGGTGATAAAAGCGCGGTGTAAGACGTGTTCGAAGGTGTCAGCGATAGCGCTCAACCATTGCGAACGGTCGGCATGTCGTTCGGTGAAGCGTACTCTAAATTGTAGTAGTTGTAACTTTTTTGCGGTCGTCTGCGGGGCGGTCGTGTGGCGGCCTGTCAAAAATTCTGACCATGCATCGCCAGTTGTCGCGTTTGATTTAGTATGGGTTAATAATTCTAGTAGTGACAACTCGCGATTACTCAGGTTTGTAGTATCAATACAAATGTATTTGCCGGCATCAATAGCCACACAGACCATATTTTTAGCCACAGAGGGTCGAGGAGAAATCGTGGCTTGCGGATAAATTGATAATAGTTGTTGCGTTTCCATCAACATGACCTCCCTAGAAAAATAAATATGACTAATATTGATTAGTGGATGACCGGACCATCAGCTTGACGCCAACAACGATTTGATCATCAAAAAGATGTTCAGGATTATTAATTTGATCGAGTAGTGCTTCGACGGCTTTAGCGCCAATTGCAGCAAAGTCTTGGACAACCGTAGTTAGTGCGGGATTATTTCGGGCAGCTGCGGGTAAATTGTCGAATCCAACCAGTGCAATTGAGGTATCGCTATTGGAAGTAAGTTCTTGAAGTCGCTGTAACGCGCGTAGGGCCACAACATCGTTTTCTGCAATAATTGCGGTGATTCTCTGTGCTTGGATATAGGCTTTTAATTGAACAGCCGTCGTACAAGCCTGCAAGGCTTGCGCCCAACGTAAAGGCAATGCGGCATCGCTAGTAGCTAGCTTTAGATGGTTGAAGTAGCCTAAAAAACGATCACTGACAGTACCAGTAAATGTTTGCCAAAATGGCGTCTCTGGTAAGAAGGCAATTCGGTGGTGGCCACGACTTTGTAAGTGTTCGCAGGCAATTTTACCGCCAGCGACGTTATCACTTGTAACGCTGGGAACGGCAAGTGCAGCCGGTTGTTTATCAAGGACGACTAGTGGCATTTTTTGCGCGTATAGCCGCATTAAGATTGGCAGCTCGGTAGCTAAGTTTTGTGGATAATAGATAATACCTGCGTATTGAGAAGCTAGTTCGTCTAAGTTAAGCTGGATAAAACGCTCGTTAGCCATCAATTTTAACTGCCAAGTCGTACCGGCTAGCGTCCCTTGAATGCCACTTGGATAGTCCCCAAAGGACGTTGTTTCTGGGAATGGCAGTACCAGTAAGATTTGCCGTTGAGTAGTACTCTTGTGAGGCTTAACAAAGGTTCCCCCACCACGAACGCGATAAACGAGGTCGGCAGCGGCCAATTCGTTCAATGCCCGCTTAGACGTGATACGACTAACACCATGCTTGATGGCAATTGCATTTTCGCTTGGTAATCGATCGTTAGGCGCATACTCGCCACGTAAGATTGCTAGTCGCAATTGTTTAAATAAGATCTCGTATTTAGCCATCTGCCCACCTCCACTTGGTATAGTCAAACCGACCATTTTTGTGGCTAATTACTTCATGATAGTTTGATTTTAACCGCTTACATGGTCTATTCCTAGGGAGAAACTATATCAAGATGTGCACAAACTATACTTTTTTACAGAAAGTGACCGAATGGTAACTGGGCAAGGATAATGGGTTACCACGTAAAAAAGGACTGCTAGTAAAACAGTCCTTAAATTACACTCATTGTCAATTTTGATCTTGGAGCATTTGGTACTGAGAGTCATAGAGACGATAGTATTCGCCGTGCATTGCCATTAGTTGATCATGACGACCGGCCTCGACGATGCGGCCATGATTGATCACAAGTATCTGATCCGCTCGTTGGATGGTGGATAAGCGGTGTGCGACGATAAAACTAGTTCGTCCTTTTAATAATTCATTAAGTCCTTCTTGTAACAAGGTTTCAGTTTTTGTGTCAATTGCGGCAGTGGCTTCATCTAAAATAAGAATTCGCGGATCGGCTAGCAAAACCCGGGCAAAGGCGAGTAATTGTCGTTGCCCCGCTGATAAGCTGCTACCATGCTCCTGAACCGTTGTATTATAGCCAGCGGGCAATGTTTGAATGAAAGCATCTGCGCGAGCAATTTTGGCGGCCGAACGAACTTCGTCATCCGTTGCGTCAAGTCGACCGTAACGAATATTATCCATTATGGTGCCCGAAAAGATGAATGTTTCTTGTTGCATGACACCCATCTGTTGCCGCAGTGAATCGAGTGTAACTTGCTGCAAATTGATATTATCGATGGTAATATTGCCAGTTGTGACGTTGTAAAAGCGCGACAATAGATTAATTATCGTCGTTTTGCCAGCGCCGGTTGGTCCAACTAAAGCGATTGTTTGTCCGGCTTGGGCGTGAAACGAGATGTCGTGTAATGTCAACGGGCCGGCTTCTTCATAGCGAAATGAGACATTGTTGAAGCGGACGTCTCCCTTAATGGGCGGCAAGTTAAAGGCGTCTGGGGTATCGAGAATCTGTGGTTTTTCATCCATAGTTTCGAAGATACGTTCCAAGTATGCGGTGGCAGTAATTAAGGAATTATAGAAGTTACCGATGTTAATCACTGGGTTCCAAAAATTATTGATGTACCCTAAAAAGGCAATTAGCGTCCCAGTACTGACAACGACCCCCAGTTGCTGAATACCGATAAAGTAAATTAGTGCAGTTGTAATTGTTGAGATGTTTTGCACCCCTGGACCGAGCGCGTATTGAATTTTGACAGCTTGCATATAGGCACGCCGATTGTCATCAGCAACCGCATCAAAGGTCTGGATCGCGTTGGCCTCCTGGGCGAAACCTTGCGTCACTTTGATTCCAGCAATGCTTTCATGGATATAAGCATTGAGATTGGACTGTTTATCGCTTAGTTTGCGAAAGGCTTGACGCTGCTTTTTTTGAATCAGGTAAGCCCATAAAACTAGTACTGGAATCAATGCGAGACTATCAAGGGTCAATTGCCAGTTAATTGCAAACATGAATATTAACGTGACGAGGACTGAGATAATATCAGATATGAGGTTAACTAAGCCATTTGCCAGTAGATCACTTAGTGTATTGATATAGTTAACCACCCGGATCAGAATCTTACCATGCGGTCGAGAATCAAAATAAGCAAATGGTAACTCTTGTAAATGGGTGAATAGATCAGTCCGCATATCAATTAGTAAACTTTGACCAATCTCGGTGATTGCCCAGATACGATATCGAAAACACAGGAATGCGATGACTAAGCTGATTAGAAATGTGCCACTTAATGCCCAGATCAATGGAAGATTACGGTTAGGAATCGCAGTGTCGATCGCGATTTTCATCAAATAGGGACCCAAGATGATGGCGATGTTGCCAATTAAAATAGTGATTAACACAAAGCACAATCGCCACGAGTAAGGTCGTAGATAGTGGCCAAGTCGTGCGTAGTCGTGCCAATTAAAGCGGCTGGTAAGTTCTTCGTCTTCGTTGTAGGTGTTTCGCTTGGTCACACTACTCATCTCCTTTCGCATCTTTAATTAGTCCGAGTTGCCGACGATAAGTCTCTGCATAGTAGCCGTTCTGAGCAAGTAAAGATTCATGATTGCCTTGTTCGATAATCTCACCATGACGTAGAACAATGATGTGATCAGCATGGCGGAGTGAGGAAATCCGAGAGGCAATGATGAAGACTGTCTTATTTTTTGTAATCGCTTTCAATCGTTGTTGAATGGTTGCTTCAGTCTCCATATCGAGAGCGCTAGTCGTATCATCTAGAATCAAAATACGAGGATCTTTAACAAGTGCTCGGGTTAGAGAGATCCGTTGTTTTTGACCACCTGAGAGACCAACGCCTCGTTCACCGACAACGGTATCATAACCGTCAGGCATCTGATCGATGAAGTTATTGGCATCAGCGATAGCCGCCATCTCGCGGATAAATGGTATTGACGCATCGTGATTGCCGTAATTAATATTGTCGGTAATGGTGTCCGAGAACAAGAAAAGATCTTGCGTTACAATCGTAATTTGGTTTCGTAAGTCTTGGGCCGACCACTGCTGAATATCGCGTCCGTCAATTAAGATACGGCCGTTCGTGGGATCATAAAAACGAGCAATGAGATTCATTAACGTTGTTTTTCCAGAGCCAGTTTCACCAAGGATTCCGAGCGTTTGTCCTGGTTCGACAGTAAAATTAATATCCAAAAGTGCGTTGACTTGAGGTGTATCTGGGAAAGCAAAGTCGACGTGCTGAAACTGGACAGCGCCTCGAATAGGAACCACTTGTTGTGATTTAGTGGTTATGATTGTTGGTTGCGTGTTCAGCATTGAACGGATTTTAATAGTTGCGGCTGAAAAGCGCTGAATATCGTTAATTAACCAGCCACTCATACGCATCGGTTGGTTGAGCATCCATAAAAAGCCGTTAAACGAAACCAGTTGTCCTAGGCTCATCTGGTGATTAATCACGAGAATACTTCCGAGCAGTAAAACAATGACTGATAACAAGGATGCAAGAAAATCTAAAGTCGGTAGGTACCGCCTAGAAACGGCAGCGGAGGCCATGTTCTTTTCCTTGTAATCATGATTGAGTTGCTGGAACTTCTCGATTTCATAATCTTCACGGGCAAAGGCCCGCACGATCCGATTACCTGAAATGTTTTCTTCAACCATGGCATTCAAGTGGGCGAAGCTCTGACGGATGTCAAAGAAGACAGTGTGTGCTTCGGTACTCATGCGTGTCGTTAACCAGGCGATAATGGGTGTTAGGATAATTAGTGCGAGCATTAATTGCCAGTTGAGCCAACCCATGACAATCACGGCAGTTAAGAACCATAGGACACATTCGGCGGTGTTATAGGTAACCCAGCATAGAAAGTGTCGGATTGCATCAGTATCACCAGTTAACCGAGCCATAATATCGCCGTTAGTGACAGAGTTGAAGAAGGGGTAATCTAAGGATTGCAATTTCGTGAATAAATCATGGCGAATGTCATACAATGAATTTTGACCGACGCGTTCCCAGAGGATAATGTAGCAGTAACGCATCACGGTTCGAATTAACGTGATACCGACCATCCCTGCTAATAAAGGCAGAAGCAAGTTGAGATGTCGTTGATTGATGACCACGTCAACAATGATGCCACCCAATAATGGTACTGCTACTACACCAAGTGCATTGACGGTAATTAAGAGACTAGCTAGTATGATTTGCCAGCGGCTGTGCCGGGCGTATTGCCAGACCCACTGATAAGGATTCATGATTAACCTCCCGTAGTAACCAGCTAAAGCTGGCTAACTTGACAAGGCTAAGTATGATGATATTGGAGGGATCATTGAATAGATTATTTTGACTAGTTTAATGTCTTTTTTTGTAAGGAGGGATCACAATGTTGCAATTAAGTGAATTTGAACCGGAAGTCCTTTACGCCTTTCCGTTTCGAAATGAACATCCAGGAACCTACGTCTATCATCAACATGATTTTCTAGAGCTCTCAATAATGTTGGAAGGGTATTCAGACTACAATGTGGAAGGACAATGGCGTCGAGTTGTTGCCGGTCAGGCACTACTGTTTAACCCTGGCATTCATCATCAGGAGACTCAGCCCCCCGCATACCCAAAGCCTTCAACTGCACATAGGCTTTCGGCATATCGCGCTACCTGGTCAGGTGCCTAACCACTTGCCCTTTAAAGATGCGTTAATTAGTCTTGATGATTATCGGGCAGAATTCATGGCAAATGCCCGACGAATTGTAGCGGAAAGTCAGCGCCCCACCGTATTTGGGCACGCCTTGTTAATTCAAGCGATGGTGATTGAACAGCTTTGCTGGTTATTGCGATTCTTACCAGAGAATAGTGTTAGTAACGATTATACCGAACTGCATCAAGGTAATGTTAGTCGAGATCAGCAGGCGTTGGTCAATGCTGCCACGTATTACTTGGATGTGCATTACAATGAAGATCTGACATTAGGAACGGTGGCTGCCTCCCTTCATGTTAGTGCGGCGTACTTGTCACGAACGTTTAAGGCAATTCAAGGCGAAACGCCGATTAGTTATTTGACAAGGCTAAGAATGCAACGTGCTAAGCAACTGCTCATGCAAGAAGCAATCACAGTACGCCAAGTTGCTCATGCGGTCGGTTATCAAGATCCGTATTATTTTAGCAAGGTATTCAAGCGGTACTTTGGCGCTGCCCCAACGTTAATCGAGAGATAAAGGTGATAAAATACCAATAATACGGGAAGTTGGTATAGTTAGCGGAACAACTTTATTCAAAAATGTAAGCGCTGCCCTGTTTACTGTACTCCCATTATGGTATATTTCAGTCGCAAAAATAGATCTTGTCAGACCCCAAAAAATAATGAACTTGTAGGAGGAATTTTCTAAATGATAACGTGGCAAGGGTTGACTACTGAGCAAGTACAGTCAGTACAGGCGGTTTGTGCCGCAATCATGCCGACAAGCGATCTTAGTGTTGAATGCCAGCATGCGACAACTGGTATTCACATTCAACGCAATGGTGATCAGGCGCGTCTCACATATGGCAGTACGGCAGAGTTGATGCATGGTGCGGCATTGTTATGTGGTCGAGCCCGGAAAGCAACGCAATTTGATATTCGACAGCAACCAAGATTTGAAGTGCTGGCTGCCATGCTCGATGTTGCTCGTAATGGCGTACCAACAGTTGCAATGATAAAGCAAATCATCCGGCGACTAGCAAGCATGGGTTACAATGAGTTATGGCTATATTTAGAGGATCTGTTTGAAATCCCAGAGGCACCATATTTTGGTCGTGGTCGTGGTCGTTATCAGCAGACCGAACTACATGAGATTGCTTTGTATGGTGATCGTTTTGGTGTGACGATCGTTCCAGCTGTTCAGACTTTAGCACATCTGCATAATGCGTTAAAGTGGGATTCGCATGCGGCAGTCAAAGACACGGACGATACGTTACTGGTGGGAGCACCTGCAACAAAGGATTTCCTCACTAATCTTTTGCGTGCGGCGAGTGCCCCGTTCACAACTAATAAGATTCACGTTGGGATGGATGAAGCCTATCAGCTTGGCCGTGGACGCTATTTAGATCAAAATGGGTTTACAGATCAAGAAACACTTATCTTACAACAGTTACAATTAGTCGTATCGTTAACTCAGAAATTAGGTTTAAAAGCTTATATGTGGAGTGACTTATGGTTTACATTCGCTTCATCAAAGCATGAAATGTATGATCCGGATGTGCATTTTGACCCTGCCTTTAAAGCGAGTTTACCGCCAGTCGGTCAAGTTTATTGGGACTATTACCATGAAGATGAACAGACTTATCGTGAGCGCTTTACCCAACACTTCGAACTTAGTGATGATGTGGCGTTTGCGGGCGGAATCTGGACGTGGAGTGCTTTGGCACCTAATCAAAGTAAGATGTTGGCAACGATTGACGCGGGCTTGAAAGCTGCCAAAGCGAGTGGCGTGCAGCAAGTAGTTGCGACAATGTGGTTTGACGACGGCGCAGAAGTACCTTTTAGTGCAGCGTGGTATGGCCTACAAGCTTTTGCAACTTATCAGTATTACGAGGATGTCACATCGGCGATGATCGATACAGAATATGCCATGATACAGGGCGAAAACGCGACTTTTTATCGACTCTTAGATCAATTTGATAACTTTACGAGTAAAGTTAACGTCGATGCTGATAATGTGAGCAAGTTGATTCTTTATGAGGATCTAATGTTGCAGCGATACCGGTCTAACTTAGCAGTTATTGATGTTGAAGCTCATTATCTGGACTTAATGACGAAGCTTGATCAGGTACACGTCCATCAAGAAAATCAATTGATGGTGACCTTTTACAAGCAATTGGCACGGACGGTTTTAGTAAAACAACGAGCTCTAAAGGTAGTGGTAGCCCTTGCTGATTCTGATGTAACCAAATTACGGGCTGACTCGGCTCGAGCGGCGGTGACAAGTTGCCAGCATGCACTGGAACAATTATTACGCGATTTTCGAGCGCTTTGGCAGCAACAACGGCGTGGAAATGGCTTTGAGGTTATCGATGTTCGATTAGGTGGTCAAATCGCGTGCTGTGAGACGGTTACTTGGCGTATTGATGAATGGCTAGCAGGACGTGATGACTTAGCTGAATTGCGAGAACCGTTATTACCAATGGATAAGCGCAATAACGGATTGGTCGGGCACGGGCTGTATAAAGAAATTGTGAGCGCCTGTGAATTGTCATTTTAGATAGAACCGTAACGACGCCGAAAAAATGGTGTCGTTTTTATTTTGGTTGATAACGATAATGGAATGGATGCTAACACAATGCTCGACACTAGCTTGATATGCTGATGTTGGTATGCTAACAACGTGTTAATTCGATTGTTAGGTTGTTTAATAAACGTTTTAATCAGAGTGGCCCGTTGATTCTAACAGGATTAGATTGTTGATTTTTGTGTCGAAATTATACCTAATTTTGATGAAATCTTGAGTTTGTCAATATATCCCTTAAGTTAGTTGATTGTTGCCGTTTGAGAAAGCGGTTACTATAACAGGTGTAATAATGAAAGGAGGGAGAACCGATGGCACAAAATGCCGCAGTTCCAATTGTCAAGAAGCGCAATTTCTTCCAGCGTTTATGGGACAACCGCGTATTCTTGCTCATGGTTGCTCCAGGTGCGATATTATTAATTATCTTCTTCTACATTCCCGTGTTGGCTAACGTTGTTGCCTTTCAAAACTTTCAATACTCGGATCAAGGCTTCATCTATAGTGTGCTGCATAGTCCGTGGGTTGGCTTTCAGAACTTTGCCTTTTTCTTCAAATCGGCAGATTTTTGGATCGTGTTACGTAACACGGTTGGGTACAATTTAACCTTCTTACTGTTGAACTTTTTCTTTGCCATCTTCTTTGGCATTGTCATGAGTCAAATGCGCAACCAACGACTTTTGAAAGCTTATCAGACTTCAATGCTATTTCCATATTTCTTATCATGGGCAATCTTGGCCTACTTCGTATACGCCTTCTTGAGTTCGGATAAGGGTATTTTGAACCATATTATTCAGTCATTTGGCGGGACACCGATTGACTTCTACAATACGCCGTGGGTCTGGCCATTTATCATTATCTTCCTAGGGGTTTGGAAAGGAATCGGATACAACAGTATTCTGTACTTTGCCACGGCCATGGGAATTGATCCATCGTACTATGATGCGGCGATGATGGATGGTGCAAATAAATGGCAACAGATTAAAAACGTGACGTTACCACACATCCTACCAGTTGCAACGTTAATGTTGATCTTGAATATTGGGGGGATCTTCCGTAGCGATTTCGGGCTATTCTACCTAATTCCGCGTTCATCAGGGACGTTGATTAATGTGACACAGACCTTTGATACGTATATTTACCGCGCGTTGACGACGACTAATGATATTGGGATGTCAACGGCTGCTGGGCTAATGCAATCAGTTGTCGGTGCACTGTTAATCATTGTTTGTAATTGGGTGGTTCGGCGTAAACAGCCAGAATCAGCATTATTTTAGGGGGTGCCGTCATTGCGTAAGAAAAAACATATTTCAGCTGTTGAGATTCGCAAGTTCGGACCTGGCGCCAACCTGTTTTTCAACATCTTCCTAGCAATCTTTGCACTATCGTGTATCTTACCGTTCTTCTTCATCATTATCTTATCGTTGACACAAGAATCAGATATTACGACGTATGGGTATCAATTCTGGCCTAAACATTGGACCTTTGCGAGCTATCAGTATCTCGCTAAAATGGGTCATCAAGTGTTAGTCTCATTAGGTGTTACGATCTTTGTAACAGTTGTTGGGACCATAATGAACAGTTTGTTTAGTTCGACGTACGCGTATGCAATTTCTCGTAAGGACTTTGCCTATGCTAGATTCTTCACTATTTTCGCTTTGATTTCTATGCTGTTTGTTCCAGGTATGGTGCCAACTTACTTGGTTGTGACTCAAATGCTAGGTCTACAGGATAATATCTGGGCGTTAATCTTACCGATGAGCTTTGGGGTGTATAACGTTTTGATCATGCGGACTTTCTTCAAGACATCCATTCCGGAAGCAATCATTGAATCGGCACGGATCGATGGTGGTAGTGAGTTGCGGATTTTCCGGAGTATCGTGGTACCTCTGGCAATTCCAGGGATTGCAACAATTAGTTTATTCACGTCACTAGGTTATTGGAATGATTGGATGAATGCCTTGCTATACATCAACAAGGATAGCGTCACACCATTGCAATATTTACTCATCAAGATTCAAAACAATATTCAGTTTATGACACAAAATATGCAAGCCAATGGCGCAATTGCGGGTGCCGCCAATGTTCCAAGTGAAGGTATGCGGTTCGCAATCGTTGTTGTTGCAACTTTACCAATTGCATTAACCTACCCATTCTTCCAGAAGTACTTCGTCAAAGGAATGACGATTGGTGGCGTCAAAGGTTAGTTTGGTAGTGTTGCGTATTTAATTCGTTTTAACTGTTCGGGGTATTAATAAGTCATTTCAAAAAACTTTTCCGAGGGGGAAGAACAGCTATGAATAAATTTGTAAAGGGTGCGGCCCTAGTTAGTGCCCTAGCATTTGGAACAGTGGCACTAGCTGGTTGTGGTAAGTCCAATAGCGATTCAGCATCCAGTAAGGCAACAACCGTTAATATGTATATGCCTGGTGATAAGCCGAAGAACTATGACGCAATGATTAAACGGGCGAATAAAGAAATTCATAAGACTTACAAGAATATCAATTTAAAGATGAACTTTATCGGCTGGGGCGATTATGAACAGAAGTACAATGTTATGGTTACTTCTGGTAGCGGTTACGATTTGGCCTTTGCGCAAAACTATACGTCAAATGCACTTAAGGGTGCATACGCCGATATGAATAGCGAATTAAAGAGTGGTGGTGTGGCCAACAAAGCGTACAAACAAGTTGATTCAGCCTACTGGAAAGGGCTAAAGGTTAACGGTAAAACATATGGCTTCCCAGTCAATGCCAACATTTACGCGCAGAATATGCTGACATTCAACGATGAATTCTTGAAAAAGTACAATATTAGTATTAATGATGTTGATTCATACGCAAGCATGGAGTCAGCTTTAGCGAAATTCCATAAAGAAAAACCAGGAGTGGCAGCCTTTGCAATCGGTCAAGGGTTCAAGGCATCACCAAAACACATGGACTTCCCATTGGGTAATGGGCTACCATTTGCCATTGACTCTAGTGGTTCAAGTAAGAAGATTGTGAATGTCTACGATACTAGTGAAATGCAAGGAATCCTGAAGACTTTGCACAGCTATTACCAAAAGGGTTATATTCCTAAGGATGCTGCAACGTCTAGCACACAATATAACTTACAAGATAACACTTGGTTCGTACGTCAAGAAACCCAAGGACCATTCGATTACGGCGATTCCGCTTTGATTACGAATGCGGGCGGTAAGAAGATGAAGTCTAAGACCATTACAGATCCTTATAAGTCATCTGCTCAATCCCAAGTGGCTGTATGGACAATTTCCAAGACTTCCAAGCATAAGAAAGAAGCGATGCAAGTCTTGAACCTGTTGAACACGGATAAGACCTTGCTTAACAACATTACTTGGGGTCTTGAAGGAACTCAATGGAACTTTACGGACAAGGCTAAGGGTAAGATCAAGATAACCAATAAGTACAAGCCTAACACATTCATTGGTGCTTGGATGATGGGTAATAACAAGAACCTTTATACTCAAGACTCAACGACTGAAGCGATGATTAAGAAGCGTGATCAATCTATTAAGGATGCGAAGACTTCTGCAGCACTTGGTTTCAATCCTGATACGAGTTCATTGAAGACCGAGATTACGAACTTATCGAACGTAATGAGTAAGTATCTTGATATCTTAAATACTGGTACTGCCGACCCAGTCCCAACAATTAAGAAGATGGACAAAGAGCTCAAAGCCGCTGGTTACGATAAAGTTCAAAAAGAATTACAGAAACAATACGACGCCTTCTTAGCTAAACAGTAACACTTAAATCATTTACCACAAAGAGGTCGGGTGCTGGGCACTACGACCTCTTTGTCTACATACAAATTGGGCCATAATTAAGACTAATAGGGGGTCAGCAGCATGCAAGCACATTGGTGGCAACGCGCAACGGTTTATCAGATTTACCCACGTAGCTTTCAAGATAGTAACGGGGATGGAATTGGTGACATCCCTGGGATTATCAGTCGGCTCGATTACTTGGCAACCCTTGGTGTGGATGCGCTGTGGTTAAGCCCGGTATACAAAAGTCCGAATGCTGATAACGGCTATGACATTGCGGATTATCAGGCGATTGACCCAGCATATGGCACGATGGCCGATATGGATCAGTTGATCGCTCAAGCGGCTCAGCGTGGCATAAAAATCGTGATGGATTTGGTCGTGAATCATACCAGTGATGAGCATCTGTGGTTTGTGGATGCTTGTCAGAATCCAGATAGTCCGACGCGCGATTATTATGTATGGGCGGATGCTGTTGATGGGCATGCGCCTAATGATCTGACATCTGGTTTCAGTGGCGGTTCAGCTTGGGAGCTAGATGAACTAACGGGCCAATACTTTTTGCACTTGTTTTCAAAAAAGCAGATTGATTTGAATTGGCAGAATCCAGACTTACGACGCGCAATTTATCGTATGATGAATTTCTGGATCGATAAGGGAATCGAAGGGTTTCGGATGGACGTCATAGATATGATTGCCAAGGAGCCACGTGCAAAAATTTTAGTGAATGGGCCGCATCTGCATGAATATTTACATGAAATGAATCGTCAGACTTGGCGGAACCGTGATTTTTTAACAGTCGGTGAAGCCTGGAGTGCAAGTCCAGAAGATGCGCGACAGTACAGTGATGAGCAGCGCGAAGAATTAAGTATGGTCTTCCAATTCGGCCACTTATGGGCTGATCGCCAGGTTGGCGGCGAAAAGTGGGAACAGCGACCACTTGATGTTGCACAACTGAAACAAGCGCTCTATGCTTGCCAAACGACGATGGCGACTCACGGGTGGAATAGTTTATTCTGGAGTAACCATGACCTGCCCCGCGCCGTTTCACGCTTTGGGGCTACGGGTCAGTACCGAGAGCTGAGTGCGAAGATGTTAGCCATTGCTTTACACGGACTAAAAGGCACACCTTTTGTCTATCAAGGGGAAGAGATTGGTATGACTGATTGCCCAGTTGCAACTATCGATCAAGTTAACGATGTTGAAGCCCGGACAATTTATCGACAATTACGAGCACAGGGTGATGATGCTGGTACCGCCATGCAGAAAATCAATATCTTTAATCGTGATAATGCGCGGACGCCCATGCAATGGACGGCTAAGCAACACGCGGGATTTACAACGGGCAAACCATGGTTGGCAATCAATGCCAATTATCCGAGGATCAATGTTGCGGCCGCCCAAGCGGACCACCAATCGATATGGTGGACGTATCAGCGGCTAATTAGATTACGCAAACAGTCGGCGGTGTTGCAACAGGGTGAGTTTACCGAGTTATCAGCGGTACCGTCACCAATCGTTGCCTACACTCGGAATTGGCAACAAACCCAATGGCTAATTTGCGCTAATTTTGCTGATACACTTATTACGGTAGATCTACCAAAGCGAGCATCTGAGTTGATTATCAGTAACTATCAAGATTATCCTGAGCAACTGGGGCGGGTGGTATTACGACCGTATGAAGCGTTTATCCTTGCATTAAGCTAGAAGTGGAAACGCTATTATCAATGAATGGATTTTGATACTATACAGATAGATTATGAAAAGGAGGAGACAGTAATGATTGGACGCGCAGCGGATAAGATTTTTACACGGGTATTTATTTTCTTAATAATGACCGTCTATTTTTGGATTTATACAGTCGCTGGGTTGGTTGTACTAGGAATTGGACCGGCGTTTCGAACTGTAACTGAGATGCATATGGATAAGCAGTGGGATTATCGGTTATATCACTTTAAGGAAGGATGGCAGCGCTTTAAACGCCATTTTTGGCAAATGAACTTGCATACTTGGTTGTTCTTAGGGGTAGGGGCCGTCTTGGCTTATAATTTATATTTAAGCCTTTCGATTCATACACTATGGATAATTTTCATTCAATTTATTATCGTATTTGCTTTGATTCTTGATTTTAGCTTAGCAATTTTTACCGTGATGTTGCGGTCGCGCTACGATGTTGCCTTCAAAGATGCCATTAAATTAGCAATTGTTCAGTTCTTTAGTAATTTTACGCAGTTATTGACCTTTATTATTGGCACGATCGTATTGATCGTCATCTCTTTGAAGTGGCCAGGGATGATCCTTTTCCTAAGTCCTGGAATCTATATGGTTGGGGCAGATCGATTGTCACGACGGTGGTATGACAAGATTGATAAGATGCTAGGGGCAGTTTAGATGTTGCTGAAAAGTCATGCTATGCAGGCGAGCTTTGCCCACCTGATTAAGTTATATACAACCATCATTTCGGTGATGGTTGTTTTGGCAACAACCGTCTTTATCACCGTTAGTATTCGAGCTTATGATGCGGATTTGGAGCAGGCCGAGAATACGGCCATCGTGCAGGTTGGTCAAATGCTTAATCAGAATCAACAAATTGCCGCGCAATTCGCGACTCAAATGACAAGTTCATCGAGTAATTTACCGAGTATCGAAAAATATTTTGATTCGTCTATCACTGATTACAGCAATTATGCGATTGATAAAAGTATTAGTGGCAGTCCATACTTTTTCTGGCCAACTGAGTCACGGCAATTCTTTACTCAGCATGATCAAGTAACTCAACTGACACTACGATTATTGAGTCAAAATAAGGTGTTTGTTGCGACACAAGCTAATCCTGGTGGCGCCTTATATCCGGCCAAAGACGTTAAACAACGTTTTGCAATTAATGCTCCGTTAATCAATCAGACATCCTTAGAAACGGATGGGGTTCTCAGTATCAGCTTTGATCAGAGCGAGATCAAGCGGCAGTTGTCACAAGTGAATGCGACCCAGCCCTTGCAAGTTGTGGTACGTTCAGAGGCTGATGATGAAGTCTTTTACTTTGCTGGTAAACGGGTCACGCGACAACAGCAACGTGATCTGAACCAGGCACTAACGGCGGGCAACATGAAAATGTTGCGTGATTATCATGTTACCACGAAACAATTATCATCCGGTTATACGGTGATGACAGTCTTGAATAGGCATCTATTAAGTCGTCTGATTATCGGACATGTTCTACCGTTAATTTTATTAGGGTTGATTTTGTTACTAGGGCTAAGTACGGGCTTGTGGCTGACTTTTCGTCGGTACCAGCACCAACTGAATACAATTGTTGATACTGTTCAAACGGTTTCTGATGGTAATCTAGATGCACGAGTTCCAATGAATCTGCGACCGACAGACTTGCATACACTTGCCGGCGGAATTAACGCTATGTTGACGGAAATTCATCAGCATATTTATACGATCTATCAATTACAGATCGCCCAACAAGAGGCGAACCGGCGAGCATTACAGACACAAATCAACCCGCATTTTATGTCTAATACATTAGAGTATATTCGAATGGCTGCGTTAGAAGCACATCAGCCAGAACTCGCCAATGTAGTGTATAGCTTTGCTGCATTATTGCGAAATAACACGGATCTATCATCACGGACGACACTGAAGCAGGAAGTTAGTTTTATTGAAAAGTATGTCTTTTTATATCAAGTTCGGTTTCCTGATCGGCTAGCTTATCAATTTACGGTCGCTGACGATGTCGCTGCGGTTGAGATTCCCAAATTTAGTTTGCAACCACTTGTCGAGAATTACTTCGTGCACGGTGTCAACTTCTCACGGGTGGATAATGCCCTAAGTTTAAAGGCTTGGCGTGAAGCTGGTATCGTTCACGTTAAGATCGTGGATAATGGCCGCGGCCTGTCACCGGAAGCTGTTAAAGCTGTGAATCAAAAGTTGAAGCAACCATTAGCAGCTGAACAACAGCATTCAATTGGACTACAGAATGTCTACTCACGGATGCACGATAGTTTTGGGGACGGTTTTAAAATGACAATTAATAGTAATGACCAACAGGGCGTTACGGTATTGCTGCAGTTTGATGATCGTGAGGGGGTTAAGTGATGCGGAAAGTGATGTTAGTTGATGATGAATACATGCTATTACGTGGGCTTAAATTACTAATTGATTGGGAATCATTGGGGTTGGAGATTGTGAATACGGAGCAAAATCCCAGCTTAGCGTTAAAGTATTTACAAGATAATGACATTGATATTTTAATTTCAGATATGAACATGCCGGAGATGCCGGGCCCAGAATTTGTAGCGGCTGCCAAGAAGATTCAACCAGCAATGGAATTGATCGTAATCTCAGGATATTCAGATTTTGACTATGTACGTGCTGGCTTGCAGCAAAATGCTGTAAATTATTTACGTAAGCCAATTGATACTGATGAATTGTTGGCAACACTGCGAGGTGCCTTGGACCGGTTACAAGCACAACAACAGCAACATCAGATTGCATCGCTGGCAATTCAGACACAGACACGGACATTACTGACGACTGATCGCGAGCCAGAGCAACTGCAAATTATCCAGGCGCTAGGAATTGAGTTTGCCACACCAACAACCGTTCGCCTTATTGGGGTACTAAACCCCTTACCGCCTAAAGATTTAGTGAATTACCTACGTGTGATAAAAGCGGTCAAGGGCTTTTATACTGAGCGGGAAGATTTTATTATTGTCTTTCAAGGGACGACTGACCAATTAAACATATTTATCAATGAAGCACCTCATCAGATCGGGGTAGCACATCGGCCATTTCTAATTGGAGCTCCAATTAAGAATGTCGGACAATTGCGAACGCGTTATATTCAATTGCGTCGTGAGATTGCAAGACAATACTTTTTTGAAACTGCTTCAGGGCTGCGAATGATGCTGCCAGATACGCAAGAGAGCGTTTCATCGACGTTGCCAAGTTATTCTGAGGTCAAAAAAGCACTGGATGGCATCGATTTGACTGGATTTTCAATATGGTTAACCCACCAATTTGACGCAATGAAGCAGGCAAATGCGTCGGACTTGTTAGCACGACAGTTCGCACTAGTTGTATTGCTGGTTCTAAGTGACCGACTGACGAAATTTGATGATAAAGCAGCCATCATTGCCGCAATCAATCACGCCAAAGACGTTAGTGATCTTAAAGGTCAGTTACAGTGGGTTGCTGAACTTGCTACTGAACAGGGTACTCAACAGTTTTCAAGAAATGTGCTGGCAATGCGCCAGATTATTAAAAAGCGATATCCAGAACAACTTTCGTTAGCGGCAGTAGCGAGTGAATTGCATCTCAATGCGGTGTATCTGGGTCAATTGTTCAAGCAGGAAGTTGGACGTAGTTTTGCCCAATTTCTCAATGATTATCGTGTTGATGTCGCGGTGGATTTATTACGAGATTCAGATCTGGATATTGGTCAAATTGCTGAGGCGGTTGGTTATCAAAATTCTAGTTATTTTTATAAATTATTCAAAAAACAAACGGGGATGTCGCCTGGTGATTACCGAAAGGCGGGTGTCCTGAGTAGTTAATCAACTTTAACAAGTTGGTTTTGATAAGTATACGCGTAACCAATTGTAGCGATTGAGTACATTAATCTTAATAAGAAATAGTGAAGGTGAAAAGAATGAGTAGAAGATTAGGGAGCATTGAAGCGGGCGGTACTAAGTTTATCTTAGCAGTAGCGGATGAGACTTATCAAATGGGCGCAAAGAAGCGAATTCCAACTTTAACCCCTGAAGAGACATTGGCGGCTTGTATTGACTTTTTTAAGGCTAATCCAGTTGATGCCATTGGATTAGGGTCATTTGGGCCAATTGGAATTAAGCACGGCACTGCCGATTATGGTCATATTCTAGCAACGCCAAAACCAGGCTGGGCGGGGACTAATATTGTAGGGATTCTAACGGCAGCGCTACACGTGCCGATTTACTTTACGACGGATGTTAATGCGTCAATCTATGGTGAATACATTGCTGGTGAGGCTCAAGCCGTTGATGCAGCGGTTTATTTCACGATTGGCACTGGTATTGGCGGTGGTGCGATTCAGGACGGCAACTTTATTGGGGGTTACTCGCATCTGGAAATGGGGCATGCGCCGGTAATGTTGCATCCAGATGATGATTTTGTTGGGAGTTGCCCATTCCACGGTAATCAGTGTTTTGAAGGGGTAGCAGCTGGACCGACCATTGAGGCACGGACCGGTGAGCGCGGGGAGAACCTTCAGCGGGACAATCCTGTATTTGATTACATTGACTATTACGCTGCTCAAATGGCCTTTAATGCATATGTTAACTTGACGCCAGAAAAAATCATCTTTGGTGGTTCAGTGATTAACGACGCCGATATGGTCAAGGTTCGCCAGTACTTTGATCAGCTAAACAATGGTTACGTGCAAGTCCCAACCGACTTAATCGTACACAGTCACTTTGCAGATAATGCGTCCGCAACCGTGGGCGACTTTGCGTTAGCCGCTTCCTTATTAGATTAATATGGTAATACCAGGTGAGAAAAACCGGTAAGGCGTGTGGGTTCATATAAGTCGGCACCAAGTTGATATATCAACTTGGTGTTTTTTTTGAATTCGACAATTAAGTGTTGTTCCACTTGAAATGGTGCTTATAGGAACTTTTGGTAAAATTGCCGAATAAAAGCGAACTTTTTGAATAACCTGCCCATTCATAATGAAGACGCTTTCCAATACAATTAATAGTGTCAGAAAGGTTGGGATTTATCATGGTTGAAATTAATTTAGATCATATTTATAAACGTTATCCAAATGCAGAAACTAACTCAGTGAATGACTTCGATCTTCATATTAAGGACAAGGAATTTATTGTCTTTGTTGGACCTTCCGGCTGTGGTAAGTCGACAACATTACGGATGATTGCCGGATTGGAAGATATTACGCAAGGAACATTAGAAATTGGCGGTAAGGTGATGAATGATATCTCGCCGAAAGACCGTGACATTGCGATGGTTTTCCAAAACTATGCGTTATACCCACACATGACCGTTGCGGGTAATATGGCGTTTGGGTTGAAGCTACGTAAGTATAAAAAAGATGATATTGCCAAGCGAGTTGACCAAGCTGCTGAAATTTTAGGACTAACTGAATTTTTGGACCGTAAGCCAGCTGATTTATCTGGTGGGCAACGACAACGGGTTGCCCTAGGCCGGGCGATTGTACGGGATGCACCGATCTTTTTAATGGATGAGCCATTATCTAACTTGGATGCCAAGTTACGGGTATCGATGCGGGCCGAAATTGCCAAGTTACATCAGCGGCTTAGCACGACGACAATCTATGTGACCCATGATCAAACTGAAGCAATGACCATGGCTGATCGGGTGGTTGTCATGTCAGTTGGTGAGATTCAACAGATTGGAACACCTTCAGAAATTTATGATCGTCCACGGAATATGTTTGTTGCTGGCTTTATTGGCTCACCTGCTATGAACTTCTTCAATGTTAATTATCAAGATCAGGTTATTGATGACCATAAGGGCGTACAACTAACAATTCCTGAAGGGATGGCTAAAGTTTTAGATAAACGTGGTTATAATGGCAAGGATATCGTCTTCGGAATTCGACCGGAAGATATTCATACTGAAGAGATCTTCATTGATACGTGGCCAAATTCGACAGTTGAAGCCACAATTAACGTGTCTGAATTATTAGGTGCTACTAGCCAGCTCTATAGTCAAGTTGGTAATACTGAGTTTGTGGCTAATGTTGATTCTCGTGATTTTCATCAAACCGGTGCAAAAGTGCAGATGGGCTTTGATATTAACAAAGCGCACTTCTTCGATAAAGAAACACAGAACTCCATTATGTTGGATGAAGAGGAAGAAACAGGTAAGTCGCACTAAAGAAGCAGTGCTCGGTATTGCGATGCTAAGATATCCCATAGATTTCAACGCTATAGCAGGCAAGTAATATTTTTGAAGCGTGATCAAGACAACTTGATCACGCTTTTTTGCTGTTATTAGGTTAATTTAACAATAGCTGTATTAATGAAACATAGAAAAAATCACCTCGATAGGTTGTGCTAGGTCTTAAAGTGGCACTAGCAATTTATAACCAACGGAGGTGATCTTTAATAGCGGATTATTGTTTTATTTGTTCGTAACACTAGCAGGAACAAGCCCTAAGCGGACGTCAATATTGGTTGCATTTAGTAGCTGTTGATGGCTAATCGTGGCTTGGTCGTAGTGGTGGCCGTTGAGCGTCATAGTTTGCACAAAATTATTATGATCGTGATTGTTAGTGGTAGTTAATTGGATATCATGATCGGCCGTGTGCAGTGTAACGTGGTCAAAAGCCGGAATTCCGAGCACGTATTTCGCATCAGCTGGACAAACTGGGTAGAATCCTAAACATGCGAAGATGAACCAGCCGGCCATGGAGCCGTTATCTTCATCTCCTGGGAACCCGGTAGTGGAAGCATTGAATAACTTCCGGAGCTGCTTTACGAGTACTTGAGTTTTTTCACGGTGCCCCGTGTAACTAAAGAGATATGGTAAATGAAAGCTAGGCTGGTTCGAGATAGCGACCTGACCATAATCGACGGCAGCCATTTCACTCATTTCGTGAATGACCATCTGATAGCCACCAACGTGATAACTAGGGCGCGTATTACAGAGCGCTGTCAACTGATCATCGAACCGCTTGGGACCTCCCATGGCAGTCATTAAGCCGTTAATATCGTGAAAGGCACTGTAACTATTTTGCCAGGCGCTGCCTTCCGTGTAGTCACTCCCCCAGCTGTCAGGGACAAAGGGTTCTTTGAATCGGCCATCGCTATTCTTGGGACGCAAAAAGCCAGTCTGCGGATCAAGTAAGTTGAGATAACGCTTGGATAGTTGCCAGTACTTGTTGGCAATATCTGTCTGATCCAATACGTCAGCGACTTGTCCAATGCAATAATCACTATAGGCATAGTCTTGAGTCCAATTGACACTTTCAGGATACTTGTCTGCGGGGATGTAGCCTAAACGATCGTAATCAGCACTGCCTTGCCGACCATAACGGCAATTTTTAACTGGTTTTGAATCGCTATCACGCATTGCAGCCAGTAAACGAGGCATGAGCTCTAATGCGATACCTTTCTTAGCACTTTCAGCAATAATTGAGTCAACTAGATTACCGGGCATCATTCCCCGCTCATCTGGCGCCAACCAGCGTGGTAAGAAACCAGTCTCATTGTAGCTTGTTAAGAAGCCTGCCAAAAACTTAGGTAAGAGTTCTGGCGCTAAGATAGAGAATAGGGCGTAAACGGTTTTTGAAGTATCCCAGAAGCCGTTATTCGTATAGAGTAGACCTGATTTGATGGTTTTAGACTTTGTATCGTAGTGGATCGGCTTGTTCTTGGCGTCCAATTCATAAAAACGTTGTGGGAATAAGAACAGTCGGTACATGCAAGTATAGAACGTTTGAATAAGCTCAGGGTGATGATCGCGAATAGTTACTCGGCTTAAATAGTCGTTCCATTGTGCAGCGCTTACATTTTCAAGAGCCGTCAAATCGGCGTCTTGGAGTCGTTTTAAGTTAAGCTGGGCTTGCGTGCGATCAACGTAGGATGTGGCAAGGTGACAGTTGATTAGGGACTGGTCACTAGCTAAAAGTAGTGTTAGGGCATGACCATGACCTTCAGTTGTTACAAACCAATGATTTTGGTCGTCGTAATAGCCAGAATTAGCACGGTCAAAGCCTGAAATCGTTAATTCAACGTACATAGTTAGGTTAGGGTCTTCGCCACCATGGTAGTCGCTGACAGATAATTTGACGCCCGTTGGGGTAAATTCAAAGGTTAAGTGATCGGAAAATTGCAACATGAGGCCGTGATGAGCTAGCTCTAACTGCTGGAAGTCATAGCGAGCAATGGCCCCATACGTTGATGGTGCCAAGTCAGTTTGAACGTTAAAGTGATCGTCGTAAATCGCTAGATGGTGCGCATTGAAGGTTGCTTCGTTTGGCCGGTAGTTTCCGACAAAGTCTGGCCGCTTAGTTGCATCCTGCCATTGGACGCCCATGAGTAATAAGTGGCAATAGTCGCCAATCCAGGGACTGGGTTGGTGAGTTAGGCGAATTCCTTCAAATCGCGGTGTATCTGGTTGGAAGAACCAGGCGCCGTTAGCGCCGTTAGTCTGAACGGCAAAGTAATTCATCCCAAAGGGCACGCCGCTGTATGGTAAACAGTTGCCATGAGAGTGTTGGGGACTGTTGGCGGTGCCTTGACGAATATCAATTTGGTCAATTTTCATGATCGTTATTTCTCCTTAGAAATTGGTTGGAATGGTTGAGTAGAGTCACGTTGAATTAATTGAACTGGCAAGCGGACAGTAGTTGGCTGAACCGGAGTCTTCAACAGCAAGGACACTGCTTTAGTCCCCATCCCTTTAAAATCTTGTGCAACGGTCGTCAATGAAGGGTACGTCAGGCTAGCAGCTTGAATATTATCGAAGCCAACAATTGAAAGCCGCTGCCAGATTTTAGGATCAACTTTACGTAAAGTGTTCATCAGCTTGATTGCAGTCAGATCGTTTTCAACAACGATTGCGGTGATCTGATGGTCTGCAAGATAAGTCAACCAGTCATTAGTGCTGAATTGGTTTAGAGTGGGTAAATCTGCAAGCGCAGTGACCGGCGTAACGTGTTGCTGATTGAGGGCTGTCAAATAACCAAAGTAGCGTTCATAGACGGAACTTGGCAGGACTGTGTTATTACGTTGTGCATAGAACAAGATCTGTTGATGTCCAAGTTGGAGTAGATGATCAGTTGCAATTTGGCCGCCACTGAAGTTATCAGCGGTAACGACTGGCAACTCAAGCGCAGGTAATGTCTTATCCAAGATAACGACTGGAACCTGTGCCAATTTGAGTTGATAAATGCGCTCAGCTTCTTGATACAAATCCTGTGGTAAATAAATGACTCCGGCGTAATTTTCGTGGATCTCCTTGGCTGAGAGATTAAAGAAACTCGCGGAATCCATAGTAACAGCTTGATAGTGATGTTCACTAGCGGCTAAACTCACGCCGGAAGCATAGTCGCCTAGACCAGCATCGGTTGGAAACGGCAGGACAAGTAGTAGCTGCTTGTTAGTCTTTGGCTGGTCGGTCGGTTGCACGAAACTACCGCTACCTTGTTTACGGTAAATTAGCCCCTGACTTTCTAGTTCAGTGAGGGCTCGCTTAGAGGTGATTCGACTGACGTTGTAAGCTTTAGCTAACTGAAGTTCGGTTGGTAATTGTTCATTATCGGTTAAAGTTCCAGAGGTAATTTGGCTTTTTAATTGATTATAAATGGTTAAATAGCGCGGTTCTGATTTCGGCATCGAAAGATCCTTTCCGGTCAATTGAGTTTAGTGTAAATATATCATTTTTGAACGAAAAAGGGAAGAATTAGTTGTAATTTGATATAGACAAACCGGTATTGAATGTTATAATTGGTGAAAATGATATATCAAATAAGGAGTGCAATAATGACGACTAACTATGTAGATCAGCATGTCCAACAGTTTGTTGCTAAGGTTAATCAGTTGAGCCAACCACTTGATCCCAAATTAGGTACAGTATTTCAAAAAACATTCCTAAATACGCTTGAAACTACCATTTCTGACGATGAGCAAGGTTACGCCTTTATCTTGACTGGTGACATTCCAGCCATGTGGCAACGTGATTCAACAGCACAGGTGCGGCCATACTTGGCATTAGCACATGAGCAACCAGCCATTGCTGACCTGATCACTAGAGTTGTTCAGCGGCAATTCTTTAATATGGCGATTGATCCCTATGCTAATGCCTTCAATGAAACGGCGAATGGTCACGGTCATCAAAGTGATCAAACTAATATGGGGCCGTGGATTTGGGAACGTAAATTCGAAATCGATTCGTTATGTTATCCGGTGCAGTTGGCATACTTGCTCTATAAGAATACCGGCGTCACCGCGCAATTTGATAATAATTTTGTAACCGGTGTCAAAAAGCTATTAACAACATTTGAAGTTGAACAACACCATGCAACATCGCCGTATCGGTTTATTCGAACGATTGATCGCCCTGAGGACACACTGGTTCGCGATGGGCGGGGCACGCCGGTTGCAGATACGGGAATGATTTGGTCCGGCTTTCGTCCTAGCGATGATGCTTGTGAGTATGGGTATCTGGTGCCTGCCAATATGTTTGCGGTCGTAATCCTTGGTTATTTACAGACGATATTCAGTAGCATTCTGGATGATCCAGAAATTGTGGCGCGAGCTCAACGACTCCAGACGACTGTGCGTAATGGTATTGAGACGTATGGTTATACGACTAATGCTAATGGTGAGAAAGTCTACGCATACGAAGTTGACGGCTTGGGACATGCAAAGTTAATGGATGATGGCAATGTTCCTAGCCTATTGAGTGCTCCTTACCTGGGGTATTGTGACTTATTGGACTTAAATTATCAACGAACCCGACAGACGTTATTGAGCCCGGAAAACCCGTATTACTACAGCGGTAAACTAGCAGCTGGACAAGGTAGCCCCCACACTCCAGCTCGGTATATTTGGCCGATTGCAATTGCGATGGAAGGATTAACCGCCAATAGTCACGAACAACAATTGGCCGCGTTACAAACGTTGATTAAAACGACAGGAAACACTGATTTAATGCATGAATCGTTCGATGTCGATGACGACACACAGTTTACCCGTGAATGGTTCTCTTGGGCCAATATGATGTATTGCGAATTATTGTTAACGACACTGGGATTTAAGATTGAGAGGTAGGTAAACATGACGAAGAAGAAGGTCTTTGTTATTTCACACAGCCACTGGGATCGTGAATGGTATATGCCGTTTGAACAACACCATATGCGCTTAGTGACGCTGATTGATAATTTGCTGGATGTTTTTAAAAATGACTCAGATTTCGACAGTTTTCATTTGGACGGTCAGATGATTGCGCTGGATGATTATTTAGCGGTACGACCAGAACGTAAACCTGAATTAGCAGCGGCAATCAAGGCTGGAAAATTACGAATCGGACCATTTTATATTCTGCAAGATGATTTTCTGATTAGTCCTGAATCCAATGTTCGAAACATGATTATTGGCCGCGATCAAGCGCGTGAATATGGTCAAGAAGTTCCTTTGGGGTATTTTCCTGATACGTTTGGTAACATGGGACAAACGCCACAAATGATGACGCTAGCCAATTTGAAGACAGCTGCCTTTGGTCGTGGCGTGACGCCGACTGGTTTTAATAATCAGGTTGGAGATGCAGACTATGCATCTCAATATTCTGAAATGTGGTGGCAAGGTCCGGATGGTACTCGCATTCTAGGGCTGCTATTTGCTAATTGGTATAGCAACGGCAATGAGATTCCGGTTGAGCGAACGGCTGCTAAGAAGTTTTGGGATCAAAAGCTCGCGGATGCTGAAAAATTTGCATCAACGGATAATTTATTAATGATGAATGGTGTCGATCACCAACCTGTTCAATTGGACGTGACGGCGGCAATTAAGGTCGCAAATGAACTATACCCTGATTATGAATTTATTCATTCTAACTTTACTGATTACCTAGCGACTCTGAGCGCAGATTTGCCTAAAGATTTAAGTACAATTCATGGCGAATTAACGAGTCAAGAAACGGATGGTTGGTACACCTTAGCAAATACGGCCTCCAGTCGGGTGTACTTGAAGCAGGAAAATACGAAGAACGAACGGTTACTAGAAAATCAAGCGGAGCCACTGGCAGCGATGGCTTATCCGGCCGCGGACTATCCGCACGATCGGTTACGCTATGCGTGGAAATTGTTATTGCAAAATCATCCCCATGATAGTATTTGTGGTTGCTCTGTCGATGAAGTTCACCGCGAGATGTCAACCCGGTTTGCAAAATCACAAGAAGTCGCACGATTTGTTGCCCACGATGCACTGACAACGCTGACTGCTAAAATCAATACGACAGATTTTAATGAACAAGCGAAACCGTTTGTCGTTGTTAATACGACTGGCTTTACCAAGACTGGTCTGACAAGAATTGTTGTAGAGTGGGACCGGATTGCTTTTAGCGCAACGGGTACCATTCAGGAGCAACGCCACCAACTTGAACAGCGATTAGCTGAATTACCAGAATTAATGGTAGTTGATGCCCATGGTCAAAGTGTGCCCTTTCGACTAATCGATCAACAAGTGGCCTTCCATTATGATTTACCAAAAGATCGGTTCCGGGACCCATTCCAAGCAATTGAACTCACAATCGAGTTGAACGTGGTCAATATGCCAGCATTTGCTTGGCGGACGTTAGCTTTACAACCAGCCACACAAACGCTAGTGCCAAATGCAACGGTCAAGGCCCAACCACGATTAATCAGTAATGAATGGTTGAAAATTGGTGTGAAAGATGATGGTAGTTTAACGATTACAAATCGGGAGACCAATAAGACCTACCATCAGATGCTTGTGTTTGAAGATACGGGTGATATGGGTAACGAATATATCTATCGTCAAACAGCTGATAAGCGCGCCTATTACTCAACTGATTTTCCAATGGAGGTGCGGGTTGTGCATGCAGACGAGTTGGGCAGCGAGTTGGAATTAATCAATTATTTGGAGGTTCCAACATCCGCGGATGAACAACTTGCTAAGGAGACCCATGCCATTGTGGATATCACGCAGCGAACAGCACAGCGATCAACTCAAAAAGTGCCACTGACGATAACGACGAAGATTCGTCTGAATCCTAATAGTCGGCAAATACAATTTGAATCACATGTCAATAACCAAGCAAAAGATCACCGATTACGGGTGCTATTCAAGACGGCACTGACTGCCGAAACCCACGTTGCTGATTCGATCTACGAGACCGTAACCCGTGCGAACCGACCAGCTAAGAACTGGCAAAACCCAACTAACCCGCAACACCAACAGGCCTTTGCCTGTGTCTTTAACGAGGCTAATGGTGTGACAGTCGGTAATTTGGGCTTAAACGAGTACGAGATTTTGCCAGCAGATAATACTATTGCGCTGACGATGTTACGTTGTGTGGGTGAAATGGGGGATTGGGGCTACTTTGCAACCCCAGAGGCGCAATGCCAAGGGGCGTTCACCTTTAATTATAGTTTGGAGTTAACCGATGGGTCGGAAGCACAACGGATTGCGAGTTACCAACGGGCGCAAGGAATGCAAACGCCGTTTAGTAACCAACAGACGTGGCAACATACCGGTACCTTGGAAGCGGACGATCAATACTTGACGCTCGCGACACCTGAATTTGCCGTGACGAGCTTAAAACGCGCGAACAATAGTACTGGATTGACAGTACGTGGCTATAATTTGAGTGATCGTCAAGTACCATTGAAGGTGACAACCAGTTTATCAAAGCAAGCAGTCAACTTCTTTGAAGAAGAATTACCAGAAGTGACGACGGATACCTTAATGCCAATGGAGATTAAAACGTTATTATTGACGGAAGCGGGGCGAGCATAATGGCACCATTGGGATTAATCGATATTGGTGGCACGACGATCAAATTCGCCGTTTGGCAAGATTCGACACTAACTCGGCACCATGCGGTCACTACCCCGACGACTAAGGCAGCGTTCATGGATCTATTGCAGCGTGAAGTGGAACAAATGAAGGCCCAAGCGGCGATTGTTGGGGTCGGGATCAGTTCTCCTGGGGCAGTTAATCAAGCGACTGGTGTAATTGAGGGTGCGAGTGCAATTCCGTACATCCATAATTTCCCGATTCAAGCAGAATTAACGGCTCGTTTTAAGTTGCCAGTTAGCATTGAAAATGATGCGAATTGTGCCGCACTGGCGGAAGCATCGACGGGTGCCGGACAAGGTGCTACGAGCCTAGCATTTCTAGTCATTGGGACCGGCGTTGGCGGTGCATTGATTTTCAATCAGCAGATCTGGCACGGTGCGCACCTGTTTGGTGGTGAATTTGGTTACACAAAAATCAATACCACAGGAACGCTGAGCGAATTAGGAACGGTACCGAATGCAATTCACCGGTATCAGCAAGTAACGAATCAAACTGGCAAAATGACTGGTCAGCAGTTGTACCAGTTAGCAGATACTGGCGATGGAGTGGCGCGTCACGAGATTGACACAATGTACGCGGCGCTAGCACAAGGTATCTTTAATATTCAGTATAGTTTTGATCCAGAAAAAATTATTCTGGGTGGTGGTGTCTCAAACAATTCTGACCTGATTCCGGGTATTCAACGAGCTTTAACCGCTATTTATCAGCAGGTCAAGATTGCCACGTTAAAGCCAACGTTAGTGACTTGTCAGTATACCGATGAAGCGAACTTGCGGGGTGCTGCAGTTGATTTTGAACAATCCCAAAACCGTTAGGAGGCGTGACTATGGTAGAGTTTCCGGAAGGCTTTGTCTGGGGGGCGGCAACGTCGGGCCCCCAGACAGAAGGTAACTTTCATAAACAGCATCAGAATGTTTTCGATTATTGGTTCGCAACGGAGCCGGAACAATTCGATGCCGGTGTTGGACCAGATACGGCGTCGAACTTTTATAATGATTATGATCATGACCTTGCACTTATGGCGCAGGCGGGGGTTCAAGGTTTGCGGACATCAATCCAATGGACACGGCTAATTGATGACTTTGAAACGGCAAGCTTAAATGCTGATGGTGTCGCCTTCTATAATCACGTGATTGATTCGATGTTGACTCACCACATTACACCGTATATTAATTTGCACCACTTTGACTTACCGGTGGCACTCTATGATAAATATCATGGATGGGAGTCCAAGCACGTGGTTGAATTATTTGTTAAGTTTGCTGAACAGTGCTTTAAGTTATTTGGGGATCGGGTCGACCATTGGTATACATTCAATGAACCTAAAGTCGTTGTTGATGGTCAATATTTGTATGGCTGGCATTATCCACAGGTGATTAATGGCCCTAAAGCAGTACAGGTCGCCTATAACATGAATTTGGCATCCGCTAAAACGGTTGCTCGGTTTCATGAACTTTGCGTGCGACCGGAACAACAGATTGGGATTATTTTGAATTTGACGCCAGCGTATGCCGCGTCAGATGATCCAGCTGATTTAGCGGCTGCGGAATTTGCTGAGTTGTGGTCCAATAACCTCTTCTTAGATCCAGCGGTGTTAGGACATTTTCCAGAAAAGTTGGTCGAGCGACTGACAATGGATGGGGTACTATGGGATGCGACCCCAACTGAATTGGCAATTATCGCTGCTAATCCCGTTGACTGTTTGGGTGTTAATTACTATCACCCCTTCCGTGTTCAGCGACCAGATATCAGCCCAAAGAGTTTGCAACCGTGGATGCCTGATATTTACTTCAAGGAATACGATATGCCAGGTCGAATGATGAACGTTGATCGGGGCTGGGAAATTTACCCACAGGCGATGACTGATATTGCACGCAATATTCAAAAAAATTATGGTAACATTCCGTGGATGATCTCTGAAAACGGTATGGGAGTTGCTGGTGAAGAACGGTTTCTGGACAAACAAGGCGTCGTTCAAGATGACTACCGCATCGATTTTATGAAGGAACACCTAACTGCCTTAGCAAAAGGGATTGCGGCTGGCTCCAATTGTCAGGGCTACTTCGTTTGGAGTGGTATTGACTGTTGGTCATGGAATCATGCTTACCATAATCGTTACGGCTTGATTCGTAATGATAGCCATACGCAAACTAAAACGTTAAAGAAGTCGGCAAAGTGGTTTGCGGAGCTTGGGGAACGGAATGGGTTTTGAATTAAACTAGGTGGAGTCTCTCTCAATTAGTTTTGATAGGCATACTAATGAGTATAAGTTTATTAAACCTGATTCTAAGTATTTCTATGGTTACGGCGAGGAAACATTACTCGCCGGTACTTAGTTTTGGAACGGGATAAGAAGTGAACATGGTAAGAGTGTATTTATTTCAGTATTAAAATTATTGTAATCAAAATAAAAGTGAGTGATGTTGTTAGCTTATAAAAAAATAGGATAAATATGAAATACAGTCAAATAGAGTATGCAAAATCTGGTATTAACGGTGTTGACAAACCATAATACTAGTAATATAGAAAGTTGAGATGGGATTTTTTTGATTCATATATTATTAGCTGAAATTACTATGGTAATACTAGATGACACTGTAGTATGTATAAGTATTACAGACATGAAAAATAAATAGCGCAAACTAACATTGTCATCGAGACTCAAATTGGCGTTTGAACTTTGACATTAGTTTGCGATATTTTTAGTTAATTCTACATGTCGAATATTGTTCATATTGATAAACTGACGATCTGAAATAATAACAGTTCCTGCATTATAACCAAGTATTCATGTTGTAATGGTAGGCAAGTGTTGGTTGTTTTGATCAACTGTATTTAGTTGAAGGCTAATCGTCTGATTCTTAAAATGAGCGATGGCCAGAATGCTGCTAATCTCACTCATTGATTGCTGTGCTTTGGTCAGGTAACTTATTGCATTTTGCGCTTGTAGTTTATTTAATGCCGCTGTGTGATTAGACAGGTAAAAGCTTTGCCATTTGATCATGCCGCGATCGTGATAATCGTGCTCGAAGAAAAGGTTAACGGTGTCCATATCAAACTTTCTATCATTCAAGATTCTTGCGTTTCATTTGTATTATTGTTTGACTTCTGGGCCAGATAAGTCCAGTAAAGCCAATATATTCAATGGTAAATTTAACTTGTCGATGCAATGCTTCAACTAAGTTTTCTAGGTCGTTTAAGGTATAATTGCTTAGCTTATGCAACGGTACCGATCTCAGTCGTTCATTGGCGCGTTGGCTATTAAAAAAGACGTTATACGAGTGGATCATAAGGGTCATTGGCAATCACGATCCAGTAACGTATTTAAGTTGTGCGTTTGAATAACAATTATAAACGACTAAGGATAATATCTAAATCTCTACTCATAGCTATTTCCTCCATTAAGGCCACCAACTAAGCAAGCACGATTAATTGCTGTACCGCCGTGTAATAGGCTAGTAGCGTAAATTAGTTTAGTGAAGCCATTGATGAATATCATCAATGACTCGATTGAGTTGGTTATGTCTAATTTGCTGAGTAGGTTGACTGAATAAATCGAGTTGCTGTCCAGTGTCAGGGCTTAGTTTATTACTGTAAACCGCGATATTACGTACTGCTTGGCCGTCCCAGTTTTTGCGAAACAACCAGAGTAATTGTTGGGCCAGAAGCTGATTGTCATTTAGTAGGGCCTATTCTGATAGCATGATGAAACCCATCACGGCCGTCAGCTTCAGCCGCTGTGTATGAGAACCCAATACTTAAAGATAAGCAGCCTGCTAATTTATGGTGGTGTCTGAGTCGAGCCGCGACTTGTTCGTCAATCTCTTTGATCACAGTCTCAAGCTCACCTTGTGCCAAGTAATCACGCGGTAGGACTTGTGAGTTACCTAAGCTGGCTTCCTTAGTTTTGATTGGTTCAGTCAACTGGGAGTGGTCAACACCCCAGGATGTGGCAAAAATTTGGCTACTAATGACGCCTAAGTTTTGTTTTAGAAAGTGTGGATTGGTGTGAACAAGCTCGTACATGTTATGAATTTGTAAGCGATTCAAATGTTTAGCCATACGTGGACCAATTCCCCAAATGTCGGTTAATTCGGTAATTGGCCAAATCTTATCTGGTACGGTTTCATAGTGAATTTCACCAATCCCTACAGTCGTGTAGAGACTTAATTGATGACTGATAGTATTTTGAATAAGCCGGCCCGTGGCGATGAGCCAAATAATTGCCAAGAATGAGTCATATCAGGAATGCCCTCATCAATCGAGTAGGGCCACACTTCAGCTTCTGAAGTGAATTTAGCAAAAATTTGGTTGATTTGTAGGTTGTGTTCAATGTAAAGGTTCATTCGCGGTGGTACAACAATTAAACGTGGATCTTGCGGCAAATCTCGCTGACGGGAAACGTTGGCTTGTAAATGAAACAACTTCTTGGTTTCTACGTAGCTAAAATTAAGCCGCCATTTGTATTTTCCGCTTCGCTCATTACAACTAAGGGTACTTTTAGTGGATTTAGGCCGCGTTGAACGGTTTCGCAGCGAGCATAGAAGCTTTTATTGTCAATTAAAAAAAGACACCCCGTGGTTCGTGGTCAAAAAACATGGCCTCACCTTCCTGATTATTTACGTTTATTCTACCACAAAAAAGAACATATGTTCTTTAATTACTAAAAAAGTTGGATTGCCATTTAAAAGCAAGCAATCCAAGTTTCATCTTAGTAGTTTTTAAGTTGTGATTGGTTTTGAACATCAACAACGTATGCTTTGGTTCCCAAGTGACTGACTAGAGTGCGCATATCACTTAAGTTAATTGAGACACAGCCCTCAGTTGGCCAGTGGTTCTTAACGTGGATAAAGAAGCCAGAACCATTATTCTGTCCGTAATTATCCCTAACAACCGCTAGCTCATACTGATTATGAGACGCTGCTTTTGTGTAGTCAATTCCCTTCGTGAGAGTTTCCGATGCCTCCATTGCCGATACGACTTGATGAAGTTAAAAGGTTGCGCCAAGTGTTACCTTGTTTTTGCCATAACTTTAAGGTTGCCGTTGATCCGCCATTCTGAACGACGGTCACGATTTGTTGCGCTTTTTGAGCAACACGCATGGAACCGATAATATCTGCTTCAGTTTGTGGTTGATTAGTTGATACAGCATCGCCATTGCTGCCGAAGTAATAACGGTGGTTACCGACAGTGACGTAACGGTTACGATATTGAATGTGATCCGTGCCGTAAAATTCTAACTTGTTATTACCATAGTGCCGTAGTCCAGTAATGGCATCGCCGTTGCCCCCAAAGTAATAAAGTTTATTTTTAGCGGCAGTGTAGTAGCGATTACGATATTGGACATGGTCTGCACCATAGTATTCGAGCTTGTTATTGCCGTAGTGACGCAAGCCGGTTATTGCATCACCATTGCTGCCGAAGTAGTACAACTGATTATTGACGGTGGCATAACGATTGCGATATTGGACATGGTCTGCACCATAGTATTCGAGCTTGTTGTTACCATAGTGTCGTAGGCCAGTAATGGCATCGCCGTTGTCCCCGAAGTAATAAAGCTTATTTTTAGCGGCAGTGTAATAACGATTGCGGTATTGAATGTGATCCGTGCCGTAAAATTCTAACTTGTTATTACCATAGTGCCGCAGACCGGAAATGGCGTCACCATTACTCCCAAAGTAATAAAGCCTATTTTTAGCGGCGGTGTAGTAACGGTTGCGGTATTGAACGTGATCATTGCCATAGTATTCTAGTTTATTGTGGCCATAGTGTCGTAGGCCAGTAATAGCATCGCCGTTGCCCCCAAAGTAATAAAGCTTATTTTTAGCGGCAGTGTAGTAACGGTTACGATATTGAATATGATCCGTGCCGTAAAATTCTAACTTGTTATTACCATAGTGCCGCAGACCGGAAATGGCGTCACCATTACTCCCAAAGTAATAAAGCTTATTGTTACCAACAGTAGCATAACGATTGCGATATTGAATATGGTCTGTACCATAGTATTCTAGTTTATTATTAGCATAGTGTCGTAAGCCGGTAATGGCATCGCCGTTACTACCAAAGTAATATAACTGGTTATTGGCGGCAGTTAAGTAACGGTTGCGATATTGAGCGTGATCTGACCCATAGTATTCTAGTTTGTTATTCCCGTAATGCCGGAAGCCAGTGATTGGTTGACCATTGCTGCCATAGAAGTATAGCTTATTGCCTTCCCAGTGATATTGGTTTACAAATTCATTGGGGGTTGAGAAAGTATTGGTACCTGCGCTATCTTCGGTTAAACCGTTATAACAGATACTAACGTCAATATATCCAGTATAGTCGGAGCCTGATGGTAAGAGGGCGGTGCTTGAGAATTGCCAAGCGCCGTCATCTGTATTCCAAAGGTTATTGGCAGAAGGCGTATATGGATACTGAGCTCGCCAGACGCGCGATTGACCAACTGTTTTAATGACGGCATCACGGTATAAGTATGTGTTTGAGGTGTAAACCCCATGATTCGTATAACCAAGCGCATTCAATACCGACCAGAAAGTATTAAGGTTAGCTGTAGCATTTACTGTGTATGTCTTGGCATCTTCCATGTCGGCAAACAATAATACTTTTTTGGAAACGTTATTTTTAACTAGGAAGTTAGCCATATTAGTTGCTTCCATTTGGGCGGTATCGGCTGTATTAAATGTTGCGTAGTGGTAGAAATCAACATTTAGACCGGCGGCATTAGCCATCTTGGCTTGAGCTAAGGCTACTGGATTGGTATAACCAGTGCCTTCGGTCGTTTTGATGATGACTGTTTTGACGCCAGCTGCTTTCAATTTGTTGTAGTCAGATTGTGTCATTGCACTTTGATATGATGCAACGTCGACCACGTCAACACGTGGTCTGGTGGTATCTCCAATAGTCCAAACGTCCGTTTCTGGAGTGCTTGCTGTCACCGTAGTTAAGTTAAGGTCAGCTTTTTTTGTCGTGGTTGCTTGGTGCTTTGCTGCATTTGAAGCAACTGATGTGGCCTTGTTGGTATTCTCGGTACTTGTTGCTGATTCGATTGCTGTGCTACTTACTTGGTTAATAGAACCAGAGGCAGCACTAGTTGTGTGAGCCGTTGCCTCATGGCTTTTGTTATTACTGGAGCTTACTTTTTGGCCCGTTTGGTTGGCGGCACTCGAAACAGCCTCGGTAGCAGCGCTTGAGGTAGCAGTTACTGCTTGACTAGTGTTTGAGTTGGCAGTTTCGCTGTCCGCTTGACTGAGGATACTCGAAGCAGCCTTGGTGGTTGTACTTGAGGTAGCGGTTGCTGCTTGACTAGTATTTAAGTTGGTTGTTGCACTATTTGGTTGGTGAGCGATATTTGAAGCAGTATTAGCGACCTTGTTAGCCGTAGTGGAAACTGTATCTGATGAAGCAGAATCATTGCTTGTTTTTGAATCAGCACTGACGGTTGTCCGTGTGACCGTGGTTGCTGTTTTAGCTACAGTTACTGTGTCAGCGTGCGCAATTTGATCGTTGATGATTGCGCTACCAACAAATGAACAAAAAGTCACTCCAGCAACAAGCCACAGCTTACCTGACTTGTACAGTTTAAATCTTTTTGTTGTTTTAGCATTAATGTGGTTATGTGTTTTGAAATTCATAGTACCGTCCTTTTTATTTTGATAAATAATATTGATTGTGACATGGTAATGCACTGTAAAATAAAATTGATCAATCATATGATAAATTATTTATAGTTATTATAATACCATGGATGGCTATAGGTTATACTATATACTCAAAAATGGAATTCTAGTTCAAAGTTAGTAATCTGATTTAAAGATTAACGATCAAAACGATGAGAAATGTTTTTAATTAATTCTTGTATGTTGAATTTCTGAATGGCACCGACAGTATCATCACTTTCTAGATGTTCATTTAGAGTTTTGATGAACTGTTCTGAATGATTTTTTTCAATCTCATGATTCAATGATGGTAAGTAATTTGTAATGCCTATGAATTGCTATTGGTCATCCTATTATTTTCAATGTTATCTTTATCATCTGCTAATTATTAAATATATCCATGGTAAGTTGATGGTAGGGGCTCACGATAGACTGCCTCCTGAAAATAATTTGGAGAATTCTTTGAAAAGTCTTAAGATTCATCGATATAAAAACAATTTTAATATAATGAATACAACTGATTTATGTAATTAAGTTAATAATAAAGTGTGCTTTGTTATAATAAACACAATTAATTATTGCACTCAATAATAATAAATTATAATTACAGAATATGTACAAAGTGAAGGGGCGTCTATACATGAACAAAAAAATTTTTGTTGGGAATACCTGTACACGCTATAAATTATTCAAAAAGGGAAAGTCATGGGTAGCTATGGGAGTTACAACCTTATCTATAAGTTTAGGTTTGGGCATGCTTATGGTCAATCCTTCTGTACGTGCGGATACGAGTAGTACAGCGAACAGTGCAACCAGTAGTGCAGCGAACAGTGTAACCAGTAGTGCAGCGAACAGTGTAACCAGTAGTGCAGCGAACAGTGCAACCAGTAGTGCAGCGAACAGTGCAACCAGTAGTGCAGCGAACAGTGCAACCAGTAGTGCAGCGAACAGTGCAACCAGTAGTGCAGCGAACAGTGCAACCAGTAGTGCAGTGAACAGTGCAACCAGTAGTGCAGCGAACAGTGCAACCAGTATTAGTGCAGCAAAAGCGGGGGTTAGCAATGTTAAATTAGCAACGGACAATTTGTCAAGTTCAACAGATACTACAGGAGTGGTTGTTACTTCAAGTTTTAATAATGGGGATACTTTCTCTGGTGGAGGAGGTGTTATAGCGCTAAATACGAGTATTGAAAAAAGTGCAACCATATCTAATGGTACAAAGTTAACTTTTACAATATCTAATCCTAAATCTATTAATTGGGACAATATTCAGTTAAATGGTGGTACAAATTATGGCAGCTTAGCTTATGATAAAACCAGTGGGACAATAACATATACATTCAGTACTGATATTTCTAATGCGGGAATTAACTTCATAATTAATTTGCATACGGCTGCCGTCGATACTTCTAAAAATATCATTACGGCATCTTTAAATAATACTTCAGTAGCGATAACTGGTGGTACCAGCTACAATACAAAGGCCAATGCTGGTGGTAGTGGTGGTAGTGGCTATGATAATCAACGATTGATTATAGGAAATGGAAGTTATGGATATATTGGTATAAATGATAATTATGTAGGATATATAAATGGAAAAAACTACTATTTGCCAGATATGCAGTCTATGAACTTTAATGTTGTAGTTGATCCAGGCTTTTATACTAATTCTCAAAACGATAAAATAGGTAGAACAATAACTTTAAGTATTTCTGGTACAGGGGCTTCCCTACAGGCTGACAATATTTATATAACAGAAAAGGGCGGTTTTCCTAATACTTCCAAAAGTTATGTACCATTATCATCTGTAGGTTGGACAACAACTCAAATAGATGATCAAACTGTAAAAATATCGATACCTGATAATATGGATATTGGATGGTATGTTTTAGGTATAGTTGCTACTACTCCGGGCCTTAATAGTCAGTATATTTTGACAGACCAATATGAGTCTGATTATATAACAACTGCACAAAAAAGCACGACTTCAGGATATTTCCAGAATATTAATAACAGTGGTTTTGTTCCTAAAATAACAGCGATGGATAAGAATATTAAGCAAGGTACTACTGTTTCTGATATTAATAAATGGTTGCTGGATGGCGTAACAGCATCTGATGTTGAGGATGGAAACCTAAGTTCCGCTGTTACTATAAAAGATGATACCAATTTTGTTAATGCTTGGAATAGTAATAAAAATGGAGTTTACACCATTATATATACAGTTACTGATAGTGATGGAAATACAGTAACTCAATCTGTTTCTGCAACTATATATTCAGACATCACTATTCATTATATTGATAAAAATGGTACGGAATTAAGTGCTCAAACTACTTCAATGGCTAATAGTGTTGGGAGTAACTATAATATAATACCTACTTCTCTCATTAAAAAAAATGGGGTAAGTTATTATTATGTTTCTTCAAATAATAATCTTAGTGGAATTTATGGAGAAAATAATCAACCTACAGATATTTATTTAACATATGACATTGATCAAACGTCAATTGACACTAAAGATAGCACGTTAGTAGCGGGCCCAAGTACTACCTGGAAAGCCGCCGATAACTTTGTGAGTGCGACCGATGAAGCTGGCAGCGCATTGAAATTGAGTGATATAACTGTTAGTGGAACAGTGGACCCAACGAAGGCGGGCCGTTACGAGGTCACGTATAGTTACACGGACGCGGCGGGTAACGCAGTTACCAAGACAGCTACCATCACAGTAGTGGCGTCTCAAGCAAGTATTGACACCAAGGACAGCACGTTAGTAGCGGGCCCAAGTACTACCTGGAAAGCCGCCGATAACTTTGTGAGTGCGACCGATGAAGCTGGCAGCGCATTGAAATTGAGTGATATAACTGTTAGTGGAACAGTGGACCCAACGAAGGCGGGCCGTTACGAGGTTACGTATAGTTACACGGACGCGGCGGGTAACGTCGTTACCAAGACGGCCACAATTACTGTGATTGTGAAATCAAATCCGGTAACACCAGGCAAGCCAAGTCAACCAGCTAAGCCAGTTAGTCCAGTGACACCAGATCAGACAAATCAATCGGCTAAGTCAGATCAAAGAGCAAAATCAGATCATCTAACGACCTTCAGTCAAGTAACATCAGTGAAGTCTGGGAGTGCATTACAAACGACAACCTCACATAACGAGTTGCCGCAAACTGATGAATCAACGCAACGTACCATGACTTTAGGTGGATTATTGCTATTAGTAACGACGAGTCTGCTTACTTTCTTAGGAGGAAAAAAGCGTCGTAATCAAGACTAAGGGTGGTATGATATAGCTGAAGGCTTGGAAATAAAAGCACAGCTTAAAAATTTTGAGAACATGTTAATGCTGAAAAATATGTTAACGGAATGTATCTTTACTAGGTTTAATCAGTTCATTCTAATTATCAAGATTATGAGCTGCAATTGTCAGAAAATCCGAAAATTAAGTAACTATTAGTAAGAAGAGACTGTGACATAAGTCTCCATAACAAAGGCCGGTCAGGAATAATCTTC
>OBZA01000014.1_pt1 | contig 143872 bp, 132 predicted proteins | sample 1476871 | NCBI WGS metagenome assembly OBZA01 (sample SAMEA2580227, study PRJEB22360) | human gut metagenome | biome: human gut; feature: human-associated habitat; material: faeces | place: Denmark | collected 2008/2010
CTTAGAATAAGACTCGTATTTGAGATGACGCGGGTTGGGCGTTAGCTCAAATCGACGTCGGCTGCGTTCCAGCAATTGGCACCCAGCCCCGGAGGTCGGAATAAGACGTGCAAGTGCTGACGAACAACAAACCAATTAAATTGGAACGTTTTAACAATAATTCATACGAACATCTGCCGACTACTTGTATTCTAACATTGTAGGGCATAAAAAAAGCCGAGCATGCGCTCGGCTTTTGTGCAAAGTTAATTTAATTCAACTTAATTTGTGCGTTGACTTTAATCATTGGTGCGGATCGTATAGCTCCGCTTGCTGCTTTGCTTGCGACCTTCATCATGGTTGCGGTTGCTGCTCCGGTTATCATCGCGACTGCGACCTTTATAACCATTGCTCTTCCGATCGCCACGGCCACCGTTACGATCACGGTCGCGATTGCGACCATTGTGAGAATAACCGCCACGACCATTGCCATGACTGTTATTGCGGTTGCGATTACCGCCACGATATCCGCCACGCCGGTTGTTACCGCCGCCACCTTTGTGACGAGGTAATGGGCGTTCTGGCGTAATCTTAACGGGTACGGCTGAGGCGTCGTCCTTAGTTAAGTCATTTAACAAGGCAGCAACTAGATCAGTAGCATCGTATTTTTGTAATAATTCAGCAGCTTGATCAGCATACTTTTCAGTCGAAGTCTTAGCAACTAACGAATCAACATTGGCTTCTGCAGCAGCTAATTGGCCAGCAAAAGCTTCAGATTCAGTTGGTGGCTTCAATGGTAACATCCGCTTCTTGGTCAACTTTTCGATGACCCGCAAATATTCCATTTCGTTTGGTGTTACAAAAGTTAATGAAACACCCTTGTGTCCGGCACGGCCAGTACGGCCAATCCGGTGAACATAACTGTCCGGATCCTGTGGAATATCATAATTGTAAACGTGGGTCACACCAGAAACATCAAGTCCCCGAGCAGCCACATCGGTTGCAACCAGAATATCCAATTTACCAGCCTTGAATTGACGCATGATTTGCGTCCGACGTTGTTGGCTCAAATCACCATGAATCCCAGCGGCATTATAACCACGTGCTTCGAGACCCTTTGATAATTCGTCAACTCGACGTTTCGTTCGACCAAACACGATTGTGAGTTCAGGTGCCTGAACATCAAACAACCGGGTCATAATATCGAACTTTTCAAATTCTTTGGCTTTAACGTAATATTGATCGACCGTATCAGCAGTCATTTCTTTTGATTTGATCTTAACGTGATGCGGTTCCTTCATGAACTGCACACCAATGCGTTTGATTTCAGGTGGCATCGTTGCGGAGAACAACATAGTTTGGCGTTCATCCGGCACTTGTTTGATAATTGATTCAATATCTTCCAAGAAACCCATGTTTAACATTTCGTCAGCTTCATCAAGAACTAACATCTTGACGTGGTCTAACTTGACCGTGCCCCGGCGAATGTGGTCAAGCAACCGACCGGGAGTTCCGACGATTACTTGTGGGTTTTGCTTCAGATTTCTGATTTGGCGCCGAATATCAGCACCACCGTAAACGACTTGGACTTTCGCCCGTTCGTCTTTACCTAAGCGGAAGATTTCTTCCTGAGTTTGGATTGCTAATTCACGCGTTGGTGAAACAACTAATGCTTGAATGTTATGGTTATCAAAATCCAAGCGTTGTAAGATTGGTAATGCAAACGCGGCGGTCTTCCCAGTACCGGTTTGTGCTTGACCAATCACATCTTTGCCTTCTAGAACCATTGGAATGGTTTCGGCTTGAATCGGGGTCGCTTCTTCGTATCCGGCCCGATTAACTGCTTTAAGTAGGCTATCGGATAAGCCTAGTTCTGTAAACTTCAAATATGTTTCCTCCTAAGGATGACACCATGGGATTACTGCCAGCTAGGAAAAAATCCGTTTCCCGTAAGACGCTGTCATGTAAGCCAACGGTCTGACTTTCATATGGTACAACTGAATTATCATACACCGGTTATTCTAAATAAGCAAGCAAAGCCCCTAGCAATACCGGAAGGGAAACAACATTATCAGTCTAATGTTAGCGTCACCATTACCCAGTCATTGCGAGGGGCCTGCTTAATCGAATCACTTAAATTTTATTTTTCAGGAGCAGCTTCCAGCGCCGTCAGAACCTTTTCAAGGTGAATCCCGTGACTCCCCTTCAATAAGACCTGATCATCCGCACTAACCGTCGCCGTTAAGTCGGCAATCAATTGGGGTTGTTGATCCGTTTGATAATAGTGGACTGCACCGGCTGGGTACTTTTCTTGTAGCACTTCTGCCAACGCTCGCATATGTTCACCATTCAAATAGACGCTGGCAATCGTGGCTGGATCCAATTCACTGGCTAAACTCATGTGTAGTGCATCCGACTGGTCACCCAACTCAAGCATATCACCGAGTACAGCGATTCGCTGACCCTTAGTAGGTACCGCCGCAAAAGCGGCTAGGACCCGTCGAGCTGCCGTTGGATTAGAGTTATAAACATCACTTAAGATGGCTTCTCCACGGTAACCAGTTAACCATTCTGTCCGGTTCTCCGTCGGCACAAAACTGGCGATTGCTTGTTGCGCAGCGGCTGGTCGAATGTGAAAAGTATCAGCTACCAAGAGCGCCGCCAATGCATTATTGACATTGTACGCACCCATCATCGGAATTGTGTACGTGTTGTCCGGCCACAGACTCGTCTTAAATTGCGTTTGAGCCCGACTAGTCGTGATATCACTGCCTGCTAAGGTGTTCGTATCATCCAACCCAAACGTCCGTTGATGCTGACTGACTTCCTTAGCACGTTCTTGTAGCAGTGGTTCATCACCATTAAAAATGAACGTGCCATCTTCTTTTAAGCCGTGGACAATTTCCATTTTGGCATCGGCAATTCGATCCCGTGTACCAAAGAACTCAATGTGGGCTTCCCCAATCATGGTAATCACCGCAACGTCCGGCTGAACGAGACGGCTCAAGAAATCCAACTCGCCAAAATGGTCCATCCCCATTTCAACGACGACCACTTCTGTATTCGGTTCCATACTGAGTAACGTCACTGGCACACCAATCTGATTGTTAAAGTTGGCGTGCGTCTTTGTCACGTTAAACTGAGTGCCCAAAACACTCGCAATCATATCCTTCGTCGTTGTTTTACCATTACTACCCGTAACAGCCACGACTTTCGGATTAATTTTTTGTAAATAGTATTGCCCCAGCTGCTGTAGTGCCGTCAATGTATCAGCAACCATAATGACAGGTAAGTCTTCTGGAACGTCGTCGGCATGGTCGCTGGCCCATAAGGTAGCAACGGCCCCGTGCTCGATTGCACTTTGAATATATTGATGACCATCATTAGCGCCCATCAGCGGAATAAATAGATCCCCTGCTTGGAGCTTTCGGCTATCAAACGCCACACCCGTTACATTAACATCGGGCCACGCCTGTTCGGCATTGACCGCTTGAACGGCCTTAGCAATTTCGGCAACTTGCATCTTCATATCGATTAAACTCTCCATTCATGGCGACCACTTGTCGGTCAGCCAAGTTCTGACTAAGGTTCCACTTTCTCGAATCGTAGCCCAATTCAAGCTACGCGCATAAAAATTATACCACTTTGACCCCAGGGACTCTATGGCTAGACCAATTTAGCCCCTAAATCCCGCCCCAAACGACTTAAAAACGCCCGCTGAATGATCAGCCAAGCGTTAAGATGATAATACTATAAATGTTCTTCGAACGCAGCCTGGTCCTGCACTTGCAAGTCCCACACGCCTGAATTCAAGTTAAAAGTAAGGGTCGCGACATGGTGGGTTCGCCGATTCTCTCCACCACGAGCGGGATCAAAAACTTCGATTTCATTGCCTGTCGTCTCCGTGTGCACCGGCACCAATAATTGGCGTTGCCGAACCATTGACTGATCAAAGTAAATGAACAAACCATCTGGCATCAATTGAACGAGTTGCTTGAGAATCGCTTCAGGTACTCGTGGAACACTCAGTGAACGCATAAACATACGCCGACCACGGTAAGCTGCCAAAGTGTGCCGCACAATGGCAGCACTTAAAACATGGCTAAATGCGGAAATATAATAGAAGTACACTTTGATGCCACCATTGCGTTGTTCCAAGAAAACGTAGTGGTTGCGCAGTTTGTAATTAAACGGTGATCGAATTGGACGATCCATATGTCCGAGATACAATAGCTCGGCAATCTCAGTCGCGGTTAGAAAATCCAAATCGCCAACCTCATCATAATCAAGCCACTTAACGGGTAACGCGTGACTCTGTAACAAATATCGCCGAATTTCATTTTCATCATTAATGACGTTCAGACCCGTGTGAGCATTTACCGCATGCTCGTTATCATCAACACCGACTAACGAGACCAAGTTAGCTGGCAAGCGCTTGATACCATGCACAAAGTCGCTCTGGTCGATCCCGTAAGCAAAGACAAGGTTATCCAGTTTTTCCAAATTGGCGTAAATATATTTGCGTTGCAACCGTCTCACTCTTTCAACTTTCTATTTGTTTTCATTATAATCCGTTATTAACCTAAACGCATTTTTTTATTACATGTTTTTTAAACGAGTGATGCGATCAGCCATCGGTGGGTGGGTATCGAATAAGTGCATCCATGATTTCTTCGCCTTAAACGGATCAGAAATATAAAGGGCCGCGCTACTAGGATCCGCCGCTTGCATGGGTTGGCTGTCATCGATTTTTTCAAGGGCACTGATTAAGCCCAACGGATTACGAGTCAGTTCCACACTGCCGGCATCCGCTAAGTATTCGCGATTACGAGATAGCGCCATCTGCACTAAACTAGCTGCTAGCGGCGCTAAAATAATGACAACAATCGCTAGGATCATTAGTAAGACCTGGGCACCGTTGCCGTCACGATCATTATCCCGACTGCGCCGGCCACCGCCCCACCAAAAGGCGTTCATACCCCAATTGACTAACAAACTGATGGCCGCTGTCAGAGCCAAGGCAATGGTCTGTAACCGAATATCATAGTTACGCACATGACTCATCTCGTGACCAATGACGCCTTCCATCTCTTCACGCGTTAATCGTGCCTGAATACCAGTTGTCACTGCAACTGCCGCATGCTCAGGGTCATTTCCTGTCGCAAACGCATTGGGGCTCTCATCATCAATAATAAAGACACGTGGCATCGGTACTTTAGCAACCAACGCCATGTCTTCCACAATGTGCCAGAGCTCTGGATCATCGTCAGCTTGATGCAGCTCACGTCCATGATTCATGCTCATGACAATGTCAGTCGACTGACTAATCATTAATACCATATAAAATACCGCTGCAATCAAGGCTACTAGTAACCCTGCAATCGCACTATTAAAAAACACGTAGCCAACTGCTAAACCAATCACTGCAAGTAATATGACAAAAGCGGCCATCACGTATAACGTGTGCCGCTTGTTGCGGGCAATTTGCTCAAATAACATGGGCATAACCTCTAATCTTCAAATGAAACCGTGGGTGCTGCTTTTTCTGCTTCAGGAACAGTTAAGAATTCAACGTTCTTGAAGTGATGAATGCCAGCAATAATATTTGACGGGAATTGTTGTAACTTCATGTTATAGCTGGCAGCGCTAGAGTTGAACAGTTGCCGTGAATAAGCAATCTTGTTTTCTGTATTGGTCAACTCTTCCATCAGCTTACCGAATTCTTGATTCGCCTTCAAATCAGGGTAGCTTTCAGCTAACGCAAAAATGCTCTTCAACGAATTTGTCAATTGATCAGAAACTGCCATAGCCTGTTGGTGATCACCGCTCGGCACTTGCGTTAATTGATTCCGTAATGAAATCACTTCCGCTAAGGTACTCTTTTCATGTTTCGCGTAACCTTTGACCGTATTGACCAGATTAGGAATCAAATCAGTCCGCCGTTTTAGCTGAACATCGATTTGGCTCCACGCTTCCTGCGTATACATCCGTGACTTAACTAAACCGTTATAAATTACCACGTAAATTGCGATCAAAACCAATACGACCGCAACGATAATTAAAGCTATCATCAATAGACCCCCTCTAAATTATGTCTTATCTGAGACATGTGACCTTAAGTTATATTGTACCGTGAAATTCCGTTAGAAGATATCGATACCCCTAGAATGTAATAATTGTTAATATTTGTTATTAAAATGACTTGTAAAGGCCTTCTGAACCTGAGTTGGCGCCGACTTAAACGACCATTGCTGTTCGTACTTACCGCGAATCATTAAGCGACCCGCCCCGGTCTTATCACAGGTAATTAGGGTAATCAGCTTCTGACCAGGAACATCATCAATTACTTGGACATCAGTTGCTTTAATGAATGTTCGCTGACTCGTCTTATACGCATAAATCTTTTTGGCATCACTCACATAAATCATTTGGCCAACCTTGCTCTTATAGTACAACGGACTGAATAGTGCGCCATGCTTGATCATATGGTGACCAGCCAACGCGTAGTTACCCTGCCCCATCTTCTGATTAGCTTTCATCGTGCCAGCCGCCAATGCTAACGTTTCATTGCTGACACCATTACCAATTGGCAGGTACAAATCAACGGACGGAATCGCAATCGAGCCAATCACGTTGATTGCATTCTTATTCATGCGGGCCTTGGCAACGGTCTGAAAGTCAAGTGACTTGACCTTTGAGAAGTTAAAATCGCTCTTCTTCTTCGTATTCTGCTTAACCGTCTTAGCCGTAACGGTCGGCGAGTATGAACTCACTAACCAGCTCTTGATCTGTTCATTGAAAATTAATGCCAATGATACTAGCACCAGCAGGACAAAAACGCCCCGACCTAACCACTTTAACCCGGGATGTTGCTTGGACTTCATTAATCCCGCCTCCTAATTTGTTTACGCCCTTTATCAAAGGTTCTACGGTAAATATACCTTAATTAGTTCGCATAATAAAGCCCCGAATTCGTTTAGTTCGTTAGAATTATCTATAGCTTATCATAATCATTATATTTGCGTCCGTAATCAGATTCTTGTTATGCTAATTGTATCAAAAACAGAAAGCAGGTTGGACCTATGGAAACGATGGTAAAAAACGATCTCAATCAACTAATGCAACAACGTGAGGATGGCCCATACATTGCAATTTACCTCAACACGGCCGTTGTGCTCAACGACCTCAATCGCCGCCGCTTACAATTCAAACAATTAGTTAATGAAGCTGAAACCCAGATGGCCCACCACTTTCCGAAAACCGAATTTGCGCCATACGCGACGCAACTAGAGCAATTAATTAATGACAACGCCTTCTGGTTACAGCACACTGGCCCTCAGACAGGCATCATCACTAACAGTCGTGACCTACACATTTTCGACTTACAATATCCCACTGACAACCATGTCAGCGTCAATAGCATGCCAGCTATTCGCCCAGTACTAGCCGACCGCCAGCATCAATTCGACTTCGACTTGCTAGCACTCAATGAAGATAGCATGGCGCTCTACGCCCAACGTGATGGCAGTTTCGTCGAACTTGATTTGCCAGCTGAGGCCCCCCGCACCCTGACAGAAGCATTGGGCACTGAAAAACGTGGCGGTGACCTGAATTTCAACGCCAGCCCCGTTCACGGTGCCAACTATCATGGTCATAATGCGAAGGCCGAAGAACGCGATATTGACCAACGAAATTATTACCAACAAGTGGCGCAGTACGTTCAGGCCCATTCACAAAAGACGCGACGGCCATTGATCTTAATGGGACTACCACATAACCAGGCAGTCTTCCGTGCCGTCAACAAGAATCCGTACTTGTCACAACACCTCATGATCAATAAGTCACCGAAAAACTTAACGGTGGGCGCAATGCAAACAGCCACAGAACCCGTTCAGACGATGTGGCATACCCAATTAGCCGACATTTTACTAGAACGTTATGATCAGGCTAAGTCCCGCCAGTTAGCATTGACCGATCCTTTTGACATGATCAAGCCAGCATTAAGTGGGCGGATCGACACCTTGATTGTCGCCGCAGACGCGAATGTTGCCGGCTCCTTACCAGCGGCCGATGTTCAATTAAATGATCCAATTGCTGCTCCTGATAATTTAATTGACGACCTGGTCGATGTCGTGATTGCCATGAACGGGCAAATCCGAATCATCCCCGCAGACCGGATGCCCGTAGAAACCGCTGCTCTCGCGATTATGCGCTACTAATCATATCGTAAGTGAGACAAAGCCGCATCAGTTCATTACTCGAACTGGTGCGGCTTTGTTTGTGAGTGTCGATGATTTGCACATACAAAAAAGACGCCCCAGCCGAAGCCGGAACGCCGTTTAATTGTCTGCTTATTTGAGACCGTATTTCTTGTTGAAACGATCGACCGCACCATCGGCCTTGGTAAACTTTTGCTTACCAGTGTAGAATGGATGTGAATCTGACGTAATTTCAACACGGATCAATGGGTAAGTATTACCATCTTCCCATTCAACAGTTTCTGCTGAAGTTGCTGTTGAACCAGAGATAAACTTAAAACCAGTAGTTGAGTCTTGGAACACAACTAAATGGTAATCTGGATGAATTCCTTTTTGCATTGTATTTCGCTCCTTTGCCCTGAATCATTTGCTGAAACAGAGATTATCATAGTTTTAACCAACGATAAACATGTTATCACGAATCACAGCTTCCCGTCAACCTACAAAGTAGCCTGCCTGCCAGTATTAACGACGCGACCGCCGGGTTGATTGACCAGTGAACTTTAAGCTAGCTAGATCACGAACAAACTCAGTGTTGGTCTTCGTGTGTTTTAAAAATTGTAAAAGCTGTTCGGTGTACTCTAACGCGTTGCCAGTCATTGATCGCCGAATCTGCCAGACTGGCTCCAAATTCTTACGACTAACCAACAATTCCTCTTTACGCGTACTGGATTGCTTCAAGTCTAGCGCCGGGAAGACCCGCCGTTCAGCTAACTCGCGGGATAGCTGTAATTCTGAGTTGCCAGTTCCTTTGAATTCTTCATAAATCATGTCGTCCATCCGGCTACCCGTATCGACTAACGCGGTGCCTAAAATCGTTAGGCTACCACCTTCCTCGATATTGCGCGCGGAACCGAAGAATCGCTTGGGCTTGTAAAACGCCGTGGGATCGACCCCACCAGACAACGTCCGCCCGCTAGACGGGATGACCAAATTATATGCCCGCGTAAGCCGGGTAATCGAATCCAATAAGATAATCACATCCTGTTTGTCTTCAACTAGGCGCCGCGCACGTTCAAGCACCAATTCCGCAACACGCACGTGATTTTGTGGTTGTTGATCAAAAGTAGAACTCACCACTTCTCCCTTGATTGACCGCTCTAAATCAGTCACTTCTTCGGGCCGTTCATCAATCAGTAACATAATCAGCTTAGCGTCTGGATAATTGGCGACGATGCCATTTGCAATATTCTTTAACAGCGTCGTCTTACCGGCTTTAGGAGGTGCGACAATTAAGCCCCGTTGACCGAAGCCAATCGGGACAAAAGTATCAATCAAACGGGTCGCTAAAACGGCGGCCGTTGTCGATAACTTAATTTGTTTTTGTGGATAAAGTGGTGTTAACGCTGGAAAATGGGGCCGTTGCTTGGCCTCATTAGGATCCTTACCGTTAACCGTCCCTACCCGCATTAAACCGTAATACCGTTCGTTAGGTCGCGGTGGCCGGGCTTGACCAGCCACATAGTCTCCGTTACGAAGACCAAAGCGATGAATCTGCGACTGAGAAATATAAATATCTTCCTGCGAAGGCCCATAATTAATTGGCCGCAAAAAGCCATAGCCCTCTTGGCTAATAATTTCCAAGACGCCTTCCATTTGTACAAAGCCCCGCTTTTTATCCTGCTCACGGAGAACGGCTAATGAGAGTTCCTTTTTATTCATTTGCGAATAATAAGAAATTTTATACTCACGAGCATAGTTATAAATTTCTTTTAACGTTTTCTGCTCGAGATCGTGCATTGTTAAAATTTTTTCCATAACCACTGTTCTTTCTTAGCTGTACATCGTTAGTTTTCGGGAACTTCTTCGTCGGCTGCAATTTCCACATCCGCACCAAGTGTATGCAATTTATCGATGACCCGATCATAGCCACGTAGAATATTGTCAGCGCGACTAATTTCCGTAACGCCACTAGCCGCGAGACCAGCAATCATTAGTGCCGCCCCAGACCGAATCTCACCGGCCTCGACATGTGCACCTTGTAAGTGGGAAGAATGACCCACGACAATCAAGTTATCTTGAACGCGAATGTCCGCCCCCATCTTACGTAACTGTTCAACGTGTTGCGTGCGTTGCGGATAAATCGTATCAATCACCACGCTACTACCGTTAGCACGCAATAATAATGGGGTGATTGGTTGTTGCAAATCAGTGGCAAAGCCTGGGTAAGTCATTGTTTTAACCCGAATTGGGTCCAAATCATTGGACCGTGGGACGTAAATACTATCTTCATTAATCTGTAAATCGACACCCATTTCGACTAGTTTTGCCGTGAATGACTCCATATGTTCAGGGATCACATTCTTTAGCAAAATACCGTCCCCAATCGAAGCAGCCAGGGATAGATACGTTCCCGTCTCAATCCGATCAGGAATAATCGTATGGGTTGCCCGCGAATGCAGTGCCGGAACGCCTTCGATTCGAATTACGTCGGTACCAGCACCCCGAATTTTAGCGCCCATATTATTCAAAAAAGTCGCTAAATCAATGATTTCAGGCTCTTTAGCCGCATTTTCAATCGTGGTCGTACCATGAGCTTTGACGGCAGCCAAAATAATGTTGATCGTCGCCCCAACGGAAACCACGTCTAAAAAGATGCGCGCTCCGTGAAGGCCCTCTGTGCCCGTTGAGATAAAGACAGAGTCATTCTCTTCAACGACGTTAGCGCCGAGCGCCTTAAAACCCTTGATATGCTGATCAATTGGCCGCGGACCAATATTATCACCACCAGGGAAAGTCACCGTTGCACGGTTAAAACGACCGAGTAAGGCCCCCATAAAGTAGTAAGAAGCCCGCAAGCTTTTAATGGCATGACTTGGTAATTCAGATTCTTCAATATTTGTTGGATCAATTGTTAGAACATCGTTTTCAAAAGTGGAATGGACGTTCATCGACTCTAAGATGAGCCGTAAGTTGTGAACGTCTAAGATGTGCGGAACCGTATCGAATTGGACCGGAGTGTCTGCAAGAATCGCAGCAGGAATCAGTGCGACGGTACTATTTTTTGCGCCACCGATCGTTAATTCCCCAGAAAGTCGTTTTCCGCCATGGATTATCATTTTTTTCATAACATAACTTTCCTCGCTAAATAAGTGTCACACTGTATCATACAATCATTAACCATAATAAAGAATGTCTGTCAAAAATACAACCAATATCAGGAAACTGTAATCTTTTTACGCAATAAAATCATCAACTCGACTAATTCAAACGCTTTCATGAATGATTTGGTAAGATAATTAAGCTAAATCTGCACAATTTAAGGTGCCGTCAAAGTCGCCGATATCACACAGTTTATTCTGATATTAACAGTTAACATGGTCACATGATTATTGTCACTATTCCTCACTAATTTTGCTGCTGTCATACTATGTACCCCATACGATGATTGGGAGCGCGATGATGCCGAATAATAATTCAATTAAACGTTCCACTTTAATCATGCCCCGCCCAGAACGACTATTAGCACAATGCCCGATAGAAAAATAGAAAAGTGCTAATGCGCGTGATAAATTTCACTGGCATTAGCACTCTCTGGACTGAATTGAACCTGATGGACTATCAGTATTCATGACTAATCACTTCCTTATTTAATTAATAACCTTCCGTTACCCGTTAATCGCAAGTAGCTGTTCCATATGTTGGGGTTTCATATTAAGTTCACGCAACTGCAATAACGTCTGCTTTAAGTTTTCATACTCGGCTTCCGTGTATAAACGGCTCTCAAAGCCAATCTGATAAGCTTCGGCAATTGTAACCAAATCGCGTCGTAACCGGCGTCGAATTTCGTTCGGTGTCAACATTGGCATCACCTCCATTTATTATTCACCATAATACCATATAATGCGCCAATCAACGGTCCATGATACGATTTGATAATCTTTGATAATTGATAATAATCGCAATTGACCCCCGCTACATCAGCCTTTCAACTCGCTGTCAGCTAATGAAAATTGCATGAGATTTATTATGATGATAATCAGTTGATAACCAAATTAATAAAATCTTTAATCCCCCTTTTGATAAGACCTAGAAAATTCCCACTGACATCCTCAAAGATGTCATTCTAACCAAATTATCATAAAAAGGGGCTACGTTCCAACCTGAATCACATAAAAACACACGCTCCCCTGGCACTAATCGCCACACCAATTGCGACCAGCCACCACTGAACAACGGGGGATTTGATTGCTCAGTTTATTTAACTACTTAAAATGCGGCAGCCCGCACACAAACTGGTTGTGTTGGCTGCCGCATTTTTACGGTGGTGACCATGATTCTTACCTGTCCAGGAACTCAGAGTAGCTTCCTCACAGTTTCGCCACTATGGCTGAACTAAATTTTGACAGGGTTTCATGACGTTAATCGCTTACAATTACATCGTTTAATCCTGCTGGAGATCCTCATCTTTGACGGTCTGCAAATAACGATAAACACTCGGATCAGAGACTTTGAGCACTTTGGCGGCTTCACTAACTGAATCCTTCAATAGGAAGTAACCTTGGTGGTATAAGCTACGAACGATTTCTAATTTTTCATTTTGCTTTAAATATTCAACAGAAACGCCATACTTAGCACAGACAGCCTGGGTCACTTCCCGAGCTAAATCAGTGATAGAAGTGGTTAGATGTTCCGGCGCGACCGGCGTATCATGGGCCTTCTCGTTAGCTGGTGTTCCTTTGAGTTGATTAATCGTTGGTGAGTTCAAATGTTTGTAACTCGCCATTACCTTCAATACTTGTTCCTGCAGATCGTCTAGGGCACTATCATCCGTATTAATACAAATCATCCCGACGATTTCACCATCTAATCGCAAAAAATAAGTTGATGATCGTAGTGAGTGCTTTCCTTGCGAAACACCCTTATAGTTGGCTAGATAATCACGCTTTTCAGCTTTACCGGCCTTCATCGTTCGCAACGCTAAGTCAGTTGCAGGATCGCCAACTTGTCGATGTGATATGTGGGAATTACGAATTGCCACAACGGAGTGGTTTAAATCCAACAAGTCGTTCAGGACAACTTCACTACTGGGGCCTAAGATATCTGCTAAAAAATCAACAAACGGAATAAACTCGCGCACGTATTCTTGCTCAGCTGTTAATGGTTTTTGCATAACGGCACTCACCTCACTATTTTTTTACAACGTTATGACTTAATATTATTTTATCACACTGATAAAATGTTAATACATGTAACGATATAAACATCTAATTAAAAAAGATGATACCGCCTTTAGTCAGCTCATCATCTTTCTGCGACATTTTTATGCATGAACTTGTGAATTAGTCGATCGTCCAAAAATCTTTTCCTTCATCCGAATACCGGTTGGCGTCGCCGCTAAGCCACCCAGTCCAGTTTCCCGAAGTGCCTTTGGCAAGCCCTTACCGACTTTATCCATCGCTGCAATGACTTCATCCGCTGGAATCTTGTTCGTGCAGCCAGCCAAAGCCATGTCAGCCGCAATCAACGCATTACCGACCCCAATCGCATTCCGTTTAACACACGGTAGTTCAACTAACCCAGCAACGGGATCACACACTAATCCCATCAAGTTACTGATTGCCATCGCCAAAGCCTCAGCACTTTGTTCAGGCGTCCCACCAGCAACTTCAACCGCGGCCGCAGCGCCCATCGCAGAAGCGCTACCAACTTCAGCTTGGCAACCGCCAGTCGCACCAGCAATCCCAGCATTATTAGCTATGACCATCCCAAAAGCGCCAGCGGTAAATAGAAATTGGATCATCTGGTCACGGTTGAGGTTCATTCGGTCCTTCAGCGTGAAAATCACACCAGGTAGTGTCCCCGTCGATCCAGCCGTTGGTGTCGCACAAACGACTCCCATCGAAGCATTAACTTCATTGGTTGAGATTGCGTTCTGAACAGCTTGCATCATCGTATCGCCGGATAAAGTGTGCCCTTTTTGACGATACTTTTTCAAGAGAACAGCTTCACCACCAGTTAAACCAGTTGTTGAATAGACCCCGTCGCCTGCAGCCCCTTTATTAACAGCTGCTTCCATGACGTCTAGATTCCGGCCCATCGTGTGCCAGATTTCTTCGCGACTCGTTTGCGATGTTTCCATCTCTTGTTCAATCATTAATTCGTAGATCGGCTTCTTGGTCTCCTTGGCCGCTGTTACCAGTTCTGCTACGCTCATGTACATCATAACTGACCTCCCTGATTATAAGTAAACTAAATTTGCGTGTCCCTGTGCTAATTTTTTGATTTCATCCTGTTTGAGGCGGCGATCCAAATCATATTCATATAAATTGCCCCAAGCCGTCTTGTACTGCTGCTGGTCGTTTACTTTAGTCAGATCAGCCAACTGTTTGGTCACGTGCTGATGGTCATTCTCACCACCTTGAACTAACAAGATAGGAAGTGGCCCTTTGGGTTTAACATCAAAACCATCCATCTTGATTTCACGAATTTCGATGGTTCCACCCCCGATTGAACATCCAGCGACCGTCACTTGCTTATCATCATTTTTTAAGTCAATGATGGCAGTGTTCGGGTGGTTGATTGGGCTATCACCAGGCTCTTCGATAAAGGTAATATTTATCCCCTGATCTCGGGCCAAACCAATGGCATATGGAACCCGGCTATCATCAGGATCAAAACCAAGAATGCCACTGATAATCGCATAGTCCGTTCCGTGGCCCTTGTGGGTTTGCGCAAATGATTCATAGTAATGAATGACAATATCTGTCGGTTTCTCCTGAAAAATGCTATTCGCTGCTCGACCAATCGCACACGCCCCCGCAGTATGGGAACTGGAAGGTCCAATCATAATCGGGCCAATAATATCAAAAACACTCTTGTAATTCACCGTCATTTTAGTCATCCTCCTATTTGAATCATCACGTTAAATTAAGCTTTGGCACGGGCAACTAGCGCTTCTTGGCGCATTCATCGTTAGTACATCGTTTCGAAACTTTATGAATCTTGAAGTTACGGTACAAGCAAGCACCACAGTTGTACTGATGAGAAAACATAAAGCCGTTGCATCAAAGCTTTCATTTCTGAATTAACCCCGCCGTTGTGATTAATCCAGCCTCCAGTATGGTCATTCGATTCGCGACCCTCACGAACCCCAACACCGTCATGCGAATCTCGTCAATAGCACTAGCAACGAGATTTATGACAAAAATTGGCTTCAATAATATTAACCAATGTGAATTCATCTCGTATTTTAGTCAGATTACTAAATAAACAATTTGATGATATTGAACAGGATACCACTAACTGCGATTAATCCAATTACCACAACAAAGACATTGCTGTGTTTGCCGGCATATTGCTGTAACTTAGGACTTTTATGAATGGCATACATTGGCATCAAGAACAAGATAAACGCAATGATTGGTCCAATGATGGTTTCAATCATTCCCATAATGGAAGGATTGACCCAGGCAACTATCCAGGCACTTAGTAGCAGAACAAGATCAACAATTGTCGAAACAGTTCGACTTGAAAGCGTCTTGTTAGATTTTTCTTCCATCTTACGAATAATCCCACGTAAGCCTTCACTCGTTCCTAGATAATGTCCTAAAAAGGACTTAGCAATTGCAATAAAGGCAATTACGGGAGAAACATATTTAATAATTGGATTATTGAAAGCAGTCGCAACGTAATCAAGGATTGAAACATTTTCATTTTTAGCTTCAAGGATTTGGTCTGGAGTCAACGCCAATGTACAACTAATAACAAAGAACATTGCGACAATGACCATCAACGTTTCGGCCGACAATAGAATTGTCGAAATCTTTTTATCGACTTTGTCCTTACCTTCCCCACTATATTCTTTACGTTCGGCAACGGAAAATGAAGAGATAATCGGAGAATGGTTAAACGAAAAGATCATAACGGGAATAAGTAACCACAAGTTTCCTAAAGTGCCAACCAAATGTCCCCCAGATACGGAACTGGAAAATGTTGAGAGGATTGCGCCGTTCCAATGTGGAATAAGATAAAAGGAAAACAGAACGATTACAATAATAAATGGAAAGGCCAGGCCACTCATAACTTTGGTAATCAAAGAGGTACCAAAGCGAGCAATTCCAATGAGAATCCCAACAAGTACTAGCGACAACAGCCAACGAGGTGGTGTTTGCATGTGCATTTGGTCGCTAATAAATTTCGATACAGTATTCGTAATAGAAACAGAATAAACTAATAAGATTGGATAAATGGAGAAGAAATAAATAATGGTAAAAAGCAATCCAATCTTAAAGCCAAAATGTTGTTCAACAACATCAGTAATGTCATCACCATCATTTTTAGCCGACAAGACAAACCTACTCAGGCCCCTGTGAGCAAAAAATGTGGTTGGCAAAGCCAAAATAAGTATCATGATGATACCAAGAATACCTGCCGTGCCAACTCCAATCGGTAAGAATAGCACGCCGGCCCCAATCGCGGTTCCGAACAAACTTAGCATCCAAAAAGTATCATTTTTTCTCCAACCCTTAAATATATTTGTCATTTTTAAATCTCCTTTTTATAACGTTGTTCTGGTCACACCAGAGAATGTGCTAACATAACCTGCATGAATAACCCTCCCATTAGATTTAACGTCTCGACTCGTTGTAAAACGCCACTTTGTGATAAACATCACTTTAGTGCCGTGAAAACCTTTTCTTCATGATAAAATATTATCATGGTGACAATTACCGTTCATGTGATTTCAATTATAAAAATTAAGCATTTTTAACACCAAATTAAAAAGGACTGAGATTATCATAACAGATCTAGCCTGTATCCATCTCAATCCTAGTGATATTAAGTTTAACATTCAACTGAATTATTTGAATGATAATTTATTCTCATAATAATTTTATTTTATCTCTGTCATACCATGCATGTAAGGTTGGAGCACCTTAGGAATCTTAACCGTGCCATCGGCTTGTTGATAATTTTCCAAAATCGCAGCTACCGTCCGGCCAACAGCAAGTCCAGAACCATTCAACGTGTGGACGTAATCGACCGTCCCATCAGCTTTCCGGTAACGAATCATCGCCCGCCGTGCTTGGAAGTCCAAGCAGTTAGAGCATGAACTGATTTCCCGATAAACGCCTTGTTCTGGCATCCATACTTCCACATCGTAGGTCTTGGCTGATGAGAAACCAGTATCCCCCGTTGAAAGCTTAATAACATGGTATGCAAGCCCTAATTCGCGCAACACTTCTTCGGCATTATCCGTTAATTTTTCGAGCTCATCGTATGAATTCTCAGGTTTACAGTACTTGACCATCTCGACTTTGTGAAATTGGTGCATACGAATCAAGCCCCGGGTATCACGCCCCGCACTCCCAGCTTCGGAGCGATAACAAGGCGTCATCGCCGTGAAGTACGTTGGCAATTGATCTTCAGATAAGATTTCATTCGCATAGTAATTGGTCAGCGGTACTTCAGCCGTCGGGATCAACGTCATTCCTGAAGATTCAACCGTGTAGACGTCTTCTTTGAACTTCGGAAATTGCCCAGTTCCATACATTGTCTGAGCGTTCACCAAGTATGGCGGAATAATTTCATGGTACCCTTGCTTTTGTATGTGCAGATCTAGCATAAAGCTGTAAACCGCCCGTTCTAAGAGTGCACCCGCATCCTTATAATAAACAAAGCGCGCGCCCGCGACTTTTGCTGCCCGGTCAAAATCCAAGATTCCTAAGCTCTCACCCAATTCCCAGTGCGCCTTAGGTTTAAACTCAAACGTTGGAATATCACCGTGCTTACGCATCTCAACGTTGCTATCTTCGTCAGGACCGACTGGTACATCATCAGCAGGTAAGTTCGGGAAGCGAATCGCTAAGTAATGAAGCCGATCGTTTACTTCCGTTTGGGCCGCTTCCGTACTCTTAATATCACCGTTCAGCTGTTTGACTTGTTGAATGAGGGCTTGACCCGCTTCCGATTGCGGATCACTTTGCCCAATTTGCTCTGTCAACTGGTTTTTCTGTTTCTTCAAGCCTTCAACCTTAGTAATTGCATCCCGATTTTGTTGGTCTAACTGTAAGTATTCATCAACCTCAGCCGGATCGACTTTCCGTGTCTGGAGCTTAGCCTTAACAAGTTCTGAGTTATTACGAACAAACTTTGGATTTAACATACGAAAAACCTCCTTAAAATTAAAACGTCCCATAGTCTTCGCCTAAAAGACTATGGGACGTTTTTTTACCAACGTGGTACCACCCAATTTACTGCTCTACGAGTATATCGTCTCACCGCGACCTCTTAAAAACGAGGCCAAACGCTAAATGGCGGATTCATCAGTCCAATCAACCAACTTTCAGCAACCGTTGGCTTTCTAAATAATCAGATTAACTACTAGCCCATTATGTTTGCGCTTTCAATTTACACTTATAATCTAGACCTCCTGCCAATTATTGTCAATAGTTTTTTATTATCATTTTATTTTTCTATTATCAAGAGAACCATTTATTGTTACCATGTATTTTCGCAACACCAGTTGTCACTGTGAATATCGGTGACCTAATCAAGCCCGTGGCCGCCCAACAAAAAAAAGCACACCAACAATTCGCTGGCGTGCTTTACTCTTAATTCTACCGTACTAAATTTATGCCTTCACTTTACCAGTCTGGTTAGCGGCATCGATGAATGCCTTGAATAACCCTTCTGGACGGTTAGGCCGTGATAAGAATTCTGGATGGTATTGTGAGGCCACGAAGAAGCGCTTCTTTGGTAATTCAATCACTTCGACGAGCCGGTTGTCAGGCGAAGTTCCGGAGAAGACCATGCCCTTAGCAGCCATTGCTTCACGATACTTATTATTGAATTCATAACGGTGGCGATGACGTTCCATCACAACTTCTTCATTGTGGTAGGCTTTAGCCGCCACAGTTCCCGGCTTCAGCTTGCAAGGGTAAGCGCCTAAACGTTGCGTTCCACCCATGTCTTCAACGTCTTCTTGGTCGGCCATCAAATCAATAATATTGTCCGGCGTCTTCGGATCGATTTCAGCAGAGTTAGCATCCTTCAATCCAAGTACGTTACGTGCAAATTCGACACTGGCCATTTGCATTCCCAAGCAGATACCTAAGAATGGCACGTCGTTTTCACGGGCATACTTGATTGCCGTAATCTTACCTTCAATTCCCCGATCACCAAAGCCACCAGGAACTAAGATTCCGTCAGCATCGCCGAGTAGTTCTTCGACATTTTCTGGCGTAACATCTTCAGCAGAAATCTTCTTCAAATCAATGTCGGCATCATCCGTATAGCCAGCATGCTTCAATGCTTCCGTCACTGAGATATAAGCATCCTGTAAAGCGACGTATTTTCCGACTAGCGCAATCTTGATGGTCCGTGATAAGTTCTGAACATGATGTTCTAAGTCAATCCATTCACTCATGTCGGCCTTAGGTGCCTGTACATCAAAATGGTCAAGGACGATTTGGTCCATGTTTTGTTTCTGAACATTCAACGGAATTGAATAAATCGTCTTAACGTCTAAGGATTCAATGACTGCTTCTGGTTCCACGTCACAGAAGGACGCAATCTTATTCCGCATTTCCCGCGTAATTGGTTGTTCAGTCCGGACAACTAACATGTTCGGCTGAATCCCATAACTCCGCAATTCCTTAACAGAATGTTGCGTTGGCTTCGTCTTCATTTCACCAGCTGCCCGTAAATATGGGATCAATGTGGTATGGATATAGAAAACATTGTCGGAACCTAAATCACTCTTCATTTGCCGTAGCGCTTCAATAAATGGCAAGGATTCGATATCACCGACCGTCCCACCGATTTCAGTAATCACGATATCGGAATCCGTCGTCGTACCCGCACGCATGATTTTTTCCTTGATAGCGTTCGTGATATGCGGAATCACTTGCACCGTGGCGCCTAAATAATCGCCCCGCCGTTCCTTTTGCAGAACTTCTGAATAAATCTTACCGGTGGTAACATTTGAATATTTATTAAGGTTAATGTCGATAAAACGTTCATAATGTCCAAGGTCTAAGTCAGTTTCGGTCCCATCATCGGTCACGAAGACTTCACCGTGTTGATAAGGACTCATCGTACCAGGATCAACGTTGATATAGGGATCAAACTTTTGAATCGTGACCTTTAAGCCCCGGTTCTTCAATAAACGCCCTAGCGAAGCAGCGACGATACCTTTACCAATGGATGACACAACGCCACCAGTTACAAAAATATATTTGGTCATGTGATAACTCCTTAAAGATTTATTTCGTGGGGTGGTATAAATAAAGAAAGCTCCCTATTTCAACAGAAATAGGGAGCTAATACGATCGTTTGTCTCAGGTATTTCTACCAGAGAGCCCAAATAAGATAATACAAGGAGATTCCCTTTTCGTCAAGGAAAAATCTTGAAAAGCTTATTTCGATTCGTCGTCTTCGTCATCGTAGTCGTCATCATCATCGTCATCATTTAACTCTGATAATTGACCCTCGATACCGTCTGGCAACGTTTCATCAGCAACATCGTCGTCTGTGTCATCAACACCCGCAAGTTCATCGTACTTGCTGCTTGCTGAATCATCAGTATCGTCGTCCTGATCATCATCGTCATCGTAGTTATCGTCATCTTCGGGATCATCGTCATCGTAATCGATCACGTCGTCATCATCCCCGGCATCGGCCAAGAAGGCGTTAACCTTCTTACGCTTCTTGCGCTTTGGCCGATCCTCATCTTCGTCATCGTCCGTATGAATAACGGCTTCGTCAATGGATTCAAATGGGTACCATGCACGCAGGCCCCACATATTGTCACCGAGCGAAATGAAACTACCATCGATATTAAGATCGGTATAAAATTGTGATAAACGCTCCCGAATTTCTTCGTCGCTTTTACCTAAATATGATTGCACAGCGTTGGTCAAGTCGGCAAAAGCCATCACATCACCATGTTGTGATAAGATCGCGTGAGCAACCTCGATTAAAGATAATTCGGACTTTTTTTGTCCATCAAATTGTTTTAGTTCCAAACTGGTGCACGTCCTTTCCACAGTTTATAGTACATAATACCAAATTAGGCCGTGAATTGCAATCGCAACTTGTAGTTACCAAGTAGCTGCTCACCCGCGTATAAATCGTAATCAACGTTCACCTCACCTGAAAATGGCCGTTCACGTAGCCGTACTCGTAACATCGGCGTCACCGTTTCAACAGGTAGCATCCCCATAGGCGTTTGATAATGAGCACGCACCCGTTTACCATTGGAAAAGTGCAACCGAAGTCGGTTCTCCGCACTCCGCGTCAACACGACGTCCCCATTAGCTGCCAGCTTAATCGTCACTGGAATCGGTTCTGGCGCATCATCGTTAACTTCCTTATACCGTAAATAAAACGCGTCACCCATCTGAACCAATTGACCATCGACATCCAGTGCATAGTTCGCCGTATCGTCATCTTGCCGCGCCTGCGTCTCTAAATGAATCGCCACTGGCACACCAGTTGTTAAATCATCCATATTTGGACCTCCTAATATTTCAAAATCACACGCTGAACGCCCGTCTACGATCACCGTGTTACCACACTCGCTATATCCTTTTCAGCGTTCACGACCGCGCGACTCCCATCACGCCCATCGTAAAACTTCCTGTTTAATTATAAGCCATTCATGCCAAAATAACTAAAAATAGGACTAAAAGCGGTCAGCTTAGATCTGCTGGGAAAAGTTCGAACACGCGTAAACTTTTTGAGTCGGCTGTGTTCCAACAATTGTCCCCCAGCCCCGGAGGTCGAAATAGGCCGCACGTTGCTGACGAACAAAAAGCCAACTAACTTGCACGTTTCATTATCCTATGATGGTATGCTACAGATTAAGTTGATTTGTCTAAGCCAATGCAACAGTACCATTTTTCTAGTATAATTAGTGATGATACGGACAACGGTGGCGGTTTCATCATGAGACATCCCTCGTGCCCGATAATAGCGGATAACGGGGTGGCTTTCTTGACGGAATCAACAATTGCAACTTTGAGTCAAAAATACGAACCGGCAGCGATGCTGGATAGTTTTGCGTATACGAACGCCTTGCTGTGGTTAACGGCGGCTCGTCAGCAACCAATCGTTCATTTCTGGCAGTTACAGCCAACCGTCATTCTCGGCTTATTAGACCAACGCTTGCCACGGCTAACTGCTGGCTTAGCACATCTACACGCTGCCGGTTATCAGGTCATGCTCCGTAATTCAGGTGGGCTAGCCGTAGTTGCTGACCCTGGTGTACTAAACGTCTCCTTATTTCTTCCAGCAACTCGCGAACGCTATTCAATTACAGCGGCATATCAATTGATGGTCGACTACGTTCAGGCAGTTTGGCCACAATTAAATATCACGACTGGTGAGATTACACGCTCCTATTGTCCTGGTGATTATGATTTGAGTATTGCCGGTCGTAAAATTGCCGGAATGTCGCAACGGCGCACTGCCGAAGCGCTGGTCATCATGCTGTATGTCAGCGTTGATGGCGATCAGATGGCCCGTAGTCAACTCATTCAGCGTTTTTACCAAGTCAGCTTAGCCGGTCACCATGACGCGCGGTTTCCAGATGTTGATCCACAAGTCATGACGACCGTTGCTGACGCTTTGGCAGCGCCGACTGACACTACCGCTACACAAGCTCGTTTTATAGCCATCCTAGCTCAACATGGGACGGTCGACACAACAAGTTTGCCGTTAGTCACCGAAGAACCTGAATTTCAAGCACACTTAAATCAAGCCTATCAACAAATGCAACGCCGACAACAACGCTTGCATCACTGAAAGAAGGAATTAATTTGGCCTATCGCCAGCAACTATTACCCATGGAGAAAGTCTTTCGTGACCCGGTCCATGATTACATTTATATCCAACATCAAGTCATTCTCGATTTGATCAACACCTCGGAATTTCAACGACTGCGCCGTATTAAGCAACTCGGTACGACCTCGCTGACCTTCCACGGTGCAGAACACTCCCGCTTTGGACATTGCCTCGGTGTTTATGAGATTACACGCCGTATTTGCGATAACTTCGAACGTAACTACCCGACCCAGGCCCCTGGTGACGGTGGTTGGGATGATCACGAGCGATTGGTCGCACTATGCGCCGCCCTGTTACACGATATCGGTCACGGGCCATACTCACACACATTCGAGCACATCTTTCACACCGACCATGAAGCCCTAACTGTTCAGATTTTGACATCACCTGAAACCGAGGTCAATCAGGTCTTACAGCAAGTCTCACCTGACTTCCCGGCCCAAGTTGCGGCCGTCATTCAAAAAACGTACCCGAATCCCCAAGTCGTCCAGATGATTTCTAGTCAAATCGATGCCGATCGGATGGACTACCTACTGCGAGATTCGTACTTCACGGGTACGAATTACGGCAATTTTGATTTGACCCGTATTTTGCGCGTTATGAAGCCGTATCAAGGCGGCATTACATTTGCAATGGAAGGCATGCACGCGGTCGAAGATTACATTGTCAGTCGCTTCCAGATGTACATGCAAGTCTATTTCCATCCAGTATCACGTTCCATGGAAGTCATCCTAGATCGCCTACTGGAGCGGGCTAACGATCTTTATCAAAGCCACGCGGTCGACGCTGAAGCCACACCAGTGATGTTATTGCCGTTTTTCAATAATAACTTTACGTTACACGATTATTTACGGTTAGACGATGGCGTCTTAAACACTTATTTTAGCCATTGGCGTGATAGCCGTGATCAAATTCTCGCTGACCTAGCAACCCGTTTCTTAGACCGGCGTCCCTTAAAATCAGCACGAGTCGATGCAACGACTCAACCGCTAATTCCAACGTTACAAAAATTAATTGAACAAGCCGGCTTTGATACGCACTACTACACTGACATCAACGACAGTTACGATCTTCCTTACGACGCCTATGATCCTAAGATGAAGAAGCCGCGTACCCAGATTGAACTGCAACAAAAAGACGGTTCCTTACTAGAACTATCCACCGTCAGTGACCTAGTGCGAGCCATCACCGGGAAAGTCTCTGGCGATCAGCGGTTTTTCTTTCCAAAAGAAATGCTCAGCAAAAACGCCGAAAACGATTTATTTAAACCAATTTACCAAGAATTCCAGCAATATATTTTAAACGATCGTCTGGTCGTACCACACTAATTTTGGAGGAATTATTATTATGTCAGTCAAGCTTATCGCCATCGATATGGACGGCACCTTACTCAATGAGCACAGCGAACTAAATCCCGCAACCGTTCAAGCGATTAACGCCGCTAACGCGCAAGGAATCAAAGTCGTCATTTGTACGGGACGGCCATTAAGTGGCGTCACGCCCTTTTTAAAGCAACTTGGAATCGCTGGTGAAGATAATTACGTCATTACTTTTAATGGCTCAATGGTTCAGACAATTACCGGTAAGATCATCACAGGACTTACCCTGTCACATGACGATTACATCGACATTGAAACGCTCAGCCGAAGACTCAATATCCATTGTCACGTTGAAAGTGAAGACCATATCTACACCGCCAATCGAAATATCAGCCCTTATACGGTCGGCGAAAGTGCACTCGTCAATATGCCGATTCGGTTCCGGACACCGGAAGAAATGCGCCCAGACTTACCAATCGTCAAGTGCATGTTCATCGATCACGGCCCACTACTGGATGCAGCCATCAAGCAATTACCAGCGTCATTCTCCAAGCGCTTTACCATTGTTCGCTCAGAAGCGTATTTCCTAGAATTCATGAATCCCGCCGCTAGCAAGGGTAACGCCCTAGCCACGTTGACCGACCATCTGAACTTAACTGCTGATGAAGTCATGGCGATTGGTGATCAAGGTAACGATTTGAGTATGCTGCGTTACGCAACCAACAGTGTTGCGATGGGTAACGCCATTGATGAGGCCAAGCAAATTGCCCGTTATGAAACCAAGACTAACGTTGAAGACGGGGTCGCACACGCCATTAACACTTGGGCACTCGCCTAAGCTACTATTTTTCAAACTAATTCAAGCAACGCTAATGGCTCGTTTTTAACGTGCCGTGAGCGTTGCTTTTTTATCACTGTTATGACCGTTACCCAGCGTTTTCTAAACAATCCAGTCAAACAAAAAAGTGACGATCAGTCATTACCTGATCGTCACTTTTTAATGCTGGTTATTCGAAACTACCAGTTGCACTATTTTCCTTAGTAACACTACCACTATCCGGATAATAACGATAAGTATCCGTTACTGTCTTGGAAGCAGAAGAACTAGACTCATTCGTCGCATAGATTGCGGTAATCTGATAATAAGCACTGGTCTCCTTAGTAATATTAAATTCGGTATCCGAAGTAAACGTAACACCGGACGCATCCTGAAACTGTTTGATGATCGCCGAAGTTGTCAGCTCTGAAGAACTACTGCTGGCAGACGCGCTGCTATTCGACGAACTCGTCATCGTTGAACTATCGGCACTAGTACTACTCGTACTGCTTGAAGACGTCCTACTATCACTCGCACTAGCCGCAGAACTCGAACTGACAACCGTTGAGCTATCACTACCAGAACTAGTTGATTGCGACGCCTCATAATTCATAATGGCTTGTTTCATTGCCAAAGCTTTTTTCTGTAATTTTTTGATAACCGGATGTGTGGCTTGCACATCGTCCAACTTATCAATATTGGCCTTCGCAGTGGCCAAATCATGAATACTTAATTCATCACGGGCAGCGTTATAGTAACCATTGGCTAGCTTGACCGCCTGGTACTGCTTGACGAGCTTTTGCCGAGCAGCAATAAAACTGGCGTCAGTCGTGCCATCATAACTACTTAACGTGTCAAAATAACCCTTTGCTAGACTGAGCTGATTATTATCAAGTGCTTCTTCAGCTTCCTGATAATACTTTAACCCAAGGGCTAACTTTTTGATCGCTGGAGTTGATTCAGAAGCACCCGCTAAAGTCTTCTGGGCAGCGGCAATTTTTTGTTGCGAAATTTGCTGATCAGCTTTGGTTAAAACGGCCGTTGTACTGTTACCAGTTGCGGTCGTTGCCGAACTTGCGGTTACGCCTCCGGTATTTTTGGCACAGCCTGAAAGTGTAATCAATCCGAGTAGGACGATTACAATCAGTGGCCAAGATGATCGATAGGCATGATCCACGGCAAACCCCTCCTTTTTATCATTCTCCATTATACCATTAATCGCAATGTCATTTTTTTCAAAGCTCTGAGTAGCGGCTTTGTTAAATTAACCTAACTAACGCTGCGACATAATAAGCCGCTAAACCAAGTACCACCACTAAGTTGGCCCAGCGATACATCACAATTAAGGCCAAGTATTCCCGAAACATAGCAAACGGTAAATAATACAGTGGCGTATGCGCCCCGATTCCCGTTAGGTTCAGGTGCAGTTGCCGAGCAAAAATATTAGCCCGTAAAACGTGATAGCCACTCGTGACAATCACGGCGCGATAAAACGGTTGTTGCCGCACAATTAATGCGTGCGAAAATTTTAGATTTTCAATTGTCGACGTTGACCGATTTTCTTCTTGAATGGCATCACGGGGGACCCCTTGATCCACTAAGTACTGCCGCATTGCGGTACTCTCCGCCATAACCTCATCCGGCCCCTGACCACCAGAAACAACGATCGTGATTGGTTGATGATAACGCGCCCGTTGCACCCGGTAGTACTTCGCTGCCGTCTGAAGCCGATATGCCAGTGTTCGCGTTGGCTGCCCATTTGGCATCAACCCTGCTCCTAAGACGATCATATAATCGATCTGTCGATGACGTCCTAGTCGGGTCATGACGCAAGCTAATAGATACGCGATAAAGCTGAACGCAAAATACGCCGTCAATAATAACGCTAGGCCTAATAACTGCCACAAGCGTCGCGAATGCCAAACTCCTAAGTTGATTACTGATAAGACCAGCATTATGACTAATACACCACCGACGATTGCTAGCAAGCTGTAATGAAACGCCCAGCCCTCCTTGCGAATCAATCGGTAACTATACCTGACAAAACTAATGCCCACAATCAAAATTACAATTGGCAACAACGTATAAGCCAAGATTTTTGCACCGACCAACATGAATTGCCAAGTAGGACTTGCCTGCGCACTGAATCGATGGTAAGCGCTTAACAAAATGCCAATGACTGCAATCAAAAAAAGATGTCCCGTTAACCAATGCCGCCGGTCCGTCAATTGCAAGGTCAACGCACTAGCAAGGGCCAAACTACCCCAATAAAACGGTGTCATCGCAACACCCCCTTAACTTATATTGTAATCATTTTAAGGATTCGTGCTAGTGTTTATGGATAAAAAAAGGACGCCGGTAGCCCGACGTTGGTCCGTTATCCGTTCCGCGCCATCACCTAATTAATGTTGAAGCACGCCAAAACGAAAGATTCGTTGATATACAGCGTCCAGTCCAACTTTGACTAGGTCACAATGCCCACCAAACAACACCTTTACTCTATCACTTTTAGAAATTACTGCAACTTAAAAAGCGTCAAATCAGCAATTGCCAATTTGACGCTTCGTCAATTAATTTTCTTCGTTATGGAAACGATTCTTAAATAATGGACTAACTGGTTTATTTTCATGGATAAACTTGATTGCTTGACCCATTAATTGACCAACTGAAACTTGTTCGATCTTATCGATTCGCTTAGCAGCTGGTAATTCAATTGAATCCGTCACAACTAATTTCTTAATTGGTGACTTTTCAATCCGTTCGATGGCAGGACCAGACAGAACTGGATGCGTACAACTGGCGTAAACTTCAGTTGCGCCCGCATCAACCAGTGCCTGTGCACCTAAAGTAATCGTCCCAGCCGTATCGATCATATCATCGATCATGATGGCCCGCTTACCCTTGACATCACCGATAATATTCATAACTTCGGCAACGTTGGCCCGTGGTCGACGCTTATCAATAATCGCGATTGGTGCCTTCAAGAATTCAGCTAATTTACGTGCCCGAGTCACACCACCATGGTCAGGTGAAACAACCACAGCATTTTCATCCAAGTGGTGGTTCAGGAAGTAGTCAGCTAACAGCGGCGCACCCATCAAGTGATCCAACGGAATATCGAAGAAGCCTTGAATTTGGGCAGCATGAAGATCGAGTGCCAAAATCCGTGTTGCACCGGCTGTTTCCAGCATATTTGCAACTAACTTAGCGGTAATTGGTTCGCGAGAACGTGCTTTCCGATCTTGACGCGCATATCCGTAATAAGGAATAACCACGTTAATGGTCTTAGCACTCGCGCGACGTAGGGCGTCAATCATGATCAATAGTTCCATCAAATTGTCATTAACGGGAGCGGAAGTTGATTGAATGATATAAACTTGGTCACCACGAATACTTTCCTCAATGTTAATGCGAATTTCGCCATCACTAAAGCGATCGACCGAAGTCTTACCCAACTTAACCCCAACGGCGTCCGCGATTTTTTCTGCCAATGGTTTATTTGAATTCAAAGCAAAGATTTTTAACTTTGGATCAAAATACTGTTCTGACATAATTTCCTCCATTCGAAAATTTATTACTTACTAAATAATAGGCATTTTGCTAGTGAAAATCAAGTCCCAACAACAAGGCAAAATTGCGTGAGACTGGGCTGGAAGCACGACTTTCGGCAATCTAAGCCCCTTCGTGATTAAAGATTAAAGTTTCGTGAGCCCCGATTACCGAACAATCTTAGTTAATGAGACCGCTATCAGTTGTAATTGGTACTGACACACGCATTGTACCAGTTATTGCCTTAGTTGGTACTTGACCGCTGCCGTTTCTCGCGTTCAAAAGTAACCAGTCCTAGAAGTCGGAATAGAGCGCACACCGGCTGACGAACAGGGATCTACTAAACTGTTCAGTTATCTAAACACACTCAGTGGTGCTGATTTAAATAAGTCACGACATCGCGCCCCAAACGATTCATCCCTTGATATTGTTGGTACTGCTTGCCATTCTGGGCCATGACGACAATGCTATAAGTGCCTTGTTTGGTCTTAAAAATGGCCGCGTCGTTTTGGACACCCTTATCGGGATATTCGCCAGTTTTATTATAGACCGTGGCGTGTTTAACTAAGTATGGTAGCTTGCTGTGGTTGCGACAGCCCTTAAGTAAGGTCAACATCTTCTTATCATACGTCTTACCTAATAACTTATGTTGATATGTCAGCGTTAAAAAACGAGTTAGATCAGCCACCGACGTGTAATTATCGCGTCCCCAGCGTAGCGCGTTCGTATCAAGCATATACCGTTGTAAAACCGTCTGCTTGAATCGATAATGCTTAATGGCCGCATTAACGCCCCTGAAGCCCCCCGCACGTTTGATCAACCGGTTAGCCGCGTTATTATCGGAATTATGAATCATTAATTTTAAATCATTTTGATCTTGCTGTGTTAGCCGTAACTTTCGTTGTTGGACCCGTCGATAAATCGTCAGCATAACATAAACTTTGATCGTACTAGCAGAACGTTGACGAGTCATGCGCTGATTTCCCGTTTGCACGGTTAGTTTTCGTCGACCTAATCGGGTCACCTTGACCGACCAGCGCCCACCTAGTGATTTCAAATCACGTTGCGCGATTTTTTTAACGGCTGTTTGCTCACTTTTAACGCTAGTTGCGTGTACTGGTAATGCCCAGCTCCAACCGCCAAGCAATGCCAGACCACAAACAAGGCCGCGAATCCACTTCTTCGTCTGCATCTAAATGCCTCCAAACTTCCCCGTCCCGTAAACTCCTCGCCAATTATACCAATTTCGTGACTTAATTAAAATCACTCAGTTGCCCTGAACTGACACAGTCAAATCAACTTTGTCCTATTTAGCAGCTAAATAGCCCTTATTACACCACAAGTCACGCCGATGAGCTAACAAAAAGAGACCATCCCAGCAACAACGCACTTGGATGGTCTCTGAATTCAATTATCAATGATAATAATTACATGTTTTCTGGTTCATGTGGTAAGCGGCCCCAGAAGTCAGGCTTGTTCGTCTGACGTGCCCGGGCAATTGCCATATCATGGAAGTTAACATCATCAGTAATGGTCGAACCAGCCGCGATAAACGAGTGGTCAGCCACTTCAACTGGCGCAATGATGTTCGAGTTACTACCAATAAAGGCGGAATCGCCGACATTCGTGTGGTGCTTGTTGACTCCGTCATAGTTAACGAAGACCACACCACAACCAACGTTAATATCTTGACCTAACGTTGCGTCACCAACATAAGTCAAATGGCCGACCTTGGTCCGATTACCGATCTTAGCCTTCTTGACTTCGACAAAGTTACCAAGATGGACGTGTTCACCAATCTCAGCTTGCGGCCGCAAATGGCTATACGGGCCAATATTGCTGTCAGCGTGCATGATGGAATCTTCCAAGAAGGAAGCCGTCACCCGAACACGATCTTCAATCACCATGTCATGGATCTCGGAGTGCGCGCCGATGAAGCAATCTTCACCAATTGTCGTATGGCCCTTGATCAAGACGCCTGGTTCAATAATCGTATCAGCACCAATCTTAACGCCCGCATCAATATAGGTATCGTCAGGGTTGATAATTGAAACCCCATTTTCCATATGCTGCGCGTTGATCCGTTGTTGCATCACTTTGGTTGCTTGGGCTAGAGCTGCACGGGTATTTACCCCCATTGATTCATCAAAATCATCCATTTGATAGGCGGCGACCACATCACCCTGATTCTTCATGATCTGAATCACGTCAGTCAAATAATATTCGCCCTGTGCATTATCGTTGGTCACTTCATGTAAGGCGGCAAACAACTTCTGATTATCGAAGCAGTAGACTCCCGTGTTAATTTCATGAATTTCTTGTTCTTCCTTAGTCGCATCCTTTTGTTCTACAATCTTTTCAACGATGCCTAACCGATTGCGAACAACCCGGCCGTAGCCTTGAGGATTAGGTGCCTTGGACGTTAAAATCGTGCCAGCGGCACCCTTAGCTTGATGATATTCAAATAATTCTTCAAAAGTTTCAGCTTTAAATAAGGGTGTGTCGCCACTGACGATCAGCGTCATCCCATCCGCATCTTTTAAGAGCGATTCGGCTTGTAATACTGCGTGACCGGTTCCTAATTGTTCCGTTTGAACCGCGTACTCAGTTCGGTCGCCTAATGCTGCTTCCACATCTTTGGCACCGTGGCCTACAATGGTCACGATATTTGCCATGTGGGTGGCTTCAACTTGGGTCAAGACGTGGTCGACCATCGATTTGCCACAGACCTGATGTAATACTTTGACTAGCTTGGATTTCATCCGGGTCCCTTTACCAGCGGCCATGATGATTGCATTTTTGGTTGTCATTACAAATTACTCCTTAGTCCTCAGATAAGTCCATCATATCAAAAAACTGGTCTGGATAACACACCAGGCTAGACTTCCGCACCGAAAACCTTCTCCAAATAGTTACCAGCAACGACTTTAATCGCCTTGTCACTATCACTTACGTTGGTTACCCGTAATAACGACGTGTAGTCATCGATTAAACGATTGCCAACAAAACTGGCTTCGGCAAAAACGGTGATGCCAATTAAATTAGCATCAAATTCTTCAATCAAGGTCTTCATCCCGTTGATTGTGCCGCCGCCCTTCATGAAATCATCCACGATGAGCACGTTGGCGCCTTCCGTTAGGCTTCGCTTAGAAAGTTCCATCTTCTTGATCCGTTCTGAAGAACCCGAGACATAGTTCACACTAACGGTCGAGCCTTCCGTAATTTTAGAATCATTGCGGACAATCACAAACGGCACATTTAAATAAGTCGCAACACTTTGGGCAATCGGAATTCCTTTAGTTGCAACGGTCATAACAGCGTCGATTTTTTGATTCAAGTACTGAGTCGCAATCACCCGACCCACTTGGCGCAAAATATCTGGTTGGCCTAAAATATCAGATAAATAAACATAGCCACCCGGTAACACCCGACTCTTGTCGGCAACCTTAGTGGTCATCTCGTCAATAAATTCTTGGGCCTCTTCCTTTAAAATATAAGGAATAAACCGTGCACCACCAGCAGCACCGGGAATGGTTTCCAAGATTCCTGTTCCCCGGGCCTGAAACACTTTCTTCAAAATCGTTAAATCTTCACTGATTGACGACTTTGCGGATGCGTACCGTTCCGCGAAGTATGTCAATGAAACTAATGTATGGGGACGTTCCAACAAATAGCGCGTCATATCTATTAAACGTTCGCTTCTACGTACTTTCATAACTTCCACCTCAACCTAAATCATCATTTTTAAAGTCTATGCAAAATGATAACACAAACGTTCGGAAATAAGCTAATTTTTTCACGTTTTTTTACTAAACCATCGGAATTTCTTAATATGTTTGCCAATTATCTTGTCTGTACAGCTCATATTTGGCGAATTCGAGAACAATAAACTTAGGCAACTTATAACGGAGTAGATACGGAATGTGCTAGGGGAATCCATCGTTCACACGACGTAGCGTCCAGAAAGTTCGATTGATTGGTCGCTACTTACACCTAAAAAGCCCAGAACGAGTAATTTTGGAATCGTTCTGAGCTTTCAAGCAATTTATTTTATTGGCTTCTGCTTATTGAATCGTTGTCGTCCCCAAACAATAGGATATAGACAACAGTAATTACCAAATTACCGACTAAACTTTTCTATAAAATAACCGATACTCGGCAATTAGTCCTTGTCGAATATCGGTTATCTTAATCTGACTAATTCATGTTACTTATTGGCCCGGTGCTTACCCCCAACAAATAAGCCATAGTAAATCAAACTGAATAACAAGCTACCGAGTAATGACGATACTAGCCCATGTGTCGTAGTTTGTGTCATCACAGCTAAGATTGCTCGAACAGCAAAGTAAGCTACTGGAATAATAGGGCCAACAAAATTAGATTGATTCCTTTTTCCCAGTAAATAACTCCAGTATCCTAATCCCAGCGTAATTCCTATAATTACTACTCCAATAATTATAATCGTTGCCATTTTTCAACCTGCAATCATTTTTTGCCGTTTTCATACTCTTTTACAATATCTAAAAAACCAGTCCTCTCGTTGGTTTCTCGTGCATAATCTATAATGGATTTCCCAAATGGATCACGCAAACGATAATCTGAGCCCGCCTTTAATAGATAAAAATATAACTCTTCATTTTCCTTAGTATCCAAATCATTATCAAAAACCGCATAAAACAGTGGTACATGTCCATACTTATCAACGCTATTTACATCGATGCCGTTCTCGACTAATAGTTTCGTAATTTCCATAGCAAACTTAGGATTTGGACGCCATACACAATTGTAAAAATAATGTAATGCGTTTCGATGTTCACTCTTGGTGACAAAGTTAACATCAATACCTGCTTGTAACAAGAAATGAACAATCTTTAACTTTTCCTCAGGATTGTCATCGTTTGTCATTGCCATGCATAATAAATTAAGTCCTTCAAACTTATCAGTCTCATCCACATTGCCAGAATAATAATTTTTAAACTGATCAAATGTTCCATCTCTTACCGCACTAAAAGCATTGTAAACTAGCACACTTTTTACCTCGTTTCATATTTATGACTCCGATTAGCAGACGGAGTTTCTAATCTAGAGTTTTTGGGATTAAATTGAAAATCCTTCAATGTCATCTTCCTATTTTTATATAGATTGAACATTTCCTTATAAGACTTACCCGGTAGATGTCCGAAATCGACCTTTCCTTTTCGGGGTTAACCCGGCTTCCAATGTATCACTTGTTTCGTATTTCGATCAATAAGCACTCCATCTTTAGCTTGCCTATTATATACTTCCCGCTCGAATTCGAGTTTTTTCTTCCCGGTTAATGTTGGTCGTCCATAAGGTTTTCCGTTCCTAATATAAGAGCCATTTTCCAATGGGACATTATTTGTCTTTTTATCTTTCCCATCTTTTGAAGATTTCTCCTTGCTAGATTTCTCCTTTTTCCCATGACTATCTTTATTCTGCGAGGATTGTTTTCTCTGAGAAGCTTTTCTTGCCTTGCCCGCAGCTTTTTTCTTATTGTAGCGCTTCTGTTGTGCTTCTTGGTCTTGTATTTTGTCGCATGAGAAGTCTTTTTGGGCTTAGACTTTTGATGTCCCATGCTTGGTCTTTGTAGTTTTGTGAGACTTCGTGGCTGCTTTCTTGGTCGTCTTCCTAGCCGGCTTACGTTTGGCCAATTCCTCAGCCGCACGCTTCATTGCCTGCTTAGTTGCCCGACCGGCACAAAGTTCAAGGCTGTCCAAAACGCACCCTTCAAACGAGAACGCCTCTTACCAGTAGCGCATCTTTCCCCGTAATAATGGTATAAATATCATTATACCCAATCATATCCGTCAAAAACGAAATGATACCTTTACTGATTCCCGTCCTACGACTAAGTGTGGCAATTACAGCGCTACCCTTGGACTTATGCTTTTAGAAGACTTCTTGTGTGACTTGCCCCCCACGCAAACGAAAAGTTGCAACCCCAACACGAACAAAAAACTAGCCGCTCTAGAATTCCCAATGAATTCCAGAAACGACTAGTAACATTTTAGCGTGTCACAACGAACCACTTAATTCTGTAAACTACCTACTTTTAACGTGATACAGCTGAACAAGAATAGCTCCACTAGCTTCCGACCCGAAGTCGCTGATAACCCAGCGCGGCAAAGTAGAAGATACACTCGATTGCAGCGATGAAGAAACTGACTGGTAAATTCGTGACGTAACTCAAGTACAGCCCCAGCCAAACCCCAATCAACGCGAAACCAATCGCTAGAAAAATCATCTTGCTAACCGTATGGACAAAGTATCGCGCTGCCGCTGCTGGTAACGTGAGTAAGATAAAAATCAGTAATGACCCCACAATTTGGGCAGCCACGCTGACGCTCATCGCAACGAGTACCAAGAAGACCACTGAGATGCCGGTCGTCCATAAGCCGCTCACCCGGGCGCCAATCGCATCGAAGGAATCAAATTTGAGTGGCCGGTACAAGCCCAACATCACGAGTAGGACGATGGCCGATAAGATTGCGACCCGGATGACATCCGCACTGGCAATCCCAATCACACTCCCAAACAGGATGCTCGTCGCATAACTCGAAGTTTGATTAGATAACGACAGGAATAGAATTCCTAAGCCGATAAACAGAGCGGAAATTGCAGAAATCGAGGCTTCGCGTCGTGATTGTTTCACACTCATCTGCCCCACGATGACCGAACTAATCACGGTAAAAATCAGCATCCCACTCAACGCGGTCCAGCCCATAAAAATCCCGAAGGCTGCACCGGCAAACCCAATTTCAGACAGTGTGTGTGTCAGAAATGAGAGGTTCCGGGCAATCACGAAAACGCCAATCGTCCCACAAATAATTGCAATAAAGGTTCCTGCTAAGTAGGCGTTTCGCATAAATACTAAGCTAAACATTGACATTAGTGGCCTCCTTTAATTGCTCTACCGACATATCAGCGATATTGCCAAATTGCTGGTGGCCGGGCTTTAAGGCCAGATAATGTTTGGCGTATTGCTTCGCTAATGGCAAGTCGTGCGTCACAAAGAAGACGGTAATGTTGCTAGTTTGGTTTAAGTTCTGAACGAGGTCCAACAATTCATACTTCATTTCATTGTCCAGACTAGCCGTCGATTCGTCTAAAATTAATAGCTGCGGTTGTTGCACAATTGCTTGTGCTAAGTAAGCCCGCTGCTTTTCACCACCAGAAGCCATCCCAAGCGGTCGCTGACGGAGTTTCTTCAAATTGGTCACGGCTAATGCTGTCGCTACCTGACGATGTTCAGCTCGAGACAGCCACGGCTGCCACCCTTTTAGGTTCAGCCCGACAAAGTCCTCAATCGTTAACGGATACTCCTGGTCTAAGTTGCGAAATTGGGGCACGTAGCCAATTTTAATGGCTTTTTTATTCGGATAATACTTAATTTGACCGGCTGTTGGCTTCAGCATGCCAAGCAAGGCGCGAATTAGAGTGGTTTTCCCCACCCCATTCTCACCAATCACGGTCAAAAAGTCACCTTGTTCAATGTTAAAATTCAAATCTTTAAACACCTGGTTGTTTGGAAAGCCAATTCCAAGGTGTTGGACGGCAATTAACGGTTCCGTCATAACACTACCCCAACTTTCTAAATTAAAGTAAATCGTAATGATTACTATTTTAGTTTACCTGAATGCGGTGATTTGTCAATACCTGAGTTCAAAATGCCGTAATCATTACCAGCTGCGGCAATCATCGGGGCCTAATCAAATAACACCTTGACCACTAGTTGAATGCGCTTATCACTAAGACGAGATTGCAAAAAAAAGACCGTTTTTACCGTTAAGCCGGTAAAACACGGTCAATTCATGTTTATCATTACTTTAATTTAAGGTGCTTAAGCCAACCCCGCCTGCTCATGCAAGAATTCATCCAACACTTCTTGATAGCGATCCGGGTGCGTTCGGATGGCTTCAACGTGACCAGCATCGGGGTCGATATACAGGCCCTTTTGTTGTGGTAACTGGTCGTACAAGGTATGTGCATTGCGGACAGGCACCGTCTGATCCTTGGAACCATGAATCATCAAGATCGGTAACCCACCATCAATCACCCGTTGCAGAATCCGGCCATCCTTAAACCCATAGCCCGCGCGAACGTGTGCTAAGCGATTCGCCACCGGCATAATCGGATAGGCTGGCAAGTGGAACTTATGAGTCAGTCTGAACTTCGCTTCATCATAAAGATCCGCATAACCGCTATCCTCCACAATAGCTTTAACATTCTCCGGTAACGGCTCACCACTAGTCGCCATGACCGTGGCGGCCCCCATCGAAATTCCCATCAATACGATGTCAATATCCAGACCTAATTGACTAAGCGCCATCGTAATCCAACGTTCATAATCTAGTCGGTCTAGCCAACCATAACCAATCGTATGGCCTTGACTATCACCAAATGACCGGGCATCAGGCATTAAAACGTCATACCCCAAGCTCATAAAGATGCGCGCATACGGAATCATTTGTTCGCGCGAATGTCCTAGACCATGCGCCAAAATCGCCAAGCGGCCAATTGTTTTCGGATTAGGGATATATGTTGCCACTAAGTTCAGCCCATCAAAGGACTGGATCATCCACTGCTGTTTAGGCTGCTTGAAATACCAAAAATTCTCAATTTCAGTGTTTTCTGCCCGCGAACGTTCGCGGCCCTGCTGCTTCTGTGCGTCACTCACGTGCATCGCGACTTGATACGCCGCTAAGCCACCAAGTAACGTTCCCGCATAAGTTGCAGCACCAATGACGCCCGCCAATTTCAATCCAAATTTTGTCGACTGCTTCATCCGAACACCTCCGTTACTCCTTATTTAATCATAAACGCGCATAAATTGCTTACAAAAAGAGATTGCGTTGTCCAAATAACCGATGATGCGTTGAAGGCAACGACCATCTTCGTGTGTCAACCTGCAAGCAAAGCCGCGGCTACTCGCATTCCGGTGCCAATTGCACTGCTACACCATCTCTGGCTGGACACAGGTCGTGATGACAAATGGCTCAGCGCTACCGTTTAAGCGTAGCAGTAAATTAGAGACTCGGCTCACCTAACCCCGTACCAATAAAAAAAGCCCACCATCACGGCGGACTACTACGGTCTAATGTTCATTTAAATTAACTGGCCGCACAAGGTATACTTCCCGACAAAAACCCTTCAAGGAATTATACACGCGTTGCGCCCGCGATTGTTTGCGACACACGCCGAACACAGTTGGTCCGGTGCCGCTCATCTGGGCCGCATCCGCCCCAAACGTTAACAATTGCCGCTTGATCTGTAAAATCTCGGGGTAGCGTTTTGCCGTGATTGGCTCTAAAACGTTGCCCATATTCGCAAAAATCTCCGCGAAATCCTGCTGTTGAATACCAGCCAACAAGGCCTCAATATTGGGATGCTGGTCGATGCGCTCGTAATTGACCTGCCGCAAAATATTTGGCGTTGACACACTGACTTTCGGCTTCGCTAGAATAATCCACATCGGCGGCAACTTAGGTAGCGGGGTGACTACATCGCCTTTTCCCGTCACGTGGGCCGTCTGACTGTAGACACAGTATGGCACATCTGAATCTACTTGCAATCCCAAACGTGCTAACGTGGCTAAGTCCAAGTGGAGATTCCACATCCGGTTCAAGCCCCGTAAAACAGCGGCGGCATCAGATGAGCCGCCTCCTAGACCAGCCGCTACCGGAATGGCCTTTCTTATTTTGATACGGACACCCCGATCAACATGACAATACCGTTTTAAAACGCTCACCGCTTGAAAAGCTAAGTTACGGCGATCATTCGGCAAAAAGCCACTATCGGTGACCACTTCGATTCGGTTCGTATGCAATGATTCTAACATGACATAGTCGGCCAGATCGACCGACGTCATCACCATGTCCCACTCTTTATCCCCATTTGGATGTTCAAATAAGGTATCCAGTCCTAAATTGATTTTGGCCGGTGCTTTTTCAACGATCTGCACGCGTCTCACCCTCTTCCATGACCGCGATTACCCGGGGTCGCTGACTTACTTTGATACAATTATACTAATATCAAGGCAAAATAAAAAGACCTTGCTTGGGGGTCTTAATATTGAGAATTCACGAGACGCGAATTAAGCTTCAGTTGTTTCATCATCAAAAGCGATTTGAACGTTCTTTGTCAGAACATCAGTATAACTGTAGGAGACCCGTTCAAATGCGTTTTCTTGTTGATCTAAATCCACAACGAACACCGAACGATAAGTTTCTTTCAAGATACCGTGGCGTTCAGTTGTTTTCTTACGGCCAGCCTGGGCAACGACCTTCATGCGTTGGCCGATCCGTGAGTCAAGTTTATCTTTAATTGCAGCTAGTGAAATTGGCATTGAGAATCCTCCTCATGAAAGACACTATACTAGCTTTTCACAAAAAAGTCAATATTATATCACAAGGTTTTCTAATGTGCAACCATTTTATAAGCATAGATAACTTAAAGTAAGTCAGCCTGATGTAATGCATCCGTCAATGTAATAAATTCATCGACCGTCAACCGTTCGGCACGAATCTTGGGATCAATTGTCGCGATATCAAGAGCCTGTTGAATGGCCGTCTTCGTCTCAGGTTGTTTACCAAATAGGCTTTGCAAATTATTCCACAGATTTTTCCGACGGTGCGCAAAGCCCGCTTTAACGACCTTGAAAAAAGCTGCTTCGTCAAATGGCACGTGTGTCCGCGGTGGCAATGCCGTCAATTTCACGATTGCAGAATCGACATTCGGTGACGGCACGAAAACCGTCCGGGGAACGACCATCGCCATCTCAGCAGCCATCCGGTACTGCACAGCAATCGTTAACGCACCATACGCCTTCGTACCCGGTTCAGCTGCCAAACGGTCGGCAACTTCCTTTTGCATCATCACAACAATATTTTCAAAAGCAACGTCCCCCGCCAAAATGTTCATCAGAATAGGCGTTGTAATATAATACGGTAAATTGGCGACGAGCTTCAACGGCCGCTCGTTATCTAAATGTTCACTGATCATCGCGGCTAAGTCGGCCTTCAAAATATCTTGGTTAACGACCGTTACATTGTCATAATCAGCTAGTGTCTCATCCAAAATTGGCAGTAACCGATCATCGATTTCAAAGGCCAGGACGTGGTGCGCAGCCCGTGCCAAATACTCAGTCAGTGCCCCGATCCCAGGGCCAATTTCAATCACGTTATCATTGGTTCCAATGTCAGCAGTGGCAACAATGTTGTGTAACACGTTCTGATCAGTTAAAAAATTCTGTCCTAAACTCTTCTTAACTTGTAACCCGTACGTATGCATAATTGCCCGTGTGCGGGCGGGATTCGCAATATCTAAATCTCTACTCATCATTTCTCCTCTGTGGTTAGTTGGTCAACAGCCGCCCAAAAATCAGCTGGCTGAATTTGAAATAGTTGCAACCGTTTGGACAACTGTTTGCCGTTGACGTATCCGATACCTAAACGTTCACCCAATTGTTCGCGTCGTTGACGTGCCGTGGGACCAGCTAGTAAGCCCGCCGCAATCAAATCATGGTGACTGATTAACTGTTGGGGCTCGTCGATTTGCTCCGTATATAGATGGGCGAGTGCAGCTTGGATCGCCGCTGGGCTCGCGTGTTCAACGCCCAGGCTCCCCCCAGCCTTAGTTGGTACACCAGCTTTGCGGGGCAAAAAGGCGTGCTTGACACCCGGAACAGCCGCCGAAATCGTCTTCCGAATACGTTCACCGGAAAAGTCTGGGTCGGTGAACACGATCACGCCGCGACTGGCCTGCAACGTTTTGATCTGGGCTAAGGTGGCTTCGGAAATCGCCGAGCCATTCGTTTCAAGTGTATCTGCATCGACAGCTAGGGCGAGCCGTTTCGTGTCATCTTTCCCTTCAACCACAATTACTTCTTTAATCTTTTTCAATCTTAAAAAATTCCTCTGCATTTTGATAAGTTTGGGCCGCTATAATTTCCGGCGTCGTTTCACGTAACTTGGCAATTGCTTCAACAACGTACCGCGTGTAACCGGGTTCGTTCTGCTTTCCCCGGTATGGTTCCGGTGTTAGATAAGGGGCATCCGTTTCAACCAGCATTTGTGTTAGCGGCGTTTGCTTGACGGATTCATGGACTTCACGCGCATTCTTAAATGATGCGACACCACTATAGGAGATATGCATACCTAAGTCCAAGAACCGTTTGAGCCACTCAGGGTCACCATTAAAACTATGCATGACGCCACCCGTGTCACGAATATCAGCTGCTTTCAAGATCTTATAGGTATCTTCGAAAGCATCACGATTGTGCACGGAAATTGGCAATTGCATCTCCTTAGCAATGGCGACTTGGCGGGCAAAGACTTGCCGCTGAACGTCTTGTGGCGACGTATCCCAATGGTAGTCCAGTCCAATCTCACCTAACGCTACGACTTTCGGGTGTTGGACTTGTTCAATCAACAACTTTTCAGCTGCCTGATCATAGTTTTTGGCATCTTCCGGGTGCCAACCAACAATCGCGACCAACTGAGGATACGTTTCCGCCAGTTTAATCGCATCGGCGTTCAGTTGTGTATTCGAACCAACGATTGCCATCCGCGTAACATCAAGGTCAGCCGCTTGTTGTAAGTAACGTGGCACTTCCTGGATGAATTCTTCACTATTTAAATGGGTATGAGAATCAAAAATCCGCATGTAATAACCCCTTTTCGACTTTTGTTATCTTAGTTGATTTTACCATGGGACGCAAGTTTTCGGAAAAGAAGACGGTAATTCTAAAATAAAAAGCCCGGGTTCCCCCAGGCTTTCAAGCAAAATCAATGACGTACACGCTGCCAATACAGCCCCGCGTACACCACCGTCATCACCGTGACTACGCCTAACATGTATACGGGCAATGTCACGACACTGCCGTGGTGGAGCAAACTCATTAAGTAAGTTAGCACACTCACTAGCAGATAATAACCCAGGCTAAACCAGCCACTAGCACTCCCCATCACCGTTTCATAGCCAATCAAAGCACGATTCAACGCGTTTGGTAGGGTGATGTTCAGACCTAAGAAGGCTAGAAAAATCCCAATCAGCATCCCAATGACGTGATTGCCAACAGCGGTCATCACCAAGCCAACTGCCGCTACCAAACTCAATCCTAAGCCACTTAAAGCGACCTGCATTGGTGACCAATAGTTGACAAGCCAATTCACTAGCAACGCGCCCAGCAGACTGGCCGCGGCTAAGACTAAACCGAGACTACCGTATTGCACAGCACTAAAGCCGAAGTGCGTTTCAAAAATAAACGGCGCTTCAGCGTAATAACTAAACAAAATACCATTAATACCACTAATCAATAGGCCGTAACACCAGACCACGGGATCGTGCAATAACCGTGAAACGACAACGCTTTGTTGCCGCCAAGAGGCCACTTTGACCGTTTCTGGTCGAGTCTCTGGCAAGCAACACCCCGCGTACAACAGTATTACGACTGCTATCATGATCAAGACCGAGAAGACATGCTGATAGCCGAACACAGTCTGGACGCCACCTCCGATGAGTGGCCCGAGAGCGGGTGATAGTGCCATGGCCGCACTCACCTTCGCAAAGATTTTTGCACCAGTAACACCCGTAAAGCTCTCACGCATGATAGTCTGTGTCACAACCGAACCAGCACTAGCACCGAAAGCTTGGATCAAGCGGCAAACCAATAACCAAGTAAAGCCCGGGCTCAGATATAACCCTAAGTTACCAATCAAATAAAAGGCTAATCCACCTAACATGGCATCACGGCGCCCGCGATAGTCAGCATATTGCCCCCAGAAGAGCACCCCAACTGCAAAAGCCACAAAATAACTGCTCATGGTTAGCTGGCTGTGGCTGGCGCTAACGTGCATTGCCTGACTGAGCGCTGGCAAGATCGGCGTAAAAATTGATTCACTGATTTGTGGAAAACCCACTAATGTGATTAACAGTAATAATGATGGCACTTGTTTTTGGACGTTTTTCATTTAATTAAGTCTCCTAAATTTAATTAATTTTCGGAAAAACGTCCTTTTCCATCTACGGAGACGCATACGAGAATCTGTTCATATTTCATATGTTCTCACCTCATTTCTTGTTCGTACTACTGTACGGGAGATTAACCCATTTGTCAAAAACAACTAAAATAACAATTGAATTACAAATAAAAAATCGAGCTCACTAGTCAGTGCGCCCGATTTTTTATTCAACATTTAGTTTTTACGAAATCAATGATCCGTTTACCATATTATCTGGTACCGTAATTAATTGCACCTGACCGTCGTGTTCTGCTGACAGTAACATGCCTTGGCTCATTTCACCACGAAGCTTCCGTGGCTTTAAGTTACCAACGATGATAACCTTCTTGCCAATCAGTTCTTCCGGTTCTGGATACCACTTAGCAATACCTGAAAGGATTTGGCGATGATCAGCATCTCCTGCATCTAAACGGAATTGTAGGAGTTTGTCAGCCCCTTTCAATTTCTGCACCGTAATGACTTCAGCAACTTTCAATTCGACCTTGTCAAAATCATCAATGGTAATCGCTGGTTTAGTGAGGTTCAAATTAGTCTCAGCTGGGTTCCAGCCTTGTTCGACTTCAGCTTCATGTTTCGCGTTTTCCATGGCTTTACGCCCCTTCTGTTTGTCGGATTTCGTCATCTTACCCTTCAAGAATTCAACTTCGGCATCCATATCGACCCGTGGGAAGATTGGGGTTCCCTTAGCAACGACTTGTGCGCCAGCCGGCAAATCAGCCAGTTGTAAGTCGGCAATTGCTAAAGTTGCTGGGTCCAACCCTAATTGGGTAAAGATTTCCTTAGGTGCATGCGTCATGACCGGACTGATCAAACTAGCAATCACCCGCAAACTAGCTGCTAAATGGGCCATCACACTGGCTAACTTATCAGCATCATTCGCATCGTCACTCTTAGCTAATTGCCAAGGTGCCGTTTCATCAATATACTTGTTCGTCCGACTGACCAACTTCCACACTTCAGCCAGCGCATCTGATAAATGCAGGCTGTCCATGCAAGCGTTGAAGTTCTTAATAGTCGTGGCAGCTGTGGCTTCTAAGTCAGCGTCAAATTCAGTCACACCGGCTTTGAATGCTGGTAATTGACCATCTTCATATTTATTGATCATCGCAATGGTCCGGTTCAGCAAGTTTCCCAAGTCATTAGCCAAGTCATAGTTAACCCGCGCCACAAAGTCCTCTGGTGTGAATAAACCATCGTTACCATAAGGCATGGCTTTAACTAAATAATAACGAAGCGCATCCAAGCCGTAACGTTCAACCAATGTTTCAGGATAAATCACGTTACCCTTAGACTTGGACATCTTGCCGTCCTTCATCAATAACCAACCATGACCAAAAACCTTCTTAGGTAATGGTAACCCGAGTGCATGCAAAATAATTGGCCAGTAAATCGTATGGAAGCGCACGATTTCTTTACCAACCATTTGAACATCGGCAGGCCAGAACTTGTTAAACAAGTCTTCAGAGTCGCCGGTTGCGTAACCCAGTGCCGTAATATAGTTTGTCAGGGCATCAATCCACACGTAAACGACGTGCTTAGGATCACTCTTGACAGGGACACCCCAAGTAAAGCTCGTCCGAGAAACGGCCAAGTCTTCCAGACCTGGTTTAATAAAATTATTGATCATTTCGGTCATCCGATTAGCTGGTTCAATAAAGTCAGGATGACTTTGATAATAATCTAACAACCAATCTGCGTACTTACTCATCTTAAAGAAGTAGGACTGTTCTTTAACAAGTTCGACTTCATGACCACTGGGCGCCTTACCACCAATAACCTTGCCGTTATCATCACGGAAAACTTCAGCCAGCTGCGTTTCAGTGAAGTATTCTTCGTCATCAACGGAGTACCAGCCTTCGTACTCACCTAAGTAGATGTCACCATTTTTAAGTAACCGATCGAAAATTTCTTGGACCGCGCGTTCATGATAATCATCGGTGGTCCGAATAAACTTATCATTAGAGATTTCTAGCAATTGCCATAAATCCTTGATTTGTTTTGCCATCCCATCAACGTATGACTTCGGATCAGTGTTCAATTTTTCTGCTTTTTCTTCAATTTTGAGGCCGTGTTCATCCGTCCCGGTTAAGAAGTAAACATCGTAACCCATCGCACGTTTGTAACGTGCTAAAGTATCACACGCAATTGTCGTGTATGAATTACCGATGTGCAACTTCCCCGAAGGATAGTAGATCGGCGTCGTAATATAATAAGTTGGTTTTGTTTCTGCCATGACGTAAATTCCCTTCAAACTGGTTTATGATTAACTCGTTAAGCATGTCTTTGATTAAAATCCATGAACAAATCACACGCGTCCAAACAACACGTCTTGGTCTAAAATAACATGTTGCTGGGCCAATGTGTAGAATCTCTTATATTGTATCATATTTCCTGTGTTTATTAAGAAACACTAACAAAAGAGTTCCCCACACGCAAAGATCGTGGCAGACTAGTCAACTGTGCACCATGCTTCAAATGGCCCAACCAACCACCACAAAATAACCGATTAAAATCACGAGTTGATTTTAACCGGTCATTTATTGGTAATCTATTATTATTCAACAACCCACGAATATCGGGCCAGCGCTTCACGAACGACTTCCGCGATCCGGCTATCGTCCGGCCGACACCACTTATAATCATAAACTTCCGAGTCGACTTTGAGCGCGCCACTCCCCGCAACTAAAAAACAATTTAACTCGACTATTTTTCCCGGTTGATTATAGGCCGTACCACGGTGGGTGAAGGCCCACTTAAACCGATCTGGCGACACAACTAATGACAACTCTTCTTTTAATTCTCGCTGCAGAGTCTGTGTTAGCGTCTCTCCCACACCGACCTTGCCACCAGGAAAATAATAAGCTGTGTTTTTTGATTCCCGTGTTAATAAGACTTTTCCATCAGCGCAGAAAACCCCATTTGCGCAAATAATATCCGGTTGCATACCCAATCCGCCCCAATCTATATTGTTATGACCTAACATTCGATTCTCAACAACACTTCAACCTGCCATAACTATCTGCAACTCACATAGTGGCAGGCAACTACTTAGTTGCTTGAACTGAAGTCAGTGTATCTTAATCACGCACTTTTCTCAATCACCCTAATTCACCTAAGAATCATGAATTAAGGTACTTATAACTGCCTAGTTTTAAGGCAGTCCCAAGCCATCGTATCCACGACCAACGAGATAATTATTACCAAAACTAAACAGGAATTTACATAAACTACTTCTTGACTTTACACTAACTTTACTTCCAAATGATGTATCCCAACCGTTCGCTTTCAAATCAGATGGCTAAGGCCATATTGATTAACTAAGGTGTAAGTGCAAAAAAATGTAGCGGCAGCTCACATTATTGAATGTCCGAACTACCGCTACATTTTTAGTTGTCATGATTCATCAATTAAAGAATATTCAACCGTACGACCAAATTTCAACGGTTCACGGTCATAGTGACTGTATTGAGCCAACATAGTAATTCAACTGATAACTCGTTCAATTAAGCAAAGTATCACATCAATCACTCATAAATCATTTTAAAACAAGTCCAGTTGATGCGGTCCTAAATCACCAAACGAAACGCCTAGCAACTCTTTGAGTGCCATCGCGTTATCGGCCGCGTCACCACCAGAATTATTATTAAAGATGACGCAAACCTCGTCCGCCTGCTGTTGTAACTGTTCCACCGTTTGCTTGAATTCAGCTAGTTCTTGATCACTATACCGATATAAAGTCCGTTGGCTACGCCAGTTAGCGCCCTTGGCTGACCAGCCCTGCTGGTTACGACCATGTAAGCGTAAGAGTGCCAATTTCGAATTCGTTACGACCGGCTCGAAACTAACGCCATCATTTAAAGCGTGCGGCTCATCGACAATCACATGGGTAATCCCCAGATCCTTCAGAAAACTAAAGACCGCATCTTTGACACTCTCCTCGTACCAACTCTGGTTACGAAATTCGACTGCGATTGGAACACCGGGTAACCACTCGACCATCCGTTGTAGGTAATGGAAGTTGCGGTTCGACCGTTCAAAAAACGGCGGAAATTGGAAGAGCACCGCTTTTAATTGCTGGTGCTGCGTTAACGGTTTGAGCATCGCACGGTATTCCCGATAAGCTGTCTTTAGCGCATCCATCGAGACCCCTTCGTCATAAGTATCATGCAGCGTCATCACCTGATTTGCTTTCAAAATAAACTGAAACTTATCAGGGACGGCCTTTTGCCACTTCGCGACCGTCGTCACTTTCGGAATACCATAGAATGGCGTGTCCACTTCGACGACTGGTAGGACTCCCGAATATTCAGTTAAGGTCAGCTTTTCAGTACCACCCAGTAAACTAGGGTGTTCCGTCCAAGTTGTTAAGCCAATTGTTATCATCAGACCTGCACCCCCTCGAAGAAGTCGACCGCATCTTGTTGCACCATCGTAAATGCAAATGGCAACTGGAGCGGTTCCGCATTGATTGCAAGCACTTGAGCCTTCGGATTACGATAGTCAATTAGGCCGGCGAACGGGTACACCCGAAACGAGGTCCCACAAATAACGACTAGGTCAGCCTGCTGTAAATATTGAACTGCCCGTTCGATATTGGCACTCGCAATCCCCTCGTCGTACAACACCACGTTAGGCCGTAAGTAGCCATGGTCTGTCTGATGGTAAGGAGACTTCAAATACTCATGCCAATCGACATGCTGACCACACTTGGTGCAGTAGACCTGATAGAGATTACCGTGAAATTCAACGAGCTGAGCCGTTTTAGCCACCCCATATAAATTATCAATATTTTGTGTAATCACACTGGCCCGCCCTTGCCGAGTCAGTGCCGCCATCTTTTGATGAATCACATTCGGTTGGGCGTCTGGATAATATAAATTTGATTGTAAATATTGATAAAATTCCAGCGGATGCTCCGCCAAAAACGCGTGGCTTAAATAATACTCCGCGTTATGGTGTTCGGTATACAGTCCATTTTTAGACCGGTAATCAGGAATTCCCGAGGGCGTCGAAACGCCGGCCCCCGTCATAAAAACGATATGCTGAGCTTGTTGTAAAGTTGTTTGTGCTGCTGTAATGTCACTCATTCTGACATCTCCCTGCTTAGCTTACCGTAACGTATAGGGTAGATTCATTTCTTGGAATAATTCTTTGACCGTCTTATCGTACACCTCTTTGAAAAAGGCATCGCTCTTCTTTTGCGCCGGTGCTGGTAGGACAAACGCATTCTGACGGTCACTCTTATATAACCCAATGTACGCTCGGGTATGTTTATTTTTATCTAATAGATCTGAATGGTAAACGTCAAATAACTGCCGGACTTCCAGCCGCTCTTGCCGTTCACTGAGCACACTCTGAACGGTCACAAATTCCGTTCCGTGTAGGACTGGTAAATGCCAAGCCGTCATCTGATCATCAAAAGCCTTGAACAGCTTTACTACGGCACGCCGCATCGCGAACGGGGTGTCAACTGGCTTCTGACTGATTACGGCGTATAGCTTCTGTGCAGCCGGCCAAGCTTGTGGATAGGCCGTTGTCACCTTTTGCAAATCATCAGCTGGTAATTCACCATTAAAGAAAACGAGTAGGTCAGTCAATGTTAATAACCGTAACGTCATCATCGCATCCGCCTTGCCCGCAGGTTCCGGTTCGATTGTGGCCGCCACACCTTGCATGTATAGCGTTTCAATTTGCTCATCGATTAAGTTATGTTCCCGTTGTTTGCGTACGACCAAGACGTGGCTCACCATGTCATAAAGTTCCATAGCGATTGCCATCAATTGTTCGTCCAGTTGTTGATCACGCGTGGTTAAATTAAAGGTAATCTGTGGAAAGCCTTGTAATAACAATAATAGATGTAATAATTCATGTGACGCTGTGTAATTAGGAGCCGTAATATCGCTAACCCGAACGGTCAGGTCACCATCATCTAACACTTGTTGTGCTTGATCATGGCGGACGTAACCCGCTTTTGTGTCACCAAAACGAACACTAATATTGCCCGGATATAACGAATTGGCGGTACTTAATAAATCTGTAACAGTTTGGTTCAATTTAATTTCAGTCATCAGTCTCTTCCTTTGTTTGCCGCAATTCCGCAATGAGTTGTTGCGTGGTTGCGAGGTCTTGTTGAGATGCTAATTCAAGTCGTTGTAAGATAACGGGGAGTTCCTCAGGAGTCGCTCCCGCTGCCATCGCGAGCGATTTCAACTGTAGGTGCATATGGCCCTGCTGGATACCAGTCGTGACCAAGGCGCGTAAAGCGGCTAGATTTTGGGCTAACCCGATGGCAACCATAATTCTTTCCAAATCACCCGCTGTTTGAATACCTAATATTCGTTGATTCAACTGGGCTAACTCGTTAATTTTGATTGAACCGCCCACAATGCCAACCGGTAGTGGCAATTCCAGTTCACCATGCAGCATCCGACCATCACTGGTCCAGGTACTCATGCCACGATATTGACCGTCCTTAACAGCATAGGCGTGTGCCCCACTCTCCAAAGCGCGCCAGTCGTTGCCACTAGCAATAGCGACAGCATCAATACCGTTCATGATACCTTTATTATGAGTCGTGGCCCGGTACGGATCAAGCTGAGCGACCGTACTGGCCGACGCAATCTTCTGGGCAACTAGTTTGCCGGCATACCGCCCAGCCTGTAATAATCCGACCGGAATGTCACAAATGGCCTTGACTAAGCTCGCCGTTGCATAATTCGATAGAATACTCATTAAAGCGTCCTGCTTCGTCATCACACCGATGGACTTTGCCACGGCTTCCAACATACTATTGAGCATATTGGCCCCCATAGCAGCCTGCACATCAACGAATAGGTCAATTGATAAATAGCCTTGTCCGAGAACACGCGTACGTAGGCGCCGAGCGCCACCACCTCGTTTTTTTAAACTGGGATGGGCCGCATCAGCTACTTTTAATAATGCTGCAGCGTGGGCTTCAATCACGGCAGCGGTTGCAGCCGGATCAGACAACTGCTCCAGAACGATTTGACCAATCATTTCACGTTGATTAAGGACGGTCGTGAAGCCCCCTGCACGCTTGACAATTTTAGCGCCATTACTTGCTGCCGCAATAACAGAAGGTTCCTCAGTAACCATTGGAACAATGTGATCCACGCCATCGACGACTAAGTTGACAGCCAACCCCATCGGTAATGGGTAATCCGTCAAATAATTCTCAATAATTTCATGATGTTGTGGTAAATAATATTGTTTAAATAACGCCTGTTCAGCTGGCGTTAAATGGGCCTGTTGCGCCACGATGGCAGTGCGTTCCGCCCAATTTTTTTGATAAAAGTGCCGAAAATCAGCTGTCATATTCTCATTCCTATTCTCTCCATTCGACTCATCTACCGAACCGACCTATTGATTGAGGTGTTCTGAAATAATTCCCTCACGAACACCACTTTCAGAAAAGATCACCCGATCACTATCCAACATCTGTAATAACGTCACTAGCGGTAACATTCCACCAACAATAATGTCCGCACGATCATATTCCATTCCTGAAATTTCCTGGCGACCTTTTTTCGACCGTGACAGTAAGTCCAAAAACGTGTGGAACACCGTCTCTGTCTTCAGACGATACCCGTGAATATCTTCAACTTTTAACTTTTGTTGCCGGCGCCGATTAATGCGGGCTAAGGTTCGGTTGGCACCACCCAATAGAATGATTGGGAAGTGCACTGCTTCTGATAACCACCAAATATCTGCCAGTCGGTTACGTAGGAACATCTGCGCCCGAAATAGACTCGCAGACGGCACTAAGTCGTCGAGACCGAATTGTTCCGATAATGTCACCGCGCCAAATGGAATGCTGATCAGTTGCTGTTTGCGGCCATTTTTGACCAAGATCAGTTCACAACTTGCGCCACCCGTGTCTAAGATTAGGCAATCATGGATGACCAATGAATTGGCAACCCCAAGATAATCGTAATAGGCCTCATCGTCACCAGATAAGACTCGTAAATCGAGCCCCACTTCTTGCTTGACTTGATTGAGAAATTCAGCCTGATTTTGTGCCATCCGAACTGCAGCTGTGGTGATGCCAATAACATCCGTATTGGGCATTTTTTCATAAAGTCGGCGAAAATTGAGTAACGCCTTGATTGTTCGCTCAATTGCGGCGGGCTGGAGTACGTGTGCCGTTCCCATTCCTTCCGACAAACGCGTATCTTCCTTAACACGCTTGATTTCTTGAGCAGTGCCGTTAGCATGCAACCGACTGACCGCCATCCGCGCCGAATTGGACCCTAAATCCACAATCGCTAAGTTTCTCATAACACCACGCTCACTTTTCGTTTATAAAATATTAGTTAGGTTTATTCTAACATTTATGATGTAACACTGTGACTTCTAGGGCCGGATTGCACACCAAAAAATATCAAAAAGCCCAAAATGAACGACGCTAGTGTTTTGACTAGGGCCGTTCATTTTGGGTTCATTAGACTAGCTAGTTGGCAGTAACGATCGGAGAACTCGAACAACTTCGTCCCGGTTTAAGTCAAAATCGGGATCTGATTTAAATCGTTTTTTGAATATTTGCTCGGGCTCTGCTTCAACCAGCTGAATAAAACTTTTTAAATCATTCTGACAAGTCCTTGGTACGACCTTTGAGTCGAACGTTTGATTCTCAATAATCAAATCACACAACCGGCAGACATCCTTATAATGTTTGTTCTTATTAGCACGATGACGTAATTTATCACCATTTGCTAACCGTTGCCGAATATCAAGATGAGCTTTGGCTTTAAAGTAGATCAATCCGGGTACGCTTAAGATAGAAACATGGCCAATCTTTTGCTGGCATTGCTTCAACAAGCTATAGTAATCATCATTTAATACAATCGCCGACAAACTAGGGCCCGTTGCAAAATGTAACGGCATTGTCTCTGTCGGTAATCTAAGTTCATAGCGCAATGGTATCTTTGAAAACAATTCAATCTGTTGGGGGACGCCCGTGACCGCAAGTGCAGGATCTAACGCAAACCGGTAATACACTTTCTTCTTATTCACATCACCCCCTATCTCAGCACACAAGTAGCCATATTTCTCGATAAAGTCATCAAACTTTTGTGAAAAGCCCAGTTGACTATTTTCAAATATGACGACCATATCGTAATCCTGGGTCGCTCTAAAATCCTGATGATCTTGCGCTAACCAAATTGCGGCAGCATTGCCACCAATAATAACGTAACAATCTTCATAGCCTTCGAAAAAGTCAAAGAACTTGTGAAATAGCATCACCTTATGCTCCGTTCCAAATTTGATCAACCAATTCTTCGGCTTCGCCTTGAGTCCGCTCGTCCATATCATTTCTAAATAGTACGTATAAATGAAAGGGATCCAACACATTCTTAGGATAATTGGCAATTAGTCTAAACAATGTGTTAAAACCGCTGAGCTGATACTTTGAAACTTGCACCTCACAAGCGACTTTCCGCTCATCGGTATCTGCGTCAACCGTTGTCCTCAAGGTTTGCCGTCGAGAACGGTCCATAATAACTGTCTGTTGCTTCCGATTATCACTGATCATCGTCACTTTAGATAAACCAGTAAGGCCGGAATAAAGAAAATTCTTACTAGCTGATTCAACTGATGCTTTCGCCAACTGCACCAAGTCAACAGATTGAACTGGCGACACTAAGAATGGCGCTATCTGATCAAAAAAACGGCGGCTATCTAACTCGCAAGTATAGACGCGCTCCTTAGTCTCGCCGATTGACTTCAGCCAACCATGTGCAACTAACGGTTTAACCGCTCGACTAAAGGTAACTCGATTATTGATGCTAACTTGCTTGCCAATCGTTGATGCAAAGCATTGTCCGCTTTTGATCAAGAAACGGTCATCAGTCGTTCTGAAGGCTGCTAACTCGGGACATACTTTGGCCTTCTCTGGATGACGTTCAAAAATCAACTGTGCTAATACGATGGTTAATGCTAGTCGTTGTGCCGCGGAGGCTAAAGGATTGCCCGCTATTCCAGGTGAGTCATTCACGGCTTCAGGTAATAACCGTGTCCCCATAAACGGCAAAAACATTTCACCATCTGATGTCATAAATGGCATTCTGTTTTTCAAATATTCGTGACGCTCATTGGCGGAAAGCTGAGGAAAAATAAACACCAATGGGTCTCGATTTACCTGACTAACTCGTGCATAGAGCCCTAGTGGCCGCAAATCGCGCTGACCACCATAAGACATAAAAAGGACCGGCTTATCAAGGATTGTCCCCTGCACAACCACCGTATTATTTTGATCCGAACGACTCAACGACAATGTCGACGTTGAAACCGATTCGCCAATAGTTACCGGGATACCCGTACTTTGACTAATATGTTCTAGTTGGTTAACAAGCTTTATCACATTCTTCGCCCCCTCCATTCAAATGATTGTAACATGTTTTCTTCGATTGTAACGCAGTAATGTTACAATCGTTTTAAATGATGTTACAATCATCCTAATTAGCTGAGCTACAAGCAAAAATTAACACTATCACGTGACCGAAACTTGTTATTGAGCACCTCCTCATTAATCAGATAGACACGGCAATCGTCCGTAATTACTCCGCTAGTCATTGCCATCAGTCATTATTTACGTCAATTGACGCCTGTTCCACTTAAAAGTGACTAAGTTTTTTTCTAAAAAAACGTCGAATTGAACAGCTGTTGGACCAACTCCTAACAAGGGCCTAAATTTGAATACAATTGTCATACCCCTTTAGATACAAAAACATCCCAACATTAGCACTCACTGCCGATATCGAGATGTTTCTATATAATAAGATTGAAGTTTATTAACGTATTACTGCCTTAATCAACCTGTCTGCTGCTGACACTAACTGTGATTGGTCACCCGCATTTTGGCTTGATAAGCCGCTAAAATTTTGCGTACATCATCCGTTGACTTGGCATCCATCATCGTGTTACGCAGGTCAGTAGCGCCTAGTTCTGGGCGCGCATAGATTTTAAAGAACCGTTTTAAGGACGGAAAACGTGGCACGTCATAACGGGTGGCAAAGTCATCGAACAAGTCGAGCTGCATGTTCAGTAAACCCAATAGTTCATGCAAATCATGCGATTGGGGCTGGGACTCAAACGCAAACGGATTCGCGAACACTCCCCGACCAATCATGATACCATCTAATCCAGGATGTGCTTTGGCTAACGCCACCCCGGCCTGATAATCAGCCACGTCACCATTAATCTGGAGTAACGTTTCCGGGGCGATCGCATCACGCATTTTAATCAAGTCATCGATAACTTCAAAGTGTGCGGGTACCTTACTCATTTCCTGTTTGGTCCGCAAGTGAACGGTCAAGACTGCCACATGTTGCGATAACAACGTTGCAATCCAGTCATGATATTCAGCAACTTTACTGTAACCTAAGCGCGTCTTCGCACTAACGGCCAGTCCCGACGTCTTTGCAGCCGCAATCACGTCTTCAGCCCACTGCGGATTGCGAATCAAATCGCTGCCACCATGATTTTTGATGACCGTCCCATCCGGGCAGCCCATATTGATATCAACTGCTTTAAAGCCCCGGTCACGAAGTTCAGCTGTAGCCGAAGCAAAGTCAGCCGCTTCGTTACCCCACAGTTGAACGACCGGTTTTTGCGACTCAGCTGCCGCCACGTACAAACGACCATGCACCGGAAACTTCGTATTCGGGTTCGTAATACTCTTAGCATAGACGAATTCACTAAAAAACGTATCTGGAGCAGCGGCATGGCTAATGACTTGCCGAAAAACAGTATTACTAACGGCTTCCATCGGGGCCATCGTAAAAAATGGTCGCCCGTCTGCCTTGGCTTGGGCCGCAATTTGCGACCAGAATGGTGTTGCTGTCACGTTCTCATACTCCCTTATCACTAGTTTAACTTTTGGATTGAATGCTTTTAATTTTAGCATTGATATGCCTGCTTTGCAGGAATGACGTTTGCTGGCTAAATAAATTAAAAGTTTACTCAAACCGGTGTTGGACGACTTCTTGATGACGAAGTTCCCGTAACAGTGCCTCAATAATGTAAAGGCATGGCACTTGACTAGTTAAGTCATAATATTGATGAATACGCTCCTCAGTCGCCCGATACGTTAACGCATATCGACTCATTCGAGCAATCGTACTCTCAAGATTACTCGTAATACTAATAATATTGACTTCAGGATTATTCACAAAGTCATTAAGCATTTCAACCAACTCAGACGTCTGACCGGAGACTGACACTGCCACCAAAACGTTATTACTAGTATTACGTAATTGTGGTAATAGTGGATAGAAAGGATCCTTGACGACATAACTATTAAATCCTAATGATGACGTTTGACGTGAAGCATACTCGCCCAACGCCGCTGATGCTCCGATACCAACAAACACGATATTATCCGCATTGACCATCAACTGAGCTGCCAGTCGAATAATCTTAGTAATATCTGCAGGAAAGGCACTCGGTTGAACAAACTGAATACCTGGAGCATCCGGCTTTTGAATGGGCGTTTCACTGCGTAGCGATACTTTAAATTCTGGAAAACTATCATACCCAATTTTACGAATAAAGCGCATGACTGACGAATTAGAAACGTGCGCACCCCGCGCTAACTCACGGACTCGCATATACGGGATTTGCTCATCATGCTCCACAATAAATCGATAAATTGCTAAATCTACTCCAGATAACTTATCGATATCCTTATAGCCAAAGAATGCCACGGTTAGCCACCACCCTATCTAATAATCTATTCACTAGATTACCATAAATGCGTAACCGCTTCTAAAAAACATCTAGCATTCAAGCTTTTTCATTTTTTAAATTAAAATACGTGTCACCCTATTTTAATAAACCAGTTTGATCCGCCTTTTTAACCACGCTTAATCAACTGATACACTGCCCCAATCATCCCAGCATCATTCCGCAATTTAGCTGGTACTACTGATGCCAAAGTCAAATGATTAATACTATTATGATTAGCCTGTAAGTCTGCAATCGTTGCATTCAAATCAGTCATAAAGGTCGTGTTCGCACTAATGCCACCACCAATTACGACTAATTCGGGATCAAAAGCAACCATTAAATTAATGATTCCTTTAGCCAAACTGTAATAGTAGCTATGAAAGACATGTTGTGCCAGCACTTCTCCCGCATCTGCTCGGTCAAAAATCTCGCGCGCGTCAGTAACCGGCATCGCACTAAACTGATTATAACGTCGTATGAGACCGATAACTGTTGCACCCCGGAAATTAAGGGTTCCCATTTCAGTATCAATCTCATCATCGTCAACAACCATCCAACCAAATTCGCCTGAACGCGCGTGTGCACCCCGATAAATCTGATTATTGATAACCAGTGCCCCACCGACCCCGGTTCCAAGAACCAAGCTTAAATAATTAGGCACATTCTGAGCTACTCCCAGCCATTGCTCAGCAATAGCCGCTGCGTTGGCATCATTTTCAATAATGACCGGTAACTGCGTCTGTGCATGTAACTCAGCTTGCAAGTTAATTTTTTCAAACGCCGTGACCGCACCTGCCGTCGTCAAGAAGCCGTCACTTTGAACAACTCCCGGCATGCTAACTCCAATACCAGCAACTTGTCCATCTGCTTGTAGTCCTTGAATCATCGCAACTAAATCGGCCATAATGTCTACCTTTGCTGTGGCAGTCGGTCGTGTTACTTTACGACTAATATGTCCATGAGCATCAACTAGGCCGCACTTGATTGAAGTACCACCAATATCAATTCCAATATACATTGTCATTTAACAGTCCTCCTAAACGCCCAATGGCCAGCTATCAAAGCTGGCCATTGACAACTATTTCAAACATCATTAATTAAGCACTAGTCAATAATTAATGACCATCGTCATACCCAAATCGCACTACTCAATTTCGGCACCATTTGTCGCAATCACATGTTGAAACCAAGTAAATGAATCCTTTTTATAACGTTTTAGACTACCTGAACCATCATCGTTCTCATCAACATAGATAAACCCATAGCGTTTGGACATTTGACCAGTACTAGCCGCAACTAAATCAATGCACCCCCATGGCGTATACCCAATTAAATCAACCCCATCTTCCAGAACTGCCAGCTTAATTTGTCGTAAATGATCCGTTAAATAGTCAATCCGATAATCGTCATGTATCTGGTTATCTGCCGTCTTCTTATCAATTGCGCCTAAACCGTTTTCCACGATAAACAGTGGCAAATGGTAACGATCCGTGAACCAATTCATAGCATAGCGTAACCCAACGGGATCAACTTGCCAGCCCCAATCACTAGCCTTAACATATGGATTTTTAACTAAATCATGTTCTTCATTATAAGCTAGCTTTCCTGTGTCCTTCACAGTAAACGACATGTAATAGCTAAATCCAATATAATCTACCGTTCCAGCTTGCAAGATTTTCAAATCTTCTGCCGTAATGTCCAAGTTAAAATGCTCCGACTCAAAACGATTACGCAACCATTGTGGGTAAGTGCCATTGCAATGAACATCGGCAAAATAAAATCGGGTTTGCATCGCTCGTTGCGCAAATAAGACGTCTGCTGGTGCTGCTGTAAGCGGATAGATCGGACACATCGCAATCATACAACCGATTTGAAAATCTGGATTAATCTGATGGCCTAACTGTACCGCCGCGGCACTCGCCACCAGTTCATAGTGAGCCGCCTGATACATCCAGCGTTCACGGTTTTCTCCTGGTTGATGAATGATTCCAGAATCTGTTAACATGGCACCGTCTGATTCAAAATTAGTTTGATTGTTGATTTCATTAAAAGTCATCCAGTACGTTACTTTATCTCGATAACGTTCAAAACATACTTTTGCAAAGTTTAAATAGAATTGAATAAGCTTACGATTACGCCACCCACCGTATTGCTTAACTAAGTGATATGGCATTTCAAAGTGTGCTAGTGTCACTACTGGTTGAATCCCATTTTTAAGGCATTCATCAAATAAATCATCATAAAATTGTAATCCAGCTTCATTCGGTTCGCTTTCATCACCATTGGGGAAGATCCGCGTCCAGGCAATCGATGTTCGAAAACACTTAAACCCCATTTCAGCAAACAATTCAATATCTTCGGGATAACGATGATAAAAATCAATTGCCTGATGATTAGGATAATACTTGCCAGCCACTACTCCGTCCGTAATTTCACGAGGGCGCTCATTCGTCCCTAATGTCATAATATCTGCCGTACTGAGACCCTTGCCGCCCTCTTTATAACCACCTTCGAGTTGATGTGCAGCCACTGCGCCACCCCATAAGAACCCTTCTGGAAACGCTCGTCCTTTAATCGTCATGTTAAACTCCTTTTAAACTATGCTTTAACCGTTTCTGTCGTCGTATCCGTATCTTGTTTAGATTGACTATCTGCAGCCATCATCTTATTGGCAGCGAGTACAAATGGCATGTACGTCAACACGGAAATTCCCAAACAAACAAATCCAATAATCAGGCCAAGCCAATTGCCACCAGTCCCCAAGAACGGCATCAGTGGTCCCGGTGTTGTCCATGTCAATCCAAAAGCCGGCGTCGGTATCCAGTTAAAAATAACTGTCACTGTATAGCCAACCAAGATATTGATCACTGGTGTTAGAACGAATGGAATCGCCATAATTGGATTCAAAACAATTGGTAAACCGAACATTAGCGGTTCGTTAATATTGAAGAGGCCGGGCACTAATGCCAATTTAGCAATCTCACGATAATCTTTACGCCTTGAGACGAGGAAGATAGCAATAATCAAGCCAAGTGTCATCCCACTACCACCCATATTGGCGAAGACATCATTCAACACACTCCAGGTTGCACGGTTGGGCACACCCCAAGCTGTACCATGAGCGTTAATAAACGTTTGGTTTTTCAAATCAGCTTCAGTAAAAATAATTGATCGTAACGCGTTCAACGTGTTTGGACCATGGATACCGACAAGCCACAAAAGATTTTGAACAATAGCAATAATGATAACGCCAAATAAGTTGACCCCAATGTGGGTTAATGGTGTTTGAATTGATTTATAAATAATATCATTGATTCCTTGTGGTGAAATTAGTGATAACCCATAGTTCAACATAGAAAACAGCATAATCATAATAACGATAGGAATTAAGCCATTGAAAGACCGTGCAACTGCCGGCGGAACCATCTCAGGCATTTTGATTTGCATTTTCTTAATGCGCGTTAGCCGTGGTAAAAATTCTCCAACTAAGCCACCTACTATCATTGCAACAAACAGCCCTTGTGCACCTAAATAAGTCGTTGGCAAATAGGTTACACCGTCTTTGATAATTGATGGTGAGTATAAAATCATGAAGCAGGCAATCCCCGTCATCCCTACTAACATGTCATCAGCTTTAAAATATTTGGCCAAATTCCGTGCCACCAGATACGCAATAAAAATCGATAAAATATTCATCGTTCCGTTAGTTACTGAGGTTAATAACTTTTGGGCATTTTCCAAGTGTGGAAAAAATTTGGGTAAAAATAAGATTTGTGCAATAAACCCCGTTTTTGAAAAAACTAAGTTATTAATTAAAATAACTAACGATGCAGCCATTGTAATTGGGAATGTGTACATAAAAGCATCACGGATTGCCGCGACATGTCGCTGTTCATTCAACTTGACTGCAAATGGTACAATGTGTTTTTCCATAAACACGTTAAAACCGTTCATCATAAGTTGTTCCTCCCTTTGATTTAACTTACAAAAGCTAGTATAAGTGAACTACATGCGTTTTAAAAGCGCTTACAATGCAGTTGCTCACTTGTTCCATCGTGATGGTATCACGACCACATCTGAAACGCTGTGTACCATATCTGTTCAAAAAAGTACTGTAAATCCACTTACGGATTTACAGCACTCTTCTAACGAAATCAATTTTTGAATCCAGCCTGCTTATTGATTATAACTAGCAGCCATCTGATTCATCATCTTCTTAAAGCGGCGTTTACGGAACCATCCTAAGAATAGCACGCCAAGCTTATTATTGGCATTCGTCTTCTTATCCTTGCCTAAAAAGGTTTCGGCATATTCTAAGACAGTTTGGTGACCATCAGTGTCCGGTGCGAATTGATAATCGACGCCGTAATGATCGCGGGGCGTTTCTAATTCATACGCATATCGAACACCGGGTTGCGCGTGGGTAATCTTCAAATTACCGGTCAGACCGTTGGACCACTGTTTGGCATACTCATAGCCTTGTAAGCTCTGCCGTGGCGCCGGCCGACCCGTTTGCTGCTGAATATCAGCCCGCGCGGAATCGATCAACTGTTGGTATAAATAATCCACAGGGGCGTTCAAAGTTAATTTAATCTGCATTCTGGTGGCTCCTTTCTATCTGACCCACTCGCCGATAAACGACGAAAAGTGCTGCGCTGACCGCTAAACCTAATCCGAGCGTCACCCATTGACCGGTCGTTCCGGCCAGGGGACTTAAGATAACGGCTAATAATCCAAGGTTCATCCCGATGAGTAAACACTGCTTTAAGCTTTTCATGACAATCTATTCTCCAATCGCTGCTGGTTTAATCTTGTTGGCAGCCTTAACGAATGGCACGTAAATCGCAAAGGCAACGGCGGCATTAAATAATTGTAAGACCACTGACCGCCAGTCCATTGTGGCAACTAAGGCGTTCATAATCGGTGGCATTGACCAAACGATATTGTTCGTAATCGGTGCGACCCACCCAGCTGATAAAGCAGCGTAGGCGATCGAAACAGTCACAACTGGTGCTAAAACGAACGGAATAAAGTAGATTGGGTCAAGTACAATTGGCATCCCGAACATCACGGGTTCGTTAATATTAAAGAATCCGGGGCCAATCGCCAACTTAGCCACTGAACGTTGGTCGTCTCGTTTACTAAATACTAAAATCGCTACTAATAATAGTAAGGTCGAGCCGGCCCCACCAATCCATGCATATAAGTCAAAACAGTTCCGCGTCCAAACGTATGGCAAGGCTTTGCCAGCTTGGTAAGCGTTAACATTAGCAAGCTGAGCCGTCAACCAGATTCCGTCCAAGATTGGTGCCAGGACATTGGAACCATGAATCCCGAAGAACCAGAAAACTTGAACTAACAGCGTCATTAAGAGGACGGCGCCGTACCCTTGACTCATATTCAATAGTGGTTCTTGAATAATCTTCGCGATCCATTCAATCACCGTGGTGTTGAATTTACTGAAGATCCAGTTAATAATCCCAACGACATAAAATGCAGCGGCGGCTGGGATAACCCCAGTGAAGGCGTTTGCAACTGCCGGTGGCACAGAATCTGGCATCTTGATTGTAATGTGTTTCTTCATCAAAGCAATGTAAACGGCACTCGCAATGGCCCCTAAAATCATGACCGTAAAGAAACCATACGAACCAAAGTACGTGTTGAAGTTGAAGTAACCCCAAGCCGTCACCTTTTTGCCAGCAACCGCCATGCCAGAGTCCGTCAAAATCTTAGTAGCGCCCTTGCTCAACGTACTCGTCAACGTGCCGGTAAAGTTTTGTGGCAAACTCATGATGAAAGTTCCAAGTGTCACGATCCCACCAGTAACTGGTTCAACTTTGTACTGGATTGCCAATTGATACCCGAATGTAAATGAGAAAATCAGACCTAAGATGGCTAACGTCCCCGTCCAAACCATCGCATTAATTCCAATCAACCACTGCATCGAATTAACAATGCCCATCCAACCGAACTTCGTTGGAATATCTCGAACTAAAGCGTTCAGAACCGTGGCGATCGACCCGGCCATCATTGCCGGCATAATTGCTATAAACGCGTCACGTAATGCGATCAACCACCGAACTGCACCAATCTTGGCCGCAACTGGCACTAAGTGTTTGTTAAGCCATTCGATAAATGAATTCATAATATACCCCTCACTCCTAATGTAGGTTTTCGCTAGTTAGTGACCCAACACAACTGTTGCGTCACCCCCGTACTAGTTTTGTAAATCAATATTTTCGGTATGGTAGTAGAGTTCTAAATCTGGATAGACGAAGAACGTCCTGGAGAAGTTAAAGACCGTCCCATTAGCCAAGTAATTGATTGCTTCCAAGCACAACGTTTTGTCACCATCTGGGCAACCGATCAACTCCGCCCGTTGCGCGTCCACCCGCACTTGATGGACGTAGTTTTCCGTGGTGCTCCCCGTAATACCATATGCCTCTCGCAAGAAGGCGAAGATTGAATGCTGCACGCTCTCACTCGATAAGAACGGGACGACCGTTCGCGGAAAATAAGACTCTTCCAGGTCATACAAGATGTCATTCAAATAACGTAATCGCACCACCCGATAAACCTCGTCGCCAAGCGCAATGTTCCCTTGTTGTGCTAAAGTTTCATCCGCTGTCACTTTATCAAACGTGACAACTTTTGATACTAATGGTCCACCCTCAACCATGGCGGACTGGTCAAATCCAATCGATAAGTTGAGCACTTTCTTCGTGTTCTGCGGTTGTTTGATAATAAAATTGCCGCTCCCCTGCACACGACGCAACAACCCATGCCGGAAGACCACATCAATCGCTTTACGAATCGTATTGCGACTGGCGTTGTACTGCGCCATTAACACTTTTTCGGTTGGTAACTTAGTCGGATATTCATCCGCCATTATCGATTTAATGATTGCCTGCGCAATTGCCTGATACATGACTAAACCTCCTTTCGATAAATTAGTAGGTGCTTGTAAAACTTGTGCCCACAAATTATATTATCACAGAATATATGAAAACGCTTTATTTTTCGTAATTTTATACCAATGAATTTATATTATGACTAAAGGCAGCCACAGCAAGCGCTTTCGAATTCCTTACCACCCCTTTTCTTGCCAAAAACTTATTTTAACAAGCACTTTTTTACAATCATTCATGTAAGAAAGCAAACGAAATCAGCCTAATTTTCAATTTAGTCTGCCTTTTCTTTTTAATTCGCAACCGTGATGCGTTGGGCCATCGTTATTAATTTACCGGAAAGCCCCATATATTAAGGGTCTACAAAAAAGTGCAACTCACCGTCTTCACACATCCGACGGTCAGTTGCACTTTTTTCTACCATGATTTATTTAAAATAATTAATTCCAATGGCGTCTTGCATCTCACGCCACGTTTGGTCAGCGACCACGTTCGCTTTCGCTGTACCATCCTTCAAAATTTGTAAGACTTGAGCTGGATCAGCTTCGTAAATTGCACGCCGTTCGCGGATTGGCCGCAATACACCGTCCAACACGTCCATCAAGTAGCGTTTAATCTTAACGTCACCCAAGCCACCATGTTGGTAGGCGGCCTTCAAGTCTGCGACCTTGGCCTTGTCTTCATCGAAAATATCAAGATACGTGAAGACCACGTTACCTTCGACCTTACCCGGATCTTCAATATGAATATGATCAGGATCGGTATACATGGACATGACTTTCTTCTTCAAAGTATCGGCATCGTCAGAAAGGTAAATCGCATTTCCTAGTGATTTACTCATTTTGGCATTGCCGTCAAGTCCAGGGATTCGGCCCAAGCCCTTTGGTGGGAAGTAGCCTTCAGGTTCGACCAACGTGTCAGTTTGGTAAGTCTTATTGAAGCTCCGTACGATTTCACGGGTCTGTTCGAGCATTGGTTCTTGATCGTCACCAACGGGAACGGTCGTCGCCTTGAAAGCCGTAATATCAGCGGCCTGACTGACTGGATAAACAAAGAAACCGGCAGGAACACTTTCACCAAAAGCTTTTTGCTTGATTTCCGTCTTCACAGTTGGGTTACGATTCAAGCGCGCTACCGTCACTAAGTTCAAGTATTGATTCATCATGTCAGTTAATGCTGGAATTTGAGACTGGACTAAGATCGTTGACTTTTGGGGATCGATTCCCACTGCCAAGTAGTCCATCGCAACTTGTAATAAACTTTTACGAATTTTTTCGGGATCATGCGCATTATCCGTCAACGCCTGGTTATCCGCAATCATAATATATGAGTCATAGTCCCCAGAATCTTGTAATGCGACCCGGTTACGTAATGAACCGACATAGTGCCCGATATGCAGCTTACCAGTGGGGCGATCACCCGTTAAAATCACTTTTTTTGTCATTGTATTCATCCTTTCTATTGGCACTAAAAAAGCGCCTGATCAACTAATACTAGTTAATTAGGACGCATCACCGTGGTACCACCTAAATTGCAGAAAGCTTGTCTCTGCCACTCATTGACCGATAAGGGTGGGTCCCCGGTGTTCACCGAATCTCCAAAAAGCCAATTCATTAGTCCGCCCCAGCTTTCAGCACGCGCTAGGTCTCTGTTATTGGACGCCTTACTGTTCTTTTCTTCAACGATTAATTAGTTCTAGTGTACTGGTTATACCTGACCGTGTCAAAATAAATTCTGGGCATCATTCGCGCTAACTAGCCGCTACCATTTCATCATACCGACCGTCATTTCCACGTTTAAGCCCATCGAAATTCAAGCGGGCGTTCCTTCAACACCATTAAAATTCAGTTAAGTGCTCCCAGCCCCAGTCCCCATTTACGCTTCAGTATAATTCCGGGCGCCGGTCTTCAAACACTGGAATCTGACCACGAACCTGGTCAACTTGTGTTAAATCAAGCTCGGCCGTAATCAACTGGGCATGGGCACCACCGATAGCCACAATTTGGCCGAGCGGATCAATAACTAGTGACTGACCACCAAATTGATTATCAGGATCACTGCCAACGCGGTTAACCGCAACCACGAATGCTTGATTTTCAATCGCACGTGCTTGCAGTAATAGCCGCCATTGCATCTGCCGCACTGTCGGCCACTCAGCACTGACAAAAATCACTTGGGGGCCACGAGCTGCTTGTTTACGAAGCCATTCTGGGAAACGAATGTCATAACAAACTGCCCCCATCGCAACAGTTCCGTCGAGTTCAAAAACATTCTCGGTCTCACCAGCGGTAATATAACGATCTTCCGCCATTAACCCAAACCGGTGGACTTTATCGTAACGACTCAGTAACTGTCCCTGACGATCGACGACTAACATCTCATTATAGTAATGCCCATCGCGAGCGACCGCGACTGAGCCACCGACAATGTTGACGCGACACTGCCGAGCTAACTTGCTGAGTAATTGTAACGTTCGCTGCCCATCATCATCCGCCAAGACATTCAGGCGAGTTAACGCATAACCGGTATTCCACATCTCCGGTAAGACGATCACGTCAACAGTTTGTTCAGCTGCCCGTTGAATGGCCACTTCAATCTGCTCGTAGTTGGCATCCGGATCTCCAAACTGAATATTAAGTTGTGCTAGTGCGACACGCATTCGTTCCACCCACTTTATTAGAATGATTAAAATCATATTAGAATAAATAGTCAGAGGTTGCAAGTTTCAGCCTTGCCATCGTAAGGCTGCCGAACTTGCCCACCGTTGGCTAGCACGCCTTAGTGCCACTCATAATCACATTTCACAACAATTACTGATAAATCAGTGAATTTGCAGGCGCTTTGATTGACATCATCCCTAAACCCGCCTAAAATTGTTCAAGCGATTTAGACGATTATCAGACGGGAGGCCCTCTACGTGGCAACATCAGATCAAGAGCAACAACGCGAACAACAACGGGTTGATCGAGTCATCGAGCAAGTTAAAGAACGGGCACAACAGACCGACGACTTGCTGGCAAAGGCTCATCACGAAACCGATGTCATTCAGAAAAACTATGGTGATAATAATTCCGTCAACACGTTTGAAGTCGATGACCGGATTGAAACGAACGCGGAACTGCAACAACAAAAGCAAATGGTTGAACGCGCCGTGGAATCCGAAGCCATCTTGAAACGGCAAGTCGGTGTCTTGAAAGATCTTAGTAACTCACCCTATTTTGGGCGCATTGATATTCAAGATAGTCCCGACGAGGAAGCCGAACGTTTATACATTGGCACCGCCTCATTTGTCGACGCTGAACAGAATTTCTTAGTTTACGACTGGCGCGCCCCGATTTCCTCAGTCTACTACAATGGTACTCTGGGCCAGGTCCAGTACCAAACGCCGGCCGGGCAACAGACGACCGAGCTGATCAAGAAACGCCAATTCCAGATTAATCATGGTCAGATCAAGAATATGTTCGACACGAATGAAACGGTCGGTGACGAAATCTTGCAGGCCGTCCTTGGAGAACAAAATGATGCCTACATGCAAAATATTGTAGCAACCATTCAAAAAGAACAGAACGATATTATTCGTGACACCACTAGTGACTTACTAGTTGTCCAAGGGGTTGCCGGCTCTGGAAAGACGTCCGCCATTTTACAACGGATCGCTTTTCTGCTCTACCACTCACGGGCTTCCCTAGAAGCGGACCAAATGGTATTATTCTCGCCCAACCGCTTATTCAGTCACTACATCTCCGAAGTCTTACCTAGTTTAGGGGAGCGCAATATGCGTCAAGTCACGCTTGCCGAATTTCTCAGTGCACGTTTTCAAGGCCTAACCGTTGAAAGCCTCTTTGAGCGCTACGAAAGTGACCGCCAGCGTGAACAACTGACACCGGCAATTCGCGATTTTCAAGAAAGCGCCGACTTTATGCGCCAAGTCGATCAATATTGCCATCAGCTACCAGCCGACCAATTACGCTTCACCAACATCGTCTTTAATGGCGAAATCTTCTTCGCTAAAGAGGTCATTACAAAGATTGCGACGGCCTTACCAGCAGCGATGCAACCAGCTGACCGTTTCCTAGCAATCAAGAACACTTTGATTAAACGCTTAAAGCATCGCATTGACGATGAAGCCCAAGCTGACTGGGTCAATGATATCATTGACCAATTGAGCGACGAAGCTTACCACGACTTATTAGGTTCCAAGCGCCGCGGTGATTTTCAATCACTCGACGATGAAGTCTTCTATATTGGTAAGCAAATCGTGACCAAACGACTGCGGCAAGTCTACGATGCGATCTATAATGGTTACTTCTTAGACACCTATGAACAATATAACGATTTCTTAGCGCAAGTTGATTGGCCCACTACCGTGACGTCTGACCAATGGCAACAACGAATTGCCGCTTACCAGGCCGCCGTTGAGTACCATCGGATTGCTCTGGTTGACTGCGCGCCACTATTGTTATTACGCGATGTCCTAACTGGCAGTGGTCAGAACCGGCGGATGCAATATATCTTTGTCGATGAGATGCAAGACTATTCGCTAGCACAACTGTTATATATCAAGCACGCGTTCCCACTAGCTAAGTTCACACTGTTAGGTGACAGTGAACAAGCATTATTCAAGGGGATTGAGTTACCACAGCAATTACTGGAACGCCTCAAGGATGCTTTCAATGTCCGACGGGCGAACTTGATTACGTTGAATAAGAGCTACCGTTCAACCGAACAGATTACGAACTTTGCTAAAGCGCTATTACCCGACGGCGACCAGATTCAAGCGTTCACACGTAAAGGCGATTTACCTAAGGTCATGATTCGCTATGGCGAAGACGCCGCTCTCAGCAGTCTGCGTAGCGAAGTTGAACATCAGCTCAAGGCAACTAACACCGTTGCCGTACTAACTAAAGATTTAGCAGAAAGCAAGCAGGTCTACCAATACCTGAAGCGCTATACAGTAACAACGTTGATGGCCGATAGCGACCGTACCATGCCACAAGGCGTGATTGTTATGCCAATCTACCTTGCAAAGGGGTTAGAATTTGACGCGGTGGTCGCATACGATGTCTCCGCTACCAATTATCCCGATGCGGATTCAGTTGGCATCTTATATACGATTGCGTCACGAGCGATGCACCACTTGACATTGCTCAGCATCGGTGATGTCTCCCCACTAATTGCCCAGTTGGACCCGACATTATTTACGATTGAACATCAGGTACGAGTATAACTGGAATTAAAAAACGACTGGAAGTAGCCCAGCGGTATTACGCTAGCTACTTCCAGTCGTTTTTCGTTATCACGAAACTAATGCTTGACCATTTTTAAACATGGCTATCTGTGCAAAATTTCATATATAGAGCCTTAATATACTCTGTTTTATTATTATCTTTATGAACAGCCACAAATCCATTGCTATCCGGCAAGTCTATTTTAGTAACGCTTTCTTTACCTACTTTATATTCATAGATATTACTATCTAAAATTTTCGAACCATTAGAGAATTCAAACGATATAATTTCATCCATACTTACCAAACTCCTTCTGATATCACATATCCATCAATTACAGTTTTCAGAACCAACTTTGTATTTTTATCACCGTATTCACAATATTCTTACTACCTGTTACCTTGTTCACTTTAGCATAATCCAAAGTAACTATTTTAGCTAGGAACCAACCAGAGTATCCCCAGATTTGCTAACATATGTGTCACGCTATTCACACGAATATCATGCTTAGATAATAGGTAGATGGTCCCCAGCACCATGCCGAATAGCGTGTAATATGCTAATGGCACCAAGCTATTTCCGCTATGCAGATAACCGAAAAGAAGCCCATTGATAACAATGGTAGCCGCTTGGTACTCCCGGTCAAGATATTGGTCTGACAAGACGTAACTAAAGAAAAAGCCCCTGAAACTCAGCTCCTCAGCGATTGGTCCAAAAATGACGGCATCGAGTGTCATCGCTACCGGATTTTTCCGCAACAGTAAATCTAATGCACGTTCATTACCCGATTCAGTGATGTGCCATACCGCCGTCAGCTTAGCATAGCCAAAAGCAAGCGCCACGATAATGACTGCGCCGATCACCATGAGTAGCAAGGCCCGTTTATTTAGCCGCGTTCGCCACGGTCGAAAATCAAATTGCCGCAATTCCGCGGTCGTCTTATAGATGTTGTACAAGAAAACGATAATCACGGCATATAAACTGAAGCTAACTAACAGTGTAAACCAATTGGCCGTAATCAAGTAAATATACACGGGTAAGGAACTGATATTGACAATAATGACACTCAACACACTCACAATTAGTAAATTACCAATAAACCGTAAATTCTTCTGTAACATTTCATCCACTCCATCCAAACAATCGTAACTAGAATGTTCACTAACGGGCTTTTAAATCAACCCACTCAAGTTACTTGCCAAGTCCATCTGGCCTCATGCCATTAGCATGAGGCCCAGATTAGCTGTGACGTGCACGACACTGTTGACTCGAATATCCCGGCCAGATAATATGTAGGTTGCCGCGAGTACGAGACCCATAACCGTATAGTATGACAACTGCACCCAACTAAAACCGCCACGCAGTAGACCAAACAACACGCCGTTAACAATAACGGTAACTAGTTGGTATCGTGGCTGATCAAAACGTTCCGCCAGCGCATAACTGAAGAAATTGCCGCGAATAATTAATTCCTCACAAATCGGTGCAAAAACACCCAGGGCCAACGCCATCAATATCGGTGAGCGCTGAGACAATGCTTGCAAGTCAGCAACATTCTCCGCGATTGAATAGACAGCATCACTAACAAATTTAACTTGCACCGCTGCCAAAATCAGCATGACCACCATTGCCAGTACCGTAATCACTAATTGACGCGCGCTCGGCTTAGCAGCTATTTTCGTAATCTTAAAATGATTATTAGTAACTGATTCCAGATAAATTCGATAGAATAAATAAATTGCAAACAGGTAGACGACCAAGAAGATCGCCACCGTTATCCAGTTATACTTGAGTGTTAAAATATCGATGGGCGCCGTACTAAGACCCATCACGATTGCTGCCAATAAACTGGCAAGTAGTAATCTACTAATAAATTTGACGTTTTGATGTACCATGCTCCTTCACATTCATTTCTTGATAATTATCCCCAATGGTACCTAATCCACAACTTGCGGTTTGACCGGATATCACTAACTGAAACTTATCCCCACATCATGTTAATAAGTGTGACCAGCCAGTTCACCAGTATATGACATCCCATTGCGGTACTCAGTTGTTTTGTTTTGAGTACTAACCATGAAAAACCGCACCCTGTAATGAAGATGCCCACCGTACTGGCTAACTGATAACCATGGCCGAGTGCGAATACTGCGTTTGTCAGTATAATCGCGCCCAATACTGGCAAGTATCGTCGCAGCGTATTTTGAACAATTCCACGGAAAAGTAATTCTTCGAGTACGGGGCTAACGATGTTTGTGCACACTAATGTTAATAACCCCAATGGACTGTGGATCAGTGCCATGATTTCATCATTTTGTGTTTCAGTTGGACTGACTAGCAGACCACTTATCCCCATTTGAATCACCACGACCACCACTGCCACTAAAGCAGTCAGCCCCATCATTGACCAAGAAAAAGGCCCTAACAGGACTGGCATCTCAAAATAATGGTGATAGCAACGTACTAGTACGACCGCAACACCAACGGTTAAAACGACTAATGCTACCCAATGATAACCGATGTTGATTTGTTGCGGGCGTTCACCCCACCAATTCCAATAGCCATCCGCTAACACCGGTAATTGAATGAATATAAATAGCCCTAAACCCGCTAACACATAACCAAATACCCTGATCAATCGAGCAACCATACCAAGCCTCCCAAGTTATCCCCTGTGGATAAACTAATTCTTATGTTTTAATTTTTATCCACAACGTTAACTCATAGCCGCCAACGCGAAAACTGCCAAATTAGTCCCCATGTGCACCAGAATATTCATTCTAATATCGCGCTTAGCCAACAAATAAGTTGTCCCCAAGATGCTCCCCATTAACGTATAATAAATCCACGGCTCCCAATTTGCATCAACATGGACACTTGCAAATATTAAGCTATTAATAACAACCGCAATCATCTGATAATTACGGTGATTATACTGATTCGTTAACGCGTAGCTGAAAAAGATACCGCGAAAAATCAATTCCTCACAGATGGGGGAAAATATCACGACCGAAACAATCATGGGAAGCGGTGCTTCACCGAGCATCCATGCCAACGACCTGGAATTGCTGGTCTCGGGAATATTTAGCATCGCGCCCAATTTAAGATCAACAATAATGAGCACGACCATTGTCAGCATCGCAATAATCACAGTCCCTAATTGTGCAATGTTCACCCGGGACTTCAACGTCGCGACTTGGTAATTGCCTAACTCGTGCTGTATGCCGATAAAGCCAATATAGCCCCCAAGCTTCCAAGGCATAGATTACAAAACCAATCGTGATCATGAGCCAATTATTCTTAATTAGGAAAAGATACGCCGGTGCCATACTAAAACTCACCAATGCTAAGCTGATTAGACTGGCAATGACTAGGTTAATGATGAATTGTTTATTTGAGTGTGCCATTACTTACCTCTTTCGTATGATATATGTGCTTCTAGATAACTTTACTTTACCACAGTGATATTTAGTCAGTTAGTACTGATGGTCAATCATCAATTATTATCCAGCACCTTATCTTTATAATAATCAAACCAAGTCACCTTGCCCGTAATAATCGCCGTTTGCCCAATCATCCCGTAGCGTAGTAACTGTGCCTGATCGGCTGTAATCGGAACGGCCGCTGTCACTTCATAAAAAGTCGCTTTACTCTCCTCGACTGGTGAGACCCCAATCTTTGTGACCACACCGTCCAAAATAATTGGCTTCGGTACGTTCCGCGTGACTTTGAATCTAATGGCTTGTTTGACTTTAACGGAAGAAATATCTGCCGTCGAAATATATAGCTTAACGTTCACTCGCCGTTGTTGCTTGATTATCGGTAAAATTTTAGCGATTTCAGCTCCTGAACTAACGTACTTTGCACCACGGTAATTGTCTGCAACGTGTAGGACGCCGGCTTTGGTTGCCTTGATCGTGTAAGATTTTGATTGTGTCGTTAAGCTATCAATATCTGCTTTCACGGTCCGTAAATCTTGCTCGGCTTTCATTCGTTTCTCAGCGACTTCGCTTAACTGATCGTTCTTTAACATGGCTAATTTGGTATTGTTAGTCTCAACACTGTACTTCGTATCATCAAAGTCTTGTAATTCTTCTAACTGCACTTTAGCTGAGGACAACGAATCCTGAAGCGTATCTATCTGCTGTTGAATGTCTGCTAACGTTGCAGATTTAACTTCTTTTTTATCGTTTGCGTTGTTGGCCTCCTTTGACTTAGCGACATACTCATTAAAAACAGACCCATACTTGGCACTATTGGCATACTTGCTACCATTAGCCACCGCATTGTATAAGGCTTGATAAGCATCCAGATTGGTCTTAGTATTTGATACCACTTGTTGCGCGGTCTTCGTTAGCGTGGCTTTCTTAGTACTAGCAGCGCTCGATTTCGCTGCCAACATTTGATTCTCTGTTAAATAGATTTGACGCTGTTTTAAATAACTTTGCAATAGTTCTCGGTACCCAAATTCATCGGTCGTTGGAAAAACATCACTGTCAGTATTGATGCCATCTTTAAAATGATCCAAGGCTGTTACTTGGCGTTGCAATTGCCGTTTGCTGACATTATCTTCGCGTAATTTATTGCGATTAAAAACGTTAGTATAAACTAATAGCTTTTGACCCTTCTTCACTCGCGCACCTTCAACTAAATAATTCTTTTTGATGGCACTATTGACAGTCGCTTGAATCACCGGAACCGTTCCGGTCGGTTGAACAGTTCCGGTACCATTAATAACAATCTCGCGCTTCGCTACGAGTGAAAACAGAATCGTACCAATTAACAATAGCGTCACTGGAATAATTAGTAATGTTGAAAAATTTTGAAACCGAATCCCGTAAAACTCGCCACTTTCGAGCAGGTCTTTTCTCATTATTCAGTTCCCCCCTCAGCTATTGATCAAGTCGTAATAGTAACCATGTTCATTCAACAATGCCGCATGGGTCCCCTCTTCAGCGACCCGACCATCATGCAGAACGATGATATGATTCGTCCGCTTTGCAATCGACAACCGGTGGGCAATAAAAATAATCGTCTTGTCAGTCATTGCCACTAAATTATCAATTAATTGTTTTTCAGTAATTGCATCCAGTCCACTCGTCGACTCATCAAATATCAAGACTTGAGCGGGTGATAATAACGCTCTCGCAATCGTTAATCGTTGTCGCTGACCACCTGATAGTGTATTACCATTCTCATCTAGCTTAGTTTGGTATTGCATGGCCATTTTATTAATATCCGTATCAATTAACGCCAATTGGCAAGCCTTCGCAATATCTTTCTCAGTAATACCGCTGCGATTACCTAATCTTAAATTTTCTTCAATGGTCGCTGAAAAGATGTATGGTTCCTGCGGGATGTAGTTAATATGGGTCCGCAATGTATGCTTATCGATGTTCTTAACGTTGAAGCCATTCAATATGACATCACCACTATTTGGTTGATAAAAATCAATAAGCAATTTAACTAACGTGGACTTGCCAGAGCCACTCATCCCCACAATTGCAACCTTATCATGTTGTCGAATCGTCAAATTAACATCATCTAAGACATTTTCACCGTAACCATAACGATAGCTGACCCCTTGTAACTTAATATCACCATTTAATTGACTTTCATTATGAATTGGCCGTGACGCCTCAAATTCACTAGCGACCAAATACACTTCATTTAACCGGTTGTTAGCGACCTTAGCGCTTTGAAGCTTAGTCTGCAAATTAATAATATTCTGTAGTGGATTAACAAAATAGGCTAATAAAGCATTATATGTCATGAGCTCCCCAACTGATAACTGATTATGAATGACGAGATTGGCGCCCACCCATAGAACAACAACTTCTAAGACTAACTGTATAAACAGTTTTAATGCCTGTTGCAAAGTATCCGCTTTAAGATAGGCTAAACTCTTACGTAGATAATCAACAAATTCTGAATCAATTTTCTGATAACGTTCCGTCTCACCATTCAGCGCCTTAACAGTTTCAATCCCATGAAGATCCTCAATAATGGCTGAACTCAAAATAGCATTGCTCTCCATTTCCTTTTGATTCAATCGTTCAAAGGATTTATTAAAGGCTAAGATGACAACCGCGTAGATTGGCAACGAGAGTAACGTAATCCAAAAAAGTGTCATATTCTGGATTACCAAGATTGCCCCCATAATAATAACGATGCTGACATCTAAAAACAGCGAAACAATTGTGCTAGCTAACGCATCAATAATCTTACTGGCATCCGTAAACCTCGAAACAATTTCCCCCGTCCGCCGAGTGGCAAAAAAACTCATTGGCAATTCAAAGACGTGCCGAATATAGCCTAAAATAATTTCAATCGAAAGTCGTTGACCTAAAACCGCCAATAAAAAATTCTGGGCATAAGTAAAGATAGCCTGAAAGGTATAAAAAACGATTAGACCAATGGCCACCACTGCCAATGTACTGTGCATATTATTGGGAATATAAGTATCAATCACCGCTTGTAAGAAATAAGACCCACAGATACTAATAATCGTGATTAAAACTGCAGCAAGCACAATATTAATAACCAGTCGGCGCTGCTTTAATAAGCTTGGAATAAATCCCCATAGTGAGCCCTTATCTTGCTTAACTGGCTTATATTCCGACTTCGGTGCAAAGAAAAGGGCAACTCCGGACCATTCGCTTTCAAACCGTTCCTTTGACATACTGATAACCGCAACTGTTGGGTCCGGATCAGCAATCACGACATGCGTTTTCGAGGTTTTTACAACGACATAAAAATGCTGTAGATCCCCATTTTTGGTAACATGCACAATGAATGGCAATGGTAAATCTTGTACCTCGAAAAGACTCATATCTGCTTGAATTGCTTTGGTTTCAAAACCTAACTTTTCGGCCGTTTTTACTAATCCTAATGCCGTAGTCCCTTCTAAACTCGTTTTAGCAATATTTCTTAGATAGGCCAATGATGTTGTCGAACCATAATTTTTCAAAATCATTGCTAAAGCTGCGACCCCACAGTCCATCTCGTCAACTTGCGCAACATAGTTTCTCCAATGCATACTTGTACTCCCCTCACCAATTATTAAGTATCGGTATCTATTTAATTATGGGCTAACAAATGTTATCGTATGCCAACTATCTATTAACGTACATAATTTTATGATAAATGTCCTCATCAGGCTTAACGGTTAAACATCAACTAGCTAACATTGGTATTTGACGTTAAGAGAACGTTTTTTTACTTTTATAATTTTTTCAACAATCTGGTAAAAAAATAAATTAAACTAAATTTGTTCCAAATAACATCATACAAGGGGGATTATTTATGCTACAGTTTGAGAAGTTACAATATTCCAGGTTGCCGCAAAAAAAGCTTGCCAAAATATCTGGTGGTTTTAATCGGGGCGGTTATAACTTTGGTAAAAGTGTTCGACATGTTGTTGATGCAATTGGTTCAGTTGCAGGCATTCGTGGTATTTTGAAAAGTATTCGTTAATTTTCTTGGGGGAGATCAACAATTATGAAAAAATTTCTAGTTTTGCGTGACCGTGAATTAAATGCTATTTCAGGTGGCGTTTTCCATGCCTATAGCGCGCGTGGCGTTCGGAATAATTATAAAAGTGCTGTTGGGCCTGCCGATTGGGTCATTAGCGCTGTCCGAGGATTCATCCACGGATAGTTCAAGCCATCAAGTTTAAGCACTATAAGAAAGCACTCGATTTATGACTGGGCCTGCAGTGCTCAGCCTTTTTAGTTTATATGGGGGGAATTTTAACTATGCCATTAATAAAAGTAATAATCACAGCTATTTACTACCTAATAGTGCTCTTTTTAATGAATCCTTTGACTGATATTATGGGAATAAAAGACGGACCCTTTCAATTCATATTAACTGAATCTATTATATTAATCGCGATAATCATTCTGAATAGGCGATATGTTAAGCAACCTATCCACTGGCTACCCGTTAATATCATGTCAATATTAAAGAAGAATAGTCTGCCTTTGAGCCTAGCAATAATATTTCTACTTATTTTCTTTCGAAACCACATGTATCAATTTTTAATCTCATTATTACTTTCGTTGATTGTAGCGATAACTGAAGAATACGCTTTTCGTGGCATGATATTCAGAACGCTTTTAGCACTAAACCTTAAAAAATTTGCCACATTGCAGGCCACCATCGCTTCGATGATGACTGCTTCGCTTATTTTTGCGGCTATGCATTTGGTCAACCTTTTATCACAGCCCGTATGGTCAGTATTGTGTCAGGTTCTCTATGTTATTGGGTTAGGTATTTTACTTGCAGCAATCTATTTAAAAACCGGAAGCTTACTGGCTGCCATTAGTGTCCATTGGTTGATAGATTTTTCTAGTTTCTATTCTCAAGGTATTGACCCAACTCAATCACCCATTAACGGGCCAATGGAAGCTCTTCTAAAGGGGCTCTTTCTAAATATTTTATTCATTGGCATTGCTACGTTTATCCTATCCTCTAAGCATTGGAAGTTATTGAGTATCCTAAATATTGAAGATAAAATAGACGAGTAATCATCCATTCTGAATTCCTATAAATTATTGTTTGCAGCACTACAATTTCAATTATCTCTGAAGTTTTGGGTTACGCTAAGAGCTAGTCATATCGCTAACTAAATTTCACGTCTTAACGCTATGCTAATATACTTTACGATCGAGTACTGTGCTTACTTTTTAGTCATTTTAATACTCATAAGATCACAATTAGAGCCCTACTCCAACTATCTTCAGCGCCTATATTATATAATCAGATTTCATATTCATAACAAAAGAGCCCTGTCAAATAACACTGACAGAAGCTCTAAATAATATTAAAAAACTAGTTGTCTCTCAACAACTTATTCAATTCCCGCGACTTTCTAAACGAAGCCTTACACCTAATTTCACCGTCGAGCAACAACTCTTTTTCTTTATAGTCAAAACTTCGCAAATGATTTAAATTTACCAGCGAGCTCTTATCGCATCGGAAAAATTGCGGATACTTTTCTTCGAGCGCATTTAAATTTCCTGGGAACTCAGCAACCTTATTAATAGCATGGAGTTGTACGCTGCCCGGACGCAGTTTAGATGTACTCAACAAAATCACATCATCTAATGCGAGTGAAAAGTATCGCGTTCCTAACTTATAGTTAAAAACATCTTTGCGCTGACTATTAGTCTTTTTTAATTCGTTCTGTACTACATTGATGTCCTTAATAATCCTTTGCGTAATTAGGTCAGCAGACTGGTCTTTCAAAATATAATCCAACGGTGCAATCCGCCGTTCCAGAGTTACAAACGATAGCTCATCGTGTGTTGTAATGAAAACTATTTTAGCCAATGGTATCGTTGCCCGAATTCGACTGGCTAATTCAAGTCCAGTCTGTTTGTCCTCACCAATTTCCATATCCAAAAAGAAAAGGCCATCTTGTTGTTGATTCAAATCTGCTAGAATTATTTTTTGATCATCCGTTGCAACCCTAAGCTCCATTGCAAACTCATTAATCATAATTGTATTATTGACGGTCTTACAATAATTATCTCTTTGCTCAGCATTATCCTCGTATAAATAAATTGGAAACAATCATTCTTCCTCCAAAATTGTCAAAAATATAATTGTTTGCTTGCTCTTACCATGAAAAGCAGTCTATCTCAAAACAAGATACTACGATTCATTGCCCTGGCTATAAAAGATAAGTTTCCTATTTCTTTTTCAATATTTTGTTAAGCTCCCGAGACTTTCTATACGAAACACTGCACTTAATGTTATCTATCATGGTAAGCTCTTTTTTTTGATAATCATAACTATCAACATAATCTATATTTACCAATGAACTTTTATCACACCTAAAAAATTGTGAGTATTTATTTTCAAAACTATTTAAATTACCTGGAAAATCTGCCACTTTATTTTTGGCAGTCAGCCTAATACTACCCGGTCGTTCTTTATTAGTGCTCAGCATAATAACATCATTAATAGGAACTGAAAAGAAACGCGTTCCGATTTTATAACCTAAAATATCCTTATGCTGCACAGTTTCTGTCTTGAGAATAGTTTGAGTTGCATCAATATCCTTAACTATTTTTTGCTTAATATCATCAAGGCCTTGTTCTTTCAAAATATAATCCAACGGTGCAATCCGCCGCTCCAGTGTCAAAAAAGATAACTCTTCATGAGTTGTAATAAATACAATTTGTGCACAAGGTAACTGCTGCCGAATTTCATCTGCTAAATTCAACCCGGCCTGAGTTTGTTCCCCAATTTCCATATCCAAGAAAAACAGCCCTTCTTTAGAATTCATAACATTATTCATTAACTCTTGTAAATCTCCTGTCGCCACCACCAACTGCATATCATATTCTTTAATCATGATTATATTCTTTATAATACTTATATACTCTACTCTTTGGGCCTCGTTATCTTCTAATAAATAAATTGGAAACACTTATTTATCCTCCGTAACAATTAACGTCATTGTGACATAATTTTTCTTGGTTTCAATATCCATATAGAAACCCTTCTGCTGTTCAACAAGATCCCGCACATTAGTCAGACCTAAGCCACGATTACTACCCTTAGTTGAATAACCAGTTTCAAAAATCTGATGCTGATTAAAATCTGAATCGATAGGATTACTAATGGCAATTTCAGCGGTGTTATCAATTTCATTAAAAGCTACTGTCACTATTTTATCAGTCATTTTTTGGGCTTGCTCAATGGCATTATCCAATAAATTACCAATAATACGTACAGCCACTGTAACACCATGACTGAGAATAAAGTCAGTGTTAGCTATTTCAATCGTCAACTTAACCCCGCACTGTTTCGCATAAAAAAACTTCTGTACAACTAACCCGCGCAATATCTCATTCTTCAGATGCTGAACACTTGCAATGCTACCGTCATTTAGGCTTGCTCTGAATTCTCCGCTCTGGGTATAGTCGGTCAAATAATCCTTAATTTCACTTATATTATCTTGAGTATTTAAACTAGCAATTAGGTTCTTATAATCATGTTTAAATTTTCTTAATTCTAGATATTGATGCTCAACACTCTTAAGATAATCATTTAATTGCTTATTCTGCAATTTTTCAGCTGCTATCTTTTTTTGCCAAGCATATACTCTAATCGTTTCTAATGTTTGCCAACTAATAAGCCCAAGCATCAAAACAAATGTCAACAGTAAAGTTAGTTGAATTGTAGCTGTTACACCTTGAAAGTTGCTAATAAATAACAACATTTCTATTGATCCAAAGAAAGCTAACAATATAATGAATAGATGCCTATTTATTCTTTCGTCATCACTTATATCAAACGAGCCTGTGTATCGTCTCACCATTTTGTACACAAGATTGAACACCAAAAATCCGATAATATACATCACAATAATTTCAATACCAATGAATAAATCACCATACTCCGACAAGCCAGAAATTTTATCGGCATCTAAGTAGATATACAGAAATCCTCTACTTAAATAAGAAGCCAAAGCTAAAATTACTATCTGACTAGAAATCAACATTAAGAATACATTTAGATGATAATAATTTATTTTTGGTTGGCACTTTTCCTTAATAATTGCCCCCAAAACCAAAATTAGCGATGTAGTGTCATCCAAGATAGCTCCTACTAAGGACAGCACTAGTAATAAAATCAACGAATAAATGATTCTTTTAATGTTCGTATTACTGAAGATGAAGTTATATACCAAGATAATGCCAAGATAAATGAAAAACGATTGAATAACGCTATCGAAGATACTGATTTCAACCAAGCTACTACCTCTAAAGTATTTTTTATTCGATCATTATCTAACTATTCTAAAATAATGATTATTAGTTTACTTTATCAGCAAAATTATCATTTTATAGTCTTCTTTTCAAGTGTTGTGACTCTTTAAAAATGCCCCACCTTACGCCATCTATACGAAATATAACTTGAAAAACAGTTATTCAATAAATCAATTACCATCCCCATTTTTTAAACAGTTTCTTTACCTGTTTAATTGCAGTTGCCCCCATCTGCAAAGAATACGCACTACTCTTTCCACCTACTATTTTTTGCATTTCCTTATTACTAAGTTGCTTCATACCTTTAATTTGAATTTTCATAATAATCACCTCGCTTTTAGGATAATGTGTTTTTGAAGTACGGAGGAATTATTTCTATTAACGTACATTTTTTAAATTTAAACGTGAATCACCATGAAATTCCAACTATGCTATCAATCAATATTTGATGAATGTCAAAGTCACTATTTTGAATAGATCTTGATTACTTTGAACATACTTAGAGGATAAAATAACATTAACTTAAGTGTAGCGCTAAAGAATTCAAGATAAACTCCCATTAGTACTGTACTTAGATTAATATATTTTTCGTGAACAAGTTCAAATCATTTCCTCTAAGTAAATTTAAATAATGCCAAAAATACCGTTAATAATATTTATTTTCTCTTACTTGTAAAGGCTCTCAAAAATAAATAGATTGCAATTAATATCATTATCCACGGGCTAACCGCGGTATTGTACTTTAATAAAACATCTCCTACAAGACCAATCACAGCTAACACCCCTAGCCAAAAAGAATATGCTTTATAAAAATCGCGGTTCAATTTCATATTGTAGGATTTCATTTTAGTTCACTCCATTCTTAACAGCACAAATTCTCAATTTCATCATTAACTTAGTTTTAGACGAAAAATGATTAGAGATTGTAAATCAAAATACAACCAATTTAACAATTTATATTTATGAGTGCCTATAATAAACATTAAATTCCGACAGAAAAAATTTATTATCTCTAGGAACAGGGTTAGCACAATTTTGATTTTCAAAGCATCAATTAACAAAACACATTAAAAAATCAAATTAGGGAAATGCAATTTTTCAATCACATCCCCCTAGTAGATTTATAAATCATTAAAAATAACCACGTCACATAATTAAGTAATAATAAAATTGTATACTATTTATAGTCTTTCATAAATCACTTTTTCAATTTCCATAAATGTAATCCCTCAACTTGTAAAAATGTTATTATTCCAATTATTCCCACAACTATTAGATACGCCATTATTGCAGAAATTAATTGAGGGCGGGTAGGTGTAACAAGCTCAGAGGTTTCTTTCATTAAGAACAACGGTAAGTCATCTAAGAAATGTAACATAATTGTTAGCGACAAATTGTTAGTTTTTAAATATAAAGTTCCCCAAAGCAGACCACTTGCAAAAACAATCAGCATTTGAAGCATAACTATCGACCAGGGACTATTTACGATATTGACCAAGTGTGCCAACGCAAAACCTACACCGCTAATAACAATGGCCGTATATTGCTTGTTTTTTGTGAAAACTAAGCTTAACGGAATTAATAGGCCTCTGTACACACTTTCTTCTGCCAATGCAATAAATAGTACCGTCAGTATGATTCGTGCATCTATCAAGCGAAAAGACATTGAGCTAAGTGTGCTAAATCGAGTAAATAACAAAAATAAAATGCTCGGTATTAACTGGCATAATTGACTCAAAGGCTTCTTTAAGCTTAAAAAGCTTATCTTTATATGCCAGATATTTTGACTCAAAACTATTGCAACCAAAAAAATAATTAAATCCACTGTCATTTGTCCATACTTTTCGGAAATTATCGGACTAATTAGATATGGTAAAACTATCAACACGATAGGTACAAGAACAAAACAAATCGCAATTTTAGTTATTATATCGTTATTTTTCAATACAAAATCCCCACTTTAAGAACATCCTACTTAGGATTCTAAAATTTTCTTTTCATCATTCAATAATTCCTTGGCAATTGGATCGCTGATAGTTTTATAAACTGCTTTTGCCTGATCAAACTTTTCGACTAACAGTAAAAGTTTGATTACAACAGCGCTAAGTGCATCTTCGGACCCCTCTGATTCACTGTCAATAATATTAAAATCCGTATTGTTAGTAAAATCGATAATCTTTTTAAGCTCTCTCAAACTTGCTTGTTCTAAACTCGTAAAGAAAATAGTCATTTCTAAAACTATAAAAGTTACGTCATAGGGAAATTTCTTTTTACTAAACTTAATGTACTTACTGGCTAGTTCCATGTTTTCTGAATGCACTAGCTCAATGCAGTATCGTTCCAACAAGTAATTAAGATACTCACCTTGTTTCACATTATTTTCAGTGATATCACCATGAATATCTTTAAGAATCTCTTTTTTCAGCTTCTCTACATACTTGTCATGTTCAAACAGCCCTAATTGAATATCAATTGGTGAAATTAAGCTTGTCCAACGTGGATTATCAGGTTCTAAAGCAATGTTTTTTTTCAAGAGCATCGCATATCGTTGTTGCTTATTAAACTTTGCATATTCTCCCTTTGTTAATCCATTGTTCATGAGTTCTAAATCAGTGTCAATTTTCACTAATTTTTCTGTTCTTTTAGTTCTAGGTTCTTCATGCACATATCCAAAATAATAAAGGGTCTCCGTTTTCTTTACAAAACGTTCCGGACGAACATATGTTGGGCGATCCGGTTGCATCTGCTTTACTGTGCAAATTTTGTCTTGATTTGGGAATCTTTTATCAACTTCATATAAAAAGGATTTTATTTCTTCTGAATTATATTCTTTAGAAAATATTTCATCAGAATCTACAAACAAAACCCAAGTATCATTTGGAACAAAGGTTAGACATTTATTTCTCATGGCTGCATAATCTTCTTTCCAGTCTACATGCTTTATTAACACACTGTTATAATTACTTTCTACAATTGCAACAGTGTTATCGCTAGAGCCTGTATCAACCATTATTATTTGATCACAGATGTTCACAATTGATTCTAGCGTTTGCAGTATCCGCCTTTCTTGATTTTTAACCATTATTAATCCAATAATCGGTTCATAATCACACTGATGCTCCTTCAGCCTGAAATTGCTAAATGAAACATTTCCCCGTTCTTTAAATTTAATCATGATACAACACCGTCCCACCTAATTGTTCTTTCTGAATACAATCAAATAATGATGAACCAATCATTTCACTATTGACTAGTCCATCATTATTTTGCTAATTCCTAATAGCTGTTATTTTTAACCTAAACCATGCCATGCACTCGAAGTTCCCTCTGCTACCTTTCCCAGCAATGTAAGGCTCTTGTACCACCATGTCTTAGAATAGTTTTTTCCACCTTCAACGGTAGTCAAATCTTTTTCTGCCATTTCGATACCTAACCCGGCAATTTTATCTAAACTTTTCATAATTGCATTTCCTCCTTAAAGCATTCAACTTTTGATAAACATCTAAGTCCCGTTTGCATTTCACGATATACATTTGAAATGCAACTTTAAATTTTCCATTTCAAACATCCCCCTTCAGTGAATATCATCAAATCGCATTAAATGCCAATGCAATTCCAAACGCAACCATCAAAATACCAAAAGATAATCCTGACCAGACACCCAACGCAATAAAGGGTGAAGTACTTTTGTTGCCAACCTGCTTTACCTGTTTAAATGCTAAATAGGCAGTATAAATTTGCCAAATAGCAAAACATATAATAATAAATCCTGTAATTCTTTCAAGCATCTTCCCACTGCTTTCTAAACAACAATTATTTTTAATATAGACTCACACACAAGAAATCGCTTTCATTCAATTCAATCGAACTGCTTGATATCACTCTCTCTACGCTTTTAATATACCGCTTAGTCGAATCATTGTACGATATTTTTATAAACGTAATATTTTTAGATATTATCGTACAATAATTCATCGATACCACGAAAATAGACGTTTAACCAACAATTAAAGTCAACACGCAAAGATTCCAGTCTAGCTTCGCCATTCAATCTCCTAGGCTCAAAATTATGGTATCCAAGCGGCCATTAATTTCCGCCAAAATCTAGGTGTTGAATTTTCTTCTCCAGTCCGATGTGTTGTGCCCATCTGACCGGCAAGATGAATAGCTTTTTTATAACCGGTGTATGAGAGATCATGTTAGAACCGACTAAGCAATTACCATGACGCCTGAGCCCATTTAACTTCGCGCCCAGACCACCACACCGCAAAACTAACGAAATACCAACGACTTGATTTGCGAACACATTTCCAAAAAAGAACTACTTTAAACGACCTCAACAATCAAGGAATTATCACATTAGTCATAGATTTAAATAATCGCCACGTAAGAGCTTGAAATGAAAAAGGCCAAGTGAAGTTTTCTTTGGTAAAATATTGCACTTAATTTAACAATTCGTCATAGCAAAAATAATCCCATTAATGTTATGGGATCGTCAGACATTCAACTTTCAAGTTACGTTAAATCGATTAAATAGTACGATAACAAATTTAAAATAATTTTTTTAAAATTGTAGCGTATATTAATAAGTGCATTAAAAATACGTAGCGCATAGAACCATTTTTAACTGCTACAGTAAAGGGAGAGGTATGACTGTGAACAAAATGATTAAGGATTTGGATGTAGTAGATGCATTTGCACCTATTTCTAATAATAAGTTGAACGGGGTTGTTGGGGGAGGCGCTTGGAAAAATTTCTGGTCTAGTTTAAGAAAAGGATTTTATGATGGCGAAGCTGGCAGAGCAATCCGTCGTTAATAAATGGACTTAAATTAAGGAGCGTATATTATGAAAATTAAATTAACTGTTTTAAATGAATTTGAAGAATTAACTGCTGACGCTGAAAAGAATATTTCTGGTGGCCGTCGGAGTCGTAAAAATGGAATTGGATACGCTATTGGTTATGCGTTTGGCGCGGTTGAACGGGCCGTGCTTGGTGGTTCAAGGGATTATAATAAGTGATAGAAATTGATTTCAAAGAAAAATATTACCCGCTAGTGTTAGTGCTCTTTGTGGCTGGTTATATGGGTGCGATCTTTCTTAATATTTATTTTGATTGGTTAGCAATGCTTACAGCCGGAATAATTAGTTTAGTCATGCTATATGGTTTTTCTAACTTAAAACTGTTTTTTCAACCGTTACCCTCGCCAAAGTGGCGCATAGTAGTTAAGTATGTGCTTTTATTGCTTGTTCTGGAAGTCACTGCGATTGTGGTTATAGCTATCATTAATTCGCATGCTTTATTGTCATTTCACAATACAACATTGACAACTAGTTCAACTGGGCGAGATTATCCTTTAATTGAAAGAGTATGGATAGCCTTCACGCTACTAGTATCACTAGTTGGTGAGGAAGTCGGAATGGCCTCTATTTCACTTCCGTTGATTCGCTTATTATCGCAAACACAACTAAAAAAATATGCGTGGCCGATTATCAATGTATTGGGGTGCATCGTATTTGCGTGTCTGCACCTTCCACATTATCATTTCAACTGGATTTATCCTTTAATCGTCGGTATTACGCGTTATCCAATAACTGCTTCATGGCGATCTGCCAATACTTTACGGAGCGGCATCTATGTCCATTGGATCTCAGACGCCGTTTTAATTATTGGCACATTAATTTAAATATAAAAGGTAAGGCACACGTTAATGCTCAATAAAACAATAAACATAATTAAGAAATACCCAGTGAGAAGCTTGCTGGTAGCGCTTATTGTCGTTTTCGCAATCTATGTGATTAGTGATCCTTCAATCATTAGCTCATTTAATCAAGGGCTTAGTGATGGGGCTGCTGGGCGATAGCGGATTATAAATGATTATTCAAAGCTAGAAAGAAAAATACGAGTAAGTTTGCTATAGTCCCCTTAAGGTAAAAGCATCATTCATCTGTCGATTTAATCGGGGTTGATGTAAGACTGACGTTTACTTTTTCATCCTATGAAAAAATAGCCCAAAATCTCCTAACGAGGTTTTGGGCTATTTTGGCGAATAAATCTGCCATTATTTTGTTTTTCAAAAATTTAAACATAACCTATTCTAGGCATGTCTACCTGTGCAAAATTTCATATAAGGGGCCTTAATATATGCTGTTTCAGTATTATTTTTATGAACAGCTACAAAGCCATTACTATCTGGAAAGTCTATTTTAATAGTCCCTTCTTTACCTACTTTATATTCATAGACATTACTATCTAAAAGTTTCGAACCATTAGAAAATTCAAAAGATATAATTTCTTCCATATTTATCAAGCTCCTTCTGATATCACCTATCCACCAATTATAGCTTTCGGAACCAACGTCGTCTTCTTTTTATAATAGTTACTCCCCACCATATCCTTACCATCCGTTACCTTTTTCATTTTAGCATAATCCAAGATTCTTCAGTCAATTCTTAATTACCTTCCACACTTTTAATATAACGCCTACCCGATTTATTGGACGATATTTCTACAACCGTCATATTTTTAGCTATTCTCGTACAACCCACCACCAACACCACGACAGTAAGTCAACTCACTAATGTACCACCCTCGCTCATTCCGTTAAATCACACAGGTTCAAAAAAACGCCGTAGTCCATACTACGGCGTCCAAGCGGCTCTTAACTTCCGCCCAATCTATGTGGTTAATGCTCTTCTATGATGCTATGTGTTGCAGTCACCTGACCGGCACGATGAATGGCATTCTTTAAGACGAACGGGGCAATCATCGTCACCACAATGATGACCAAAATAATATCCGAATAGTAATCGTTTGATAGTAAGTGCGCTGAAAACCCAATTTGTGCCGTTATCAATGCCATTTCACCACGCGAAATCATACCGGCACCGACTAAGTAATTACTATGGCGACTGAACCCATTTAACTTCGCGCCCAGTCCACAACCCCACAACTTAGTTAACACACCGAGCACCGTCATGACCACGATGAACGGTAGCGATTGCCAGACCCCTTTGAACGTCATATTTAAACCCACACTGACGAAGAATAATGGAATAAACGTCGTGTAGCCCACTGGTTCAATACTAACGTCCACCACGTGTTGGTAATCAGTTTGTGCAATTGCGACTCCGGCGAAGAAAGCACCTATAGCACCACTCAAGCCCACTAGTTCTGCCAACCATGCCAACGCTAAACAAATAATAATCGCCATAATAGTTGGACTGGCAGCCATCAACAGATGATCACTCAAGCGCATCAGATACGGGGCAACCCACTTAATCACGATGAAGACCCCTATGAAGAAGCCAACCTGTTCCAAGAGCACGATACCGAGATTAGTCTGGGCAACGCCACTCTGACCACCCATCATTGCAATCATGATACTCAACAGAATCACCCCGATAATGTCGTCAGCGACCGCTGCCCCTAGAATCGTGGCTCCTTCCTTAGTATCCAACACTTTAAATTCCTTTAGTACCTCCACGGAAATCGAAACCGACGTGGCTGAAAAGATGACACCGATAAACAGTGATTCAAACCAGCTAAACTGAAAGAAGCGACTCGCAAGCCCCATAATAACGACTGGAAAGATCACTCCAATAATAGCCACGATAATGGCAGGGCGTAAATACTTACGTAAAAGTGCTAAGTTGCTTTCCAGTCCACCGATAAACATCAGTACCACGACCCCAATATCTGAGAACGTTTGAACTAAAGTCGTTAAATGGACCCAGTTAAGTAGTGCCGGCCCTAATATCACCCCGACCAGAATCTCACCAATCACGGCAGGAATCCCCGCACGGTGAGCAAAGTGCCCAGCGAGGGTTGTCGCCAAAATCAACAAACAAAGTATTCCCAAAAAATCCATGTGCTCACCCATCCATCAAAAGTCTTACCATCTATCATACACCTTTAGTCCTGGCTCATCTTGTAAGCATGGGCGTTCTGGAAGCGGCGCGCATAGTGCCAGCCCAAGCCGATCAGTAGACCAATAATGGCGGGAAGTGCCCAATCAAATCCTAGTTTAGCTAATGGTAAGTAGCGTTGATCCCATGCAAGAATCGTTTGAACCCATCCTAACCGAGTAATCAGGGCTGGTGCAGCACCTAGACCATCAATGAACGCTGGAATCAAAGTTAACGCCGTCGTCCATCGATAAACGAGCGGATCACGATGAAATAGCGGTGAGGCAATCGCTAAGATAATCAGTGTAATCGCCAACGGATACAGGAACATCAGCATCGGCGTCGACCATGCAATAATTTGATCCAACCCAATATTAGCGATGAGAAATGAGGCCCCACAGGCCAAGCGGTTCCAAGCGCGATAACTGATTTTAGGAAATTTAGCGTGCAAGGCTTCCGCAAACGACGTCGCCAAACCCACTGCCGTTGTCAGACACGTCAAGGTCGCCATAATCGCTAAAACAATCGCACCCGGCGTGCCCATAAAAGCATTGGCAATCTGACCAAAGGCAATGCCACCATCCGCAGACAACTTAAATTGCGATAACGACGTCGCGCCAATCCAGATCAGGCCAAGATAAATGACTGCTTCTAAACTAATACTCAACAAACTAGACTTGGCGGCCGTCTTAGCAATCGCTCCGGCATCCCGTTGACCAAGGCCCCGAATCGTGGTGACAACTGCAATTCCGAACAACAAGGCAGCTAACGCATCCATCGTATTATACCCTTGCAAAAAGCCGTTCAAGAACGCGCCGTGTTGGTAGGCCGCGGTCGGTGTCGCATTCGTGGTCCCTAACGGCCGGCTGAAGGCAATCCCAAAAATTAAGGCGAGCAAAATCAGAAAAGCTGGGTTTAACAATTTACCGATCGTATCGACGATCCGGGTGGGCCTACGAGCTGCCCAGTAAGTGATACTGAAGAAAATCAATGAGTAAGCTAATAAATACCACTGTGCCTGTGCCGAACTCACATGGCTAGCGATGCCAATTTGAAACGGCGTAGTGGCTGTCCGCGGCGTCGCGAACAAGGGTCCCAAAGTCGCACAAGTCAGTACCATAAAAATCGTCGCGTAGCGTTTACCAATTGGCCGCGCTAGCTCATAAATCCCACTACTGTGCGTCACACTGATGGCGATAATTCCTAACAGTGGCAATAGTGTCCCTGTCAGCAAGAATCCCCAACCAGCTGTCAACCAATTGGCCCCCGCTAGCTGCCCTAAGTGAATTGGGAAAATCAAGTTGCCAGCCCCAAAAAACATCCCAAAGAGCATTGATCCAATAATGATGTAATGTTTGATTGTTAATTTTCGCGTTATTTGCATAGTCGTCTCTCCTCCGTTAAGCGTCGTTCTCATCAACCAGTTTGAACAATCACTAGTAAGAGCACTCGATACAAACCACCATCACTACTTGTTAAGCGCATTGTCTCCATCCTCTCAACTGCCATGGGACTAAAAAAGCGTCCTTACAAAATCATCAATTGATTTTGTAAGGACGCTAACGCGTGGTACCACCTTAATTCGTCACGAACCGCAGCTCGTCACCTTTGCGCGTACGGCCAATTACCAACACCGATGACGGGTTTCCCCAAACAGTAATGTTAACTGACGATACGTTGGCCCGTTAATGGGGGCACCCAGCTAACACTCCAGCTCGTCGCATTAGCAGTTCTCAGGCTACTTTCCAGCCAGGCTCACCACCGCTTCACACCATCCAGCGGCTCGCTTAAGATTACCCTGACTTTACTCTCCTGATCATCACGTTTAGTCTCATTTATTTTTAATATTTGCAATCATAAACTCATTGCGTAGTCTTGTCAACTGTTTCGCTAAAAATAATCATCCGAGTTAATCCGATAATGCCCACTGCCGAATCGCAGCTGCGACCCCGTTCGCATCATTAGTAGCCGTCACGTGATCAGCGTGTGCCTTAGCAATATCACTGCCATTGCCCATCGCGACAGCTGTTCCGGCGAAAGCAAACATTGGCAGATCATTCTGTTCGTCTCCCAGTGCCATCACTTCGTCCGGTTGTATTTCCAGAGCTGCCGCTAAATCCTGAACTGCCTGCCCCTTGTTGACACCAGTATGCATCAGTTCCAAGAAGTTAGTTGCCGCACGTACCACGTACAGGTCCCGACCAAAAGTCGTCTTAACTTGCGCTTCTACGGCATCGAGTTGCGGGCCTTCACCTACAAAGACCCCCTTGGCAATTTGAAAATCAGCTGGTAAATCGTCAGGGTCTCGAATCAACAGCCCAGCTTTGTTTTCCCACGCCTGTACAACTGTGACCCAGTTAACATCGCGGTCAGCTGTATAGATCGTACTGTCCGCATCGAGCACGTTAAAGGGCACGTGATGTTGTTTTCCAAACGCGGTTAATTGCCGATAGTGCGCATTATCCACTAAATGTTTGGCGACGATCCGGCCAGCAATGCTCTCGATTACAGCACCGTTATACGTAATCACGTACTGGTCATCACCAGCAAGGCCTAACGCATCTAAATAATGTTGCGCCCCAGCAAGTGGCCGGCCGGTACACAAAACCACCTTAATCCCTTGGTCGTGGGCTTCCTTAACTGCCGCAATCGTACTTGGTAATAATTGCCCCTTTGAATCCAGAAGCGTGTCATCAATATCAATCGCAATTAATTTAATTGTCATGGGTTTTCGTTCCTTTCAACTGCGAATACGGTTACAATTAAGTCATGCCACCGCTCATCGCGAACTATAATTCTAATATAGCATAGCGCGTCAGCCATCAAGGTTGATTTTTGAAAGGAAGCGGTGCGATTTTACAAAATCTTGAAGCGAGGTTTAGTGATGAAAATCTTACACGAGACGGTCCAGACAATTCCCCGCCTCCCCTTTAAATATTACGAACATGATCCATTGACTGATATCAACGTTGCCCCACACTGGCACCAAGGGATTGAGTTAAATTATCTCGTCAGCGGTACGACCTTAAAATTCGTCACCGATGGACAGACGAATGAATATCGGCCTGGTGACCTTTGGACTACTAATCGACGCGTGGTTCACAGCGCTAGTGGGCCCACCGAAGTTGACTGGGTAGAGTTCGGCATCATCATTGACGACGATTTCTTACAAACTCAAATTCCGGCAAGTGCGAACTGGCAATTGACATTGAACGGCGCGGCCTCATCGAAAACTCACCCACAAGCCTACGCCGATGTCCGCCAACAATTAGTCACGATTCACGACCTGTTGACGACCCCCACGACCGATCTGCTGAGATTACAAATTCTCAGCCACTTTTACCAGTTACTTGTCACTCTGGGTCAAACGTTTACCGTTCCTCTGACTGCAACAACGGTCAGCCCTAACTTGACATTAACGGATACGGTCATGACTGCCATCAATCAACATTACGCTGAGCCCATCGATGGTAATACCCTTGCCGAGCAATTTCACGTTTCGTTGACCACTTTGAATCAGCAATTCAATGCAAACGTTCAACTATCCGTTAACCGATACTTACGACTGATCCGATTGATGAACGCCCGTCGCCTCCTGTTAGAGACCGACCATAAGATTGAATATATTGCCATGCAATGCGGCTTTCCGAATAGTAAGACGTTCAATCGGAATTTTAAATCTTGGAAGGGTATGACGCCTACTGACTATCGTCAAGCCTATGCCCGGTATCACCGAATTGATACTAGTTGCCTCTAAAAATGTCCCTTCGTGATCTGAATTTCGTGGTAAGCTACGGCTATCAATTAAACGACGGGAGATTTTAACCATGATTAAATTAATGGCAACTGATATGGATGGCAGCTTTTTGCGTGACGACATGACTTACGACGAAGCTCAATTTGCACTGCTTTATCAACAATTACAACTACGGGGCGTACGGTTCGTGATTGCAAGCGGCAATCAATATTTCCAACTCAAGTCCTTCTTCAAGGACTATCCTGAGATGATCTACCTTGCTGAAAATGGGGCTTATATCCGCGATGCCGACCACGTTTACGCACTTAACGCCTTTCAGCCAGACGCAATCCAGACGATTCTGAATAAGATTCAAACCATCCCGGATTTAAAGCTACTGGTTTGCGGTGCCAAAAGTGCCTACACCCTAACGACCACTAATCCTGAGCACGTGGCGCAAATGCGACATTATTATCATCACTTAGCCGTCGTTGAAAGTTACGACCAGCTTGATGATGACATTATGAAGTTCGCCATCACATGTCCACCAGAACGCACCACAGCGATTGTGACGCAACTACGCGAGTTACTGACGGGTATCGCCGAACCAACCAGCAGTGGTCATGGCGACATCGACATTATCCAACCCGGCATGAATAAGGCGGCTGGCTTAGCGCAACTCGGACAGGTTCTCGGAATCGACCTCGCAGACATGGCTGCATTTGGCGATGGGGGCAATGACCTAGAAATGCTCCGGGAGGTCGGCTGCGGCGTTGCCATGGCGAATGCTCAACCAGCCGTGACAGCCGTAGCCAACGCCACGACAGGTACAAACCAAGAACAAGGCGTCTTACAGTGGATCAAAAACTAGTTGGAGGCGTAAGCCATGCAGCCACGGTTGACCACCACCATCAGTATTCTTAGCCTCTCCACTGTAACAGGCATCACTACCGTTATTACAGGAATCATTCCCCAGCTCAAACGGACCTTTCCCACCGTCCCGACTACGCTGATTGAATGGCTCGTCACCATCGCCAACTGTAGCGCATTGATTACTTTGTTACTCAACCCCCGATTAACAAGCCGGTGGGGATTACGGCCAATCGTGATTAGTGGACTCTTGATCAGCGCCATCATGGGACTGATTCCCGCTATCACGACTAACTTTACCGTAATCATGGTCAGTCGGCTCGGATTAGGATTAGGCGTCGGCCTCTTTTCACCACATGCCATCAGTTTGTTGACCCACAGCTTTACAGGTGATTTACGGGCCCGACTGTTAGGTTACCAGACGGGCCTCTCAGCCCTAGGTAACGCGATATTGCTAGGATTAGCAGGCCTGCTGATCAGTCTCAGTTGGCATGCCGTCTTTTGGCTATACGGGCTACTGGTGATTGTTGCTGGGGGCGTGGCGTGGTTCGTACCGGAACCCACTGTTCCATCAACAACGACTAATCACGCACGCACTGAAAAGACACAACTACCACGGCACCAGTGGACGTTACTAGGACTTACCTTTATCACCTATCTACTCATCTGGGGCGTTCAATTAAAGCTGCCGAGTTACTTTAGCGCCCGTCATTTTGGTAACGCTGCCACTATCAACTTAACCTTAGCAGCCATGAACATCGGTGGCTTGCTGGCTGGTCTCACCTTTGGCTATCTATACCGCTATTTACACCGGTTCACCTTAACCTTAGGCTATGCCGGAGCAGCTATTTCAGTCTTAGTATTATGGTTGGCATCCAATGCAACTGTGGCTATTGGCGCTGCCGTATTTTTCAACTTTATTTACTCGTACACCGGGCCATATTTGGTCTTCACTAGCAATACTGGCCTGGATACCATTCAAGTCAACGTCCTGAGTAGCTACCTGACGATTGCCACCATTATCAGCGCTTTCTTTGCGCCACTGGTCTGGAACAGTCTCGGCCAACTTGGGCCGCAGACGCTCACCGCCAACGTTCTCATTTGGATTATGCTCATTTTAGGTGGCTTAGCCTTGATTACCGGCAGCCATCATCCACGAAAGGAAGTTTAATTAATGACCAATAATAACGATCGTCTTCATACTGGCGAACTCTACTTACCTAACGACCCTGAACTTGAAAAACGCCAATTTGGCTATCTCGATCAGCTCTATGATTTCAACCAAACTCGGCCCAGCGAACTAACCAAGCGCCAAATTCTACTTAGCAAGATGTTCGCAGAAATCGGCCCGAAGTGTTACATCGAACCACCGTTTCACAGTAACTTTGGTGGGCACCATGTCCACTTTGGCAAGGGGGTTTACGCCAATTTTAACCTAACACTGGTAGATGATACCCATATTTACGTTGGCGACTATACGATGTTCGGCCCCAACGTGACAATTGCAACCGCGGGCCATCCGATTTTGCCATCATTGCGCGAACAAGCTTATCAGTACAATATGCCAGTTCATATCGGCCGTAACTGTTGGTTCGGCGCAGGTGCCATCGTACTACCCGGTATTACGATTGGCGACAATGTCGTCGTTGGCGCTGGTAGCATCGTGACCAAAGACTTACCTGATAACGTCGTCGCCGTGGGGAATCCCGCCCATATCTTGCGACACATTAATGATCACGACCGTCTGTACTACTTTAAAGACCGCCAGATTGATCCTAGCTTGTTAAATTAGTGGTTTCAAAAAATCAGTCCATCGCATTCTCTGCCTTTATCACGGCAGAATACGACGGACTGATTTTTAATATGCATCAAAATAATTAATTCTCGTTCATTTTTTGCCAACACCTTAGCAACGTTGATCGTTGGCAACGCCACAGTTGGGTATTCATTTGATAACTGCTATCCTCAACAACATAGCCTTAAGTTTAGAACTGCCATTACGCTGCCTCGCTCTGTTTTCCGGCATTCGTGGCAATTTCAGCACTGCTCTTAGATGTTTTTTTGAAAAGCCTTGATTGCTGCATTAATTAGATAGATTTTGGTACCCATCACTTGTAAGTACCTAAGAAGCCCAAAACGCGTGCTTCATCAGCGTTCTGAACCTTTAACCAACTTATTTTGTTTTCTGCCTATTAAATCGTTGTCGTCCCCAAACAAACAACAGGACATAGATAACGGTAATCACCAAATTACCAACTAAACTGGTTATCAGTTCTCGAACGCCTTCACCCAGTACTAACACAAAGACTAATCGGACGATAAAATACCCAACTGGTATAACACTACCGACTATATTCGACTTGTTACGCTTCCCTAAAATATAGCTCCAATAACCCAAGCCAATTGTGATTACCGCCGTAATCAATCCAATTACAATAAATACCAGCATGTATTATTTCCTCTCTCATAACTCAACTTGTCTAAGATTTTCTATAAAATAACCGAACCTACTGTCTGATTCTTGATTGTTTTATTCTTCATTATCAAGTATAAAGAATATTTTCTTCTCCCCATATAAAATTCAAAACTACTATTGCTAGTAATGACAGCCTCATATTCGAACTCATATATGTTAATAATAGGGTTAGCTTTGGATATGCTTCCATATAAAAATAAAATCACCGTTTTGAATATCATTGTATAGAAGTAACTGTTACATTTACAATGTTCCTACTAACTGAATTGATTTTAATTTCAATAAAAAGATTATTCCTTATTAATAAATCTATTCAAGATGCTTTGAATCACCAACCACAGCAAATATCTGGTTATCAAGCAGGCATAGATATTCTACCAAGTCTTGATTAAATCGATCATTGTTTAAGAATAGGTCGAGCGTTCGCCCTCCAAAGATGCTAGCAGTTTTGTTCCAGCTTTCCTACATTTGTTCCATTCACTAGCATCTTTAAGTGCTTCTTCACACCAAAGCGCCTTATTCTTACTCATATCCTCTAATTTTTCATCAATGCTCAGGAACTGCTAATACTGTTTTGTAGTTATCCAAGCATTTTCAAATAATTTCTTTGCATAATTTAATGTAATATCAGAAAAATCCGAAGCTAGTTCATCAGCGACCGAAAAACCTTTTAATTGTTTTATCTGATTCTCTGGAGACATTGAAAACTATTGAAGATTCTCGATAACCCTGTCATATAACATTGTCAACTTTTCTACGTCTTCAGTCATCATTTCACAACCTTCCCATTCGTATAAATCCTAATAATTCCATGTTCTGGAGAAGAAACTTTATAATAAGGTGAATCGCCATGGTGACCACCAGGGTGATATTGAATATACCTTGAGCTTCCTTTAATTTCTTCTGGAGGATTCATACTAAATCTTCTACCATTATTTTATTTTTCGCGACTTTACTTAAGAAGTAACCAATATTCAGCAATCATCCACTTTGTGCGCTCTTACTCAACACAAGAATATGGTACCAACGAGAACTAGAATCAATTAATTGGGGAGCTCATACTCAAAGATTATTCGTTGTTTTCTGACCATTATTAGTTCTCAAGCTATCCTAAACACCTCGAGCCAGTAGCTACATCAAATTCTTAGTTACTAATTAGCAATAAGATTGCTACCAGACTTTGATTAACTAGATTACTTGCTTAGTCTGAAAGTGTTGTACTTGATCTGGCAGTTCAGAATACCTATAAAGGGGATGTTTTCAATATTTCACTAATTTCTATTTCTCCAGCTTTCTTATAGTTTTCACCTACTATACTTAACAGACTTAATTTTTTATCAAAAATAATTTTTCTTTGACTTTGATTTGGTAAAATATGCGTTCTCATATATCTTATTGCTAACGTATCTGTAATAGAACTAATAACCCAATATGTTATTTCAAAAAGATTATCGGTCACATTATGCTTATTTTCTGTTCCTCGCTCACTATACACAAAATGGTATCGCTGACCATCCGAATAAATATAAAAACCATCTTCACTTCCATGCTTGTTTTCCAAGAAATTGTATTCTTTAATATTAATATTTCCCAGCCTGGAAACTCTTTCTAATATATAAATTTTCAAATCTTCCGTTGATAGTTTAAACATTACACCACTCCTATTTTGTTATTAACTCAATATATCCTCCCTTAACAAGTTCTTCAATAGACATAGAAAGTTTGCTTTAAATTCCCCCACTTGGCATACCAAACCAAGGCACAACTTTTGCTCGTTCAACATTTGGAATTTTCTTAATTACTCTATATACAGAGGTATCTGTCCCAGGTTTCAGAGAAAGTTTTTCTGAAGGCGTCCCAGTCGTCCCCGACATAGATAACGGTAATCACTAAATTACCGACTAAACTGGTTATCAGTTCTCGAATGCCGTCATCGAGTACCAGTGCAAAGACTAACCGAACGATAAAATACCAACACGTGTTGTTTTCTCCCACACAACTCAACCAATCTAAACTTTTCTATAAAATAACCGATACTCGGTAATTAGTCCTCGTCGAATATCGGTTTAGTCCACATTACTTATTAGCCAGGCACTTCCCCCAAGCAGATAAACCATAGTAAGCCAAACTGAATAACAAGCTACCAACTAATGACGATACTAGGCCATGTGTCGTAGTTTGTATCATCACAGCTAAGATTGCTCGAACGGCAAAGTAAGCTACTGGAATAATGACATCTACTAAATTAGTTTGGGTCCTTTTTCTCAACCAATAACTCCATAATCCTAATCCCAGCGTAATTCCTATGATGACTGCTCAAAAAATGATAATCATTGTCATTTTTTACTATTTTCGAATACCTTTACGAGGTCCAACATCACCTTTTCCATTGCCATACCCATCACTGTCTTATCCAGCAAATCATGGATATGGTCCAGAACATTTAAAAGCTGCAAATTTCGATAATAGCTAAGAATTTTCAGACTTGTCATAAGTGATTAGCACAATGGTATACCATACTAATCGTGAAACACGGGACTAACCAAAGCCACAGTTGAACCAGAAACTCATACCCAAGGACCAATCGATGCGCTCCTGAACCATCACTGGTCTTCAAGTTATCCAAAACCATCTGGAATGGGCTAATCAGCTAAAATCCTGATTAAGAACGAGTTGAAAGTATTGTACTTGATTTAATAACTCAGTGATTCCTGTTTTTAAAATGGATCTTTATTTATTATTTCAACTTTAAGACCTTTACTAGCAATAATTATTGGTGCTGTGTCAAAATCTTCAGCATTAATCTTAAATATATAATTTCCTCCTTCTACTTGGTATTTATCGATAATTTCCCACATTTCTTTACCTGCCGCCAACTCTATAAATGGCTTAGAATTATTTAAGTTCCAATACAGCAAACTAGACAGATAATAAGTTTTCCCGAAATCAATGTTAATGGCAAACTCATCATATGAAGTATCTATTCTACCTGCTACAACAATATCTCCACCATCCACACTAGCAAATTCAAAATCCATCCATAAACATTTTTTTAAATAATTGTTAACCTTTAATATTTCTGAATTGATTTCTTCTATATTCATATTTCTCTACTCTTTCTCTATTTACCGACAGGGATATGGGTATTCTTAGCAGCTTTAGGATTAAATCTGAACTAGACTACCACCTTTATTGAACTTTATTTAGTACGCTCTCATACCACCAATTCTCATCAACATCCATATGTTCTACCTCACTTCTTTGCTTTCCTGAGACAGGCACAGAGTTCAGGGATGTCCAAGCCACACCTGCTAAGCATAAACACTTCTTACCGGTAACGGCAACTTTCCCCGTAATCATGGTATAAATATCATTATACCTAACTAGATTCGTCAAAAACGAAATGATGCCTTTATTAATACCGGTAACAGTCTAAAAAGTCCAGAACGCATGCTTCATCAACGTTCTGGATCTTCAACCGAACTATTTTGTTTGCTTTTGCCTATTGAGTCGTTGTCGTCCCCAAACAAACAACAGGACATAGATAACGGTAATCACTAAATTACCAACTAAACTAGTTATCAGTTCTCGAACACCTTCACCCAGTACTAGCACAAAAACTAACCGGACGATAAAATAACCAACTGGTATGACACTACCAACTAAATTCGACTTGTTACGCTTCCCTAAAATATAGCTCCAATAACCCAAGCCAATTGTGATTACCGCCGTAATCAATCCAATTACAATAAATACCAGCATGTATTATTTCCTCTCTCATAACTCAACTTGTCTAAGATTTTCTATAAAATAACCGATACTCGGCATTTAATCCTTGTCGAATATCGGTCATCTCAATCTGACTAATTTATGTTACTTATTAGCCCGGTGCTTCCCCCAAACAAATAAACCATAGTAAATCAAACTGAATAACAAGCTACCGACTAATGACGATACTAGGCCATGTGTTGTAGTTTGTGTCATCCAAGCTAAGATTGCTCGAACGACAAAATAAGCTACTGGAATAATGGTGCCAACAAGATTAGATTGATTCCTTTTTCCCAGTAAATAACTCCAGTATCCCAAACCTAGGGTAACCGCCAACAAAAATAATCCAATAACCACAATAACTAGCACTAACTTACCCTCCAAAATGATTGTCTTTTAATGACATTGATACTTACTCCATTACTTGATGAACTGCCGTTAACCAATTCTGCCAAACCTCAGTCTGAACACGTTGGCTGTGTGGCAGATACGCTGCCTTCCAGAGATTACAACTCAATTTACGTACAGGATGCGTATGCAGTGCATTGTCCGGAAATTCAATTTCAAAGTAATCCCTTACCATTAAGAAGGCCTTCAAAATATCTAATAGCTTTTTATTACCAGAGCATCTCAAAAACTTCCCCTTCCAATAGCGATATTCTTCATTATTTTCACTGATAGCTCTATTTTGCTGCAAAAAATTACCCAATTCACTATCATCACTAACCTGATAATAATGCTGTAAAAATTTCACAAACGCATAATACGACTGTGTCAAGTCCACCTTTTCCAGACTGGGCCCCATCGGAATTTCTGGTCGTGGCGCTGGCAAAACCTTGGCAATTGGAAATTGATTTTGCCGAAAACCCTTTTCCTTTGGATTAGGCAATGATTGCCCCGTTTTAAGAAAGGGCGATTCATTGACTGGCACAACATTAGGATTCGTAATCCAATTAACAGCTGCGACCCAATTTTGCCACACGGGTTCCTGATTTCGTTGAGATTCTGTCATCTCACAAATTATTCTAATGTTATACGTCAAGCTTCCTGATACTGGTGTCGTTGCTGCGATATCCGGCAAATACTCATTCACAAACTGCTTGACAGCTTGAAAACTCTCAAACACAGTGTGATTTTCGTTGCTCACGTCGCTAAAGAACGCGTGCCAGTCTTCCGCAATTGCTTGATCAAACAATTCACCATCGTCACTCCAAAGTGTGACACTCCCCAATAGACTTCCAAGATCATCATCTTTGCTTGCCCAATAATAAGAGTCCAAAAACTCAGACATTGAAAAGTAACTTTCCTGTTCACTCAATCTTTTTGTCAAGGTAATTTCACTCCATTCTTGATATACCAAGAAACTTTATGCATTCCATCTTTCATAACAGGAACTGGTCGGCTGTTAATACCACCATCAGTTATTTTACCATCACGGACTCTAACCCAAATTTGCTTATTATCTTTGATAGTCTCTGCATACCAGTCATTACCATGGATATCCATACGTTTAAAATTAGATTTACGCTGCGCTACCCTAAGCAAAGTATCATCATGTTCCTGTGACCAGTTTGGAAAATGCCCCTCTGTATTTTTGTAAATATGGTTCCTTATAGTCTTACTTTCATCGTCTTTGTCAAAGTGAACTTTTCCAATTCTATTTTTTAACTTAGCTTTTGCTTTAGATAATTTTGTACCGGCACGATGGGTTGCCTCATGCTTTGCTTGACCTGTTGCTCGGACATTTTTTGCATGTTTGACTTTTTTAGTTTTACGAGCCTTCTCAGCTGCCTTTTTCGCAGCCTTTTTGGCGGGCTTTCGTTTAGCTAGCTTCTCAGCCGCCCGCTTCATCGCCAGTTTAGTTGCTCGAGCGGCCCGTTTGATCCGGCCACCATTCTTCGCAACTTTCTCGGCCTTCTTAGCAGTTGCCAGAACCTTCGCGGCCTTTGCTAACTTAGCGACTTTCGAGACAGGCACAAAGTTCAAGGCTGTCCAAGCCGCTCCTACTAACCGCGAGCGCTTCTTACCGGTAGCGGCATCTTTTCCCGTAATCATGGTATAAATATCATTATACCCAACTAGATCCGTCAAAAGCGAAATGATGCCTTTACTGATACCGGTCTTACGACTAAGCGTGGCAATTACAGCACTACCTTTGGATGCATGCTTTTTCGAAGATTTTTTCTTGTTAGACTTGCCGTGCTTCTTAGATGATTTCTTCTTACTGGATTTACCATGCTTCTTGGAAGATTTCTTCTTATTGGACTTGCCGTGCTTCTTGGAAGATTTCTTCTTGTGCGACTTGCCATGTTTCTTGGAAGACTTTTTCTTATTGGACTTACCATACTTCTTAGAAGACTTCTTCTTGTGCGACTTGCCGTGTTTCTTGGAAGACTTCTTCTTATTGGACTTGCCGTGCTTCTTGGAAGACTTCTTCTTATTGGACTTGCCATGCTTCTTAGAAGACTTCTTCTTGTGCGACTTGCCATGCTTCTTGGCCGCTTTCTTCTTGTGCGGCTTCTTATGTTTCTTGGCCGCTTTCTTCTTGTGCGACTTCTTATGTTTCTTGGCCGCTTTCTTCTTGTGCGACTTCTTATGTTTCTTGGCCGCTTTCTTCTTGTGCGACTTCTTATGTTTCTTGGCCGCTTTCTTCTTGTGTGACTTTTTGTGCTTCTTGACCGCTTTCTTTTTATGGGCCTTCTTATGTTTCTTAGCGGCCTTCTTCTTATGCGACTTTTTATGACGCTTTGGCGTTTTTTTCTTATGCCTTACCGCAACTTTCCGCCGATGCGGTGCTTTACGGTGGACGACTCTGCGCTTAGCTTTGCGATGTGCACGATGAGACTTCTTGGCGTGACCACTAGCGCTATGTCGCACCTTATGCTTCCGAGTGTGGGTCACACCACGGCGATGTGCGGAGACTGTGTCGACCGAGCTGGAAAAAGCCGTGAAAACTAGAACAAACACCATTAGGCCAATGAGGATTTTTTTAAGAACCTGGCGTAATTTTATCATATTAGTCACGCCCTCGTTTCTTAATAACCATCGTAATCGCTACAGTGAGTAGCAACAAACCCACTCCTAGCCAGACCAACCAGGTCGCGACCGCGGAGTTCGTTTTAGGCAAAATTTGGTTCAAGATTGGATGTTGCTTCTTGAACGCCGATCGTTGCTTATCACGACTTGCCGCTGCAGCACTTGCTGAGGTTACACTTGGAACTGACGCACTTGCCGTCGTAGCCCGCGACTGCCGTGGCGCTGTAGAACTGGTAGCGGCTGCGACAGTTGCTCGGTTAGCCTTGGTCGTTGGCGTGGATGAAGCCTGCTTCGTATTAGCTTTAGTTGGTACTGACGATTGACTAGTGACCGTGCTAGAGCTCACTGCTTGACTGCTACCATTAACACTATTCGACTGAGTTTGGCTGGAACGAGCTGCGGCCTGTTTATCCACGTCAGCCGAATCACTGGTCGTACTTGAGCCTGATGAACTTTCTGGATGACTACTTTCACCCGAGCTAGTTGAATGACTTGATTGGCTCGCATCACTGGTACTTGCCGAACTAGTCGAATGGTCGACTGCACTTGATGCTGTACGGCTACTATCACTACTATTAACGCTCGGCTCACTAGCAGCACTCTCAGAGCTGGTCGTCGCACTACTTGCTGGTGCCGCAGTCACATCATTGTTTTCGGCTGCCCACGCATAACCTGAACCCAATGTATAGGCCATTCCTTTATCACCATCATAAGTATCTAGGTAAAAACCGTCACCATCGGCCCCACCATCAACTTCTACAGTTGTATCTGGCGACACATAGAGATTTTGTTCCCCTTGATCAGCCTTCAGCGTTCCTTCATATAATAGTTTGCCATTTTGAGTCAGACGCGCCCGGGTATTCGTGGCTTGCGCAAGGGGCGTCGCCGCGCTGCTTGGATTATTGTTCGGCGAAACACCTTCATCATTACTGAATACCGGATCATTGACTGGCACGCCTTCCTCAAAAGAAGCATCCTCATCCAAGACAACTGGCGTCGAATTGGGTTCTGCAATCAATGCTTGTACCGCTGCACTCGTATCACTATTGAGACTGCTCGAAGTTTGAGCGCTGCCTAGTGCACTACTTGTGTTTTGATCCTCAGTAAATGGTGACTTGAAACCCAGCCCACTGCCAGTAGTTGTTCCAGTGGTCGTATCACCGGTATTGGTTGTTTCACCGTCAGTAGTTTGACTAGTACTTGATGCCACACTACTATCCGTCTTTGAATCAGCACTTGCACTAGTACCCGACTGGCTTGTAGCCTCAGTGTCACCTTGACTATTCGCTGAACTTGCATCGACACTACTGGACGCGTTCGTTGCGTTGGTCGAACTACCAGCAGTTGATTCATTAGTCCCAGTTTGGTCAGTCGCTGTCGTACTTGTCGACTGATTACTACCAGACTGACTAGTATCAGTCGTTGTCTTGGACTCAGTCGTTGCTGCTTGACTCGGATTAATTTCTTTTTGTGCGGTAACTTTCAACCCATTCAATAATCCTAAGTCGTATTGTTCGCCAGTCACCATTGATTTCAACCCGTCAACCGTGTTGGTCTGCTGGCTCTTAGTGCCATTCGCGTTAGTCACCGTGGTCACTGTCTTGAGCTGACCACTTTTATCAAAAGTCGTGACCGTTTGCTCTGCGCCTAACACTCTAGTCGCAGTCACTTGGCCTTGATCATCAACCTTAAAAGTGACAGTCTCATTCTTAGATAATTCAAACGTATACTTCGAATTATAATCAAAGACTAAGCTGTTATCTTGGGTACCGTTCGTATCACTAGCCGCAATCGCAACTTGAGCCGCATCCTGATTATATTTGACCGTAAAACCACTATCGTTGGCATAAATCTGCGAGACAGAACGGACATTATGCTTCGTATCTTGTCGTACTAAAACACTACTTTGATTACCAACGTCAACCCACTGCCCAGTCGTTGGTTGGTAATAATAATTGACCGTTGTTGGCTTTTCCGTTACCGTTCCCTGGGCATTCGTCGGTAAGCGATCAGTATCAACTGTGTACAAATCTTCGAAATCAGTTGCCTCGGTCGTGTAAGTATCACCATATAGACCAGTGACATCCAATTCGTCCAGCTTCTGCCCATCCGTTAACAAGTAATTGACATGAATGTTGTATGGCAACGGATCATAATACATCACGGCTTCTTTGGTAGTCTTGCTAGCAGTGCCACGGGTATGTTCATCCAATGTGGCATTACGCTTATATCCAGTTATCGTTTTGACCTGCTTAGTAACATCATAAGCTTTCCCGTAACCAACTTTGACTGTTTCATCAGGAGCAACCTTATCAGTAGAATCGGTCATGTAATGATGTACCGTGATGGTCGCTTGATTGTCAATGGTATTGGTGACGGTATTCGACGTCTTAATCTGCTTATCTATTGCCGTTTGACCAGTTGCCGTTACTTTGGCCTGGTCATCAACATCATCACTGAACTGGACTTGAGCCTTAAAGTGATAGGTCTCACCTTTAAACGGTAGCGATTTAATGCCCGCGTCCGTCAGATGCCATTTCACTTGATGTGTTTTTTCATCATAGCTGACTTGGTAGGCAGTACTAGGTAATGCTTGGCCAGCATCATTAACGACTTCGCCTTTAGCGTACTTAGCGTTAGCCGGAATCGTAATATTTTCTGACCAATCTTTATACTTGGTCATTAAATCCTGATCCAAAACATTGACTTTTTGTTGTAAGTCATACGTTAACGTCCGGTTTTGCTTGTCAGTGGCACTTTGTGTGGCACTCAAAGTGGGCGTCGCAATGGCGGGCGTCCCCAGCGTGATCGTACTAACGTTGTAGACTGGTTGTAACCATGAATTACCACTATTAACACGGGTCGTCCCGTAGATAAATTCCAGCTTCGTCCCACTGACCCCAAAAGTTGCAGCCGTTGACGAGGTATATGGCCAGCTCGCATCACGCGCTGTTTGCCCAGCCATGACGAGTTGTCCTCCACCGAGGGGATTCGCAATTTGCTTAACAATCGAGTTTTCAACAGTATAAATCTTACCAGCCCCTAAGTAAGCCGTATATTCAAAGCCGGTTGACGTCCCCGCTACCGGACCATCCAGACTAGATAGCGTAATGAACGCGTTTTGAATATTGACCGCGGCATGCGTATCAGCGTAATAAAATTCATAGCTCACATTGAATTGGGCCACATTTGACATGGTCGTGTCCGAAGAAAAGCCCGGACCAATTTGAAACGCCCCGTCAGTCTGTTTCATTCCCGACGGTGCCTTGTGGCTGTCGTCGTGAACTTTAATATGTGAGATTGTTACTTTAGCAGTGACTTCCTGACCATGGAAAGTTCCCACTGTCCCATAGGTTGAAGTAATCGTATCACTGTCTTTCACCTTATGTATGAGCACACGTTGCGCACCGTTCTTAGGTGTTAGACTGCCACGATCTCCAGCATTATTCGTGATTCCTTGTAAGGCCGTGTCATTTTGCTTGATGACTAGCTGATTGACCAGTGGGAGCGTGCCCCCGTTGCCTGGTAAGACCGTGACCGATGATGAAGCATCAACCACCATGATATTTTGTGACACACCCCAGAAAGAGATGACGACCAGTAATGGCAACAACCAAACTGGCAGGCCATTACGATGATGTTTCCCCGTGTTTTCCGTATACATGTTTAACCCCTTTTATCTAACTATCACTTATATAGTAAAGCGACCCAACTAACTAACTACTCATAGCAGGTTAACATGTATTTTGTTAAAAAACAATAAATATTTTTATATTAATATCAATATACATTGACATTTTCAATTGTATAAATTCTTTACGTATCATGCTGATTTTTCTACCCTAAACCATGGTTAAAGCTTGCCATACTAAGCACAAGAGCAATCAGCTTAGATCAGTTGGAAAAGTACAATTTTGTATAAACTTGCTTATTTAGCTATGGCTTTCTTCCGGTTTAGAATAAGGTCCGCATTTACTGATAATCAGTAATTCAACTAAATTGGTACGTTTTAATCATAATTAATGCAAAATAGCACCTAGTCTATCAAATATTAAGCCTTTTTTCTGCTAATCGAAGACTACCCAACTGAAAGGTATTTTATATGTTGCCAAACCATAAAATTTTAATTAGCAGATGTCTTTTGCTCAGTTAATGAAAGCATTCATTTCACCCATTACTCACAAATAAAACCGTGAGGACTGTTGTCAATTCCAACAGTCCTCACGGTTTATATCAAATCAGTCATAAAATTATGGCAATACATTAAACAACAGTGCGCCTAACGCACCACCAACCAATGGTCCAGCGATTGGCACCCAACTGTAGGCCCAATCAGAAGTTCCTTTATTGGCGATGGGCAATACCGCGTGCGCAATGCGGGGCCCTAAATCCCGGGCCGGGTTAATTGCATACCCGGTCGTTCCACCCAGAGACAGCCCGATAGCGATAATCAGAATTCCGACAACAATCGGGTTCAATCCCGCCGTAAATTGGCCTTTCGTGAAGGCTAACAAGCCAAAAACTAGGACGAACGTTCCAATCACTTCACTGATAAAGTTCCAGAAATACCGCCGGATACCAGGACCGGTTGCAAAAATGCCGAGAATCGCGCCAGCATCCTTAGTTGCTTGCCAGTGTGGGTAGTAGTGCAACCAAACCACGAGGCCACCAATCACCCCACCAGCAATCTGAGCCGCACTATATGGAATCACGTAGGCCCATGGGAACTTACCGGCCACTGCCATTCCTAGTGAGACCGCCGGATTAAGATGTGCGGGGCTCATAAAGCTGGACGCATAGACGCCCATCGTGACTGCAAATCCCCAACCTAAGGTAATCGCGACCCAGCCCGCATTTTGCGCTTTGGATTTATTGAGTGTTACCCCAGCTACAACCCCATCACCTAACAGAATCAAGATAAAGGTCCCGAGAAATTCCCCCAACAATTGTAGTGCTAATGGATCTTTCATCATGACCACCCCATTCCTTAGCCCTGCTTCAGTGCTGTTAAGTCCGATTCAGCAATCGTCTGATTCAATAATTCGGTTTGTGCTTTGACCGTTGCAGTATCCCAACCAAGGTAATCGGCCATTGTCGCTATGACGCCATCCTTTAAGCTATCCAGCGTATCTCGCATGAATAACAAGTGGTTAGTGCGCCGCAGCAAGTAGTCGACTGGCGTCAGGGTCATTTCTTCATCCAAAGCATAACGTAAGCTAATCGTTTCGGCTAAACTCAGACCATGCGTCGGTTCAACTTTACCAATCAAACTAAAGACCCGCGCAGCATTGGAACCGTACATATTTGCAATCCGCAACGCTTCATCATTCGTCAAACCATTATCCGTCCCTTGTTTAGCATAAAATGCAATCGTTGCATCCACGTTGTGCGGATCAATATCGCCACCAGAAACGGGGAGGTTCTTCGAATTGATTTCATTAAAGTGGGCGTCATACTTATCTGCTAAAATCTTGGCAATCAGCGCCATGGCACCCGCAGCCATTTTACGGTAATCAGTAATCTTCCCACCAGCAAGGGTCAACAGCCCGTCTGGACTACTAGTCAACGAACTACCGCGTGAAACCGCTGACGGACTGAGTTTGTCCTCTGCCAAGGAAGTTTCCAAGTCATTCAGGACACTTTCGACATCTTCACGACTGGCTTCCTGACTTTCAAACTGATCAACAACCTTGATAACTTCCTTGAAGCTCTTATCACTGATTTTCCCTGAATTACCACCGTTATAATCGGAACTACCGTTAGCGGCGATCAGTGGCCGCAATCCGGCCCAACTAGCCTCAATATCATCTAAGGTGATTTTGGCAGTTGGAAAACGACGGTTGACGATTTCCAACAAGTAATCAACATCTTCTTGCGTAACGGTCGGGTGTTTCAGATCACCATGATAATCCGTATCAGTCGTTCCGAAATACGTCTTGTTTTCACGTGGCACCACGAAAATCATCCGGCCATCTTGATCACCAGAATCAAAATAGGTTGGTTGTGGCACTGGGAGTTTCTCAGCATCAACGACTAAATGTACACCCTTGGTTGGCCGCATCTGGGATTGATACTTTTCAGTATGGTCCATCTTACGAATCGTGTCTGACCATGGACCGGTCGTATTGATGACGATTCGGGCATGAATCTCGAACGATGCACCAGTCAATAAGTCTTCAGCGGTGATACCATTGATCCGGCCATCATCATCATGTAAGAGGCCGGTCGCCTTCACATGGCTTGCCATAATCCCACCATTTTCGTGAGCCTTCTTAATGTTTTCAATCACTAGGCGCGCATCATTATTCCGAAAATCAAGGTAAACACCGCCACCAACTAAATGTTTAGGGTTCAGCTGTGGTTCCCGTTGTAAGACTTCCTCGCGTGAAAGGGTATAATTGGTGAATTTAGGATCTTTAACTTCGGCGAGCTTATCATACAGATCCATCGCCACTTTAACAGAAAAGAGGTCGAAGGTCGCTCCCGTCTCATCATAAATCGGTAATAACATTGGGTCGGGCTTAGGAATGTGTGGCGCAATCCCCTGGACGACCGCCCGTTCTTTAACGGTATCGGCGACTACCCCCACGTCAAATGTCTTTAAGTAGCGAATGCCCCCATGGACCAGTTTCGTCGACCGTGATGAAGTCCCTTCTGCAAAGTCTTGCATATCGATCAACCCGGTCTTCATGTTCATTGCGGTTGATTGAATGGCGACACCGGCACCGGTAATCCCACCACCGATAACGAGTAAATCTAACGTTTCATTTTGTAAGCGTTCAATATTTTGTTGACGCGTCGTTGCTGAAAATGCCATGTTGTTGTCCTCCTCTATTTTCCTGCGTGGTATGGGGTGTGCTTAAAGACTTGGGTCGCTTTAACCGCTGCCTGCCATCCCTCGTATAAGTTCGTCCGTTCAGCTGGCCCCATCTCAGGGTCAAAACTCGTGCCGGGCTTATATGACGCTTTTAATTCTTCCAAATCCTGCCAATAACCAACGCTAAGCCCGGCCAAGAAGGCGGCACCAAGCGCTGTCGTTTCCAGATTAGCAGCCCGCATAATTTGCGTATCCAAGATATCCGCCTGAAATTGCATCAACCAGTCATTACGAGCAGCGCCACCGTCAACTTTTAATACTGGAATCTCAATACCGGAATCTTTCTTCATTGTTTCAACCACGTCCCGCGTTTGGTAAGCCAATGCTTGCAAGGTTGCTTTAATAAAATCTTCACGAGTCGTGCCACGCGTCAAGCCAAAGACTGAGCCACGTGCTTCAGAGTCCCAATATGGTGCCCCTAAACCAGTAAAGGCCGGAACCACATAGACTTCATTTTCATTATGCGATTCGCGCGCCGCCCGTTCAGAATCGGGAGCGCTTTCAACTAGGCGAATCCCATCACGCAACCACTGAATCGCTGAACCGGCAACGAAAATTGACCCTTCCAAGGCGTAGTACACTTTACCGTTGATGCCGTAACCGATCGTGGTCAATAGATTATTATCGGATAATTGGGGTTTTTCACCGGTGTTCATCACGATAAAAGCCCCAGTCCCGTAAGTATTCTTCACGGTTCCCGGTTCAAACGCCAGTTGACCAAACAAGGCCGCTTGTTGATCACCAGCCATCCCACTAATTGGAACTTCCGACCCAAAGAAATGATAGTCCTTGGTCTTGCCATAAACTTCAGAATTAGTGCGAACTTCTGGCAACATCGCCGCTGGAATATTTAATAATTGCAAAATCTGGTCGTCCCACTTCAAATCATGAATATTGAAGAGCATCGTCCGACTGGCATTGGAATAATCCGTCACGTGGGTGGCCCCACCGGTAAGTTTCCATAGGAGCCACGTATCGATCGTTCCAAAGAGTAATTCACCCTTTTCGGCTCGTTCTTGGGCCCCCTTCACGTGGTCTAAGATCCAGCGAATTTTAGTTGCCGAGAAGTAAGCGTCTGTGACGAGTCCCGTATGTTGATGAATCAAATCACCATAGCCATCTTTAACCAGCTTCTCAGCAATCGGCGCGGTTTGCCGTGATTGCCACACGATTGCGTTATAGATTGGCAAGCCAGTTTGCTTGTCCCAAACGATGGTTGTTTCCCGTTGATTCGTAATTCCAATACCACTAATTTGAGCGGGTTTGATTCCCGATTCAATGAAGGCATTCGCAATAGTAGACAAGACAGCATTCCAGATTTCATTGGCATTATGTTCGACCCAGCCCGGCTGCGGGAAATACTGTGGAAATTCCCGTTGTGAGTCGGCCACTTTATGGCCCGCATGGTCAAAGATAATGGCGCGGGTACTGGTTGTCCCTTCGTCAATTGCCATAATGTACTTGTCGGTCATGGTGTGTCACTCCTTAGTCATAACAGTTTTATGAAAACGCTATCATAATTGATGATTGAATCATACCATGTCGCGACCGTTTTGTGAATAGATTTGCATAAATTAAATTTTGCACAATTGAATTTACTTTAAAACTAGTTTGTACTATGTCACAGTTCGATACTGCCATAGCAAGCATCGTAGCATTTAAGCAATCGCTTCTAGTTCTATAAAATAATTAATTTACTAACATTAGTGCCACCGCGACGAGCTACAATTTTGACATTTTTTCACAGTACTTACACGCCAAGATAGTCGCACAACGAAAATGACGACCGTCTGTTTGCGACATCATTTGGCCTCCGTATTCCACTCCAAACGCCGGTCAAACAAAAAAAGAGTGGCCGGTCATTCCTGGTCACTCCGTTAGTGCTGACATATTCAGTTAAGCTGAATAGCTGGACTTTGATTTAATTCAACCACACATTAATACAAATATTGTAAGTCACTAGCCGGCGTTGGGTAAGCCAATACCAACCGTTGTAAATCTGGTAAAGTCACGTGTTTTTCAATTAACAACGTGAAGTAGTTAATCATCTCGTCGGCAACATCACTTAGAAGGGTAGCACCCACAACCTGCCCACTCGCTTTAGCAACCACTACTTTAGCTTGGGCTTGTTGTGCGCCAAAGCGGTAATAAGTGAACCACTTCGTCATATCAAGTGTATTGACACGATACTCATCTGGATGCTCAGTCGCCACGGCCGCGCTGATCCCGACTTGCGCTAACTTGGGCGCTGCAAAAACCTGCGTTGGCACAACGGGATACTTTATGGCTGCGCCAGGATGCGTCAACTCACCGACCAGATAACGCGCTTCAAAACCTGCAACTGGCGTTAACTTCGGTACCGGTGTATCGCTGACATCCCCAATGGCATAAATGTGCGGGTTGGCCGTCTGCAAATGATCGTTGACTTGAATCCCATGCCGATCAAAGGTAACGCCCACGTTGGCTAGACCTAACTGGTCCGCGTTCGGAATCCGTCCCGCTGAGCTGATGACCAGATCCGTTGTCAGCTCGAAATTATCAGCTGTCAATTGTAGACCGGTCGCCGTTTTAGTAATTGCTTGGACATCCGTATTCAAGTCAAACGTGATTCCATCAGCCGTCATTGCGGCCATCAAATCCTTAACCAAATCTGCATCAAAAGCTTTTAACGGGCGGTCATTATGATGAATCACGTGCACATCAGCGCCAGCGGCATTCGCAATCGTCGCCAATTCAAAGCCTACGTAGCCACCACCTACAAATGTCACGCGTTTAGGCATCTGGTCCAAATCTAAGAAGTCAGTGCTCGTCTTAAAGTATTCGTGCCCGGTAATCGGTAGAATCGCTGGACGCTGACCAGTAGCAATCACGTAATCAGTCGCACTGACTACTCGATCCCCGACCGCTAACTGATTGTCGGATTGAAAGTGTGCTTGGCCATGTAACGTCGCAATATCTTGCCCCGTTAGTCCGTTCAACGTCCCATCGTTGATGCCATCCGTATAGCCTCGTTTATGCGCCATCAGTGCTGGCCAATCAATTTTGGGCGCGCCAATCAGGCCCTGCCCTTGTAAATGTTGCGCCGCTTGTCGCGCTTCGACGGCGCTTAACAGGATTTTCTTAGGGTCACAACCGCGGTTAGGACAAGTGCCGCCCCACAGATCCGCTTCAACGATCAACACTGTCTTGCCCTGGGCCTTTAATCCGCTAGCCATGGCATTGCCGGCTGGTCCGCCACCAATCACAACAACATCGTACTGTTCCGCCATTCGAAATTCCTCCTTAAATTCATTAGCGACCATCAATTATCACAACCTAGTGTAACTGATTCATCCTTAATTGACGATTAAGATACTTCTTCATGTTGACTCAAGTAAGCCACGATTCGTTGGCGATCCAAATAGCCAACAACCCGATTTTCTTCCGTGACCGCCACATAATCGTGATCTGTCAATGCCGTAAAGGCGGTGCGTAACGTGGCTTGAACGTCTAACGATTGAATCCGACCACTCGCAACACTGGGTTCTTCTGTGAGATAACCCTGAATAAGCCCTACACGCCCAACGTAGACATCATAGACATTTTTAGCTCGGCTCGCACCAAAGAAGTTCCGCACAAAGTCGTTCACTGGATGCTGAGCCAGAGCAGCCGGCGTATCGACTTGTATTAACTGACCGTGTTGCATGACACCGATCCGGTCACCCAACTTCAACGCCTCATTCATATCATGCGTCACGAAGACGATCGTGTTGTGATAGCGGGCGTGTAGCCGTAAGACCAAGTCTTGCAATTGTTGCCGCGAGATGGGGTCTAACGCACTAAATGGTTCATCCATCAAAACAATATCTGGTTGCGCCGCAATCGCCCGTAAGATACCGATGCGTTGCTGCTCACCACCGGATAATTCTGACGGCATCCGGTCACGGTATTCCTTTGGATCGAGGCCAACTTCCGCCAATAGCTCATCAATCGTTTGATTAATTTCCTTCTTAGCTGTCCCTTTCATTTCCGGAATCACGGCGATATTTTGCGCCACCGTCATCGTTGGGAACAAGGCAATTTGCTGTAAGACATACCCCATTTGCCACCGTAGACTTCGGACTGGTATCGTGGTTGTATCAGTACCATTAACTAGAATTTTACCAGCCGTCAGTGGCTCTAAGCAGTTGATCATTTTAAGTGACGTCGTTTTGCCACTCCCAGAAGTCCCTACCAAAACAAATAGCTCACCCTGGTCAATCGTTAAATTAAGGTCGGGAATCACGGTCTGCCCATTAAAGTCTTTCTGGACGTGTTGAAATTCAATTGCCGTTGTCATTTAACGTCCCTCCTTCAATAAACCGTGCTTCACAAGATAGCGATGTGCAACCGTCGAAGCGGACTGCTTCTTAACATTGACTTCATAGTTCATTTCTTGCATATCAGTTTCTGAAATCTTTCCTGCTAACTTATTCAACGCTTTAACGACCTTAGGATGTTTGTTGGCAAAACTCGTCTTCATCAACGGTGCCCCTTGATACGTTGGGAAAAAGTGCTTATTATCCTTCAATAAGGCCAAGTGATACTGCCGTAATTCACTATCCGTCGCATAGGCATCTACCAAGTTGATTTTCCCCTTACTGATGGCTTCATAGCGTAGCGCCGGCTCCATCGACTTGGCAGTCACGTCTAACCCATAAGTCTTCTTGATTCCTTTTAAGCCATCATTACGATCAATAAACTCTAGGGTCATTCCGGGTTTCAGAATCGATTCAACTTGCGTTAAGTCACTGATTGTCTTCAAATGATGTTCTTGTTGAAATTTCTTAGTCACTGCCAATGCGTACGTATTGTTATACTGCATCGGCTTCAAGTAAGTCATCTGTTCCTGCTTAGCGAGGCGCTGTTTGGCGAGCTGATAGGTCTGGTTAGCTGTTTGACCAGCTGGGTTATTTCCCTTAACTAAGGTCTCCAGCACCGAGCCAGTAAATTCAGGATAAATATCAACCTGATTATTCTTTAACGCGCTGAATAAGAACGTGGTCTTGCCAAAGTTAGGCTTGAGCGTCACATGAACATGCTCATCTTCAGCTTCAATCAGCTGCTTATACATATTAATCAAGATTTCTGGTTCAGAACCGAGTTTACCTGCAATCGTAATTGTTTCAACTCGATTGGCATAAACACTATAAGCCCCGCCACCACCTAGTAAAGCTAAAATACCGACAAAGACGATTAAGGCGTGGCGTGGTTTAGCCGTTTGAAACCACCGAACGAGCGCACTCAGCAGAATTGCTAACAATGCTGATGAGATAGCCCCAATCAATAATAACGAGGTATCATTACGGTCAATACCGAGCATGATAAAGGTCCCGAGACCCCCAGCACCAATCAAAGCGGCCAAAGTAGCCGTCCCAATAATTAAGACGAGCGCGGTCCGAATCCCAGCAATGATCTGTGGTAGGGCAATGGGTAGTTCAACTTTAAACAACTTACGCATTCGTGACATCCCAAAGGCATCGGCGGCCTCTTCAATTGAGGCGTCAATTTCTGAGATACCCAAATAAGTATTTTGAAAAATTGGCAGTAAAGCATAGATCACCAGCGCAATTACTGCTGGCACCGTTCCAATCCCAACTAACGGAATCAATAACCCTAACAGTGCCAAAGACGGAATCGTCTGTAAGACACTCGTGAGTTGTAACAATCCCTCGGCCCACCGTGGTCGTCGAACGACCCAAATAGCCAACGGAATCGCAATTACCATTGCGATGACTAATGATGCTAATGAAATCCCCAAGTGTTGCCATAGCGCAGTCAGCAAATCCCCGCGTCGATCCATAAACGTCTGTATTAATGTCTGCATGCTAACCTCCAGTGCTCACCTTTATTACTTAATAACTTCTTAATTATCCATGTATTTAATCGTAGCATAATCCGCCAAAAATCATAGTAATACGCACTGACAATTCACCAAATTTTGTAACTATTGTAGTTTCATGTTAAAATTATTCATTAATTTAAAATGAAGCTGGCTAGTTTTTACGAAACTATTAGATGAACCACTCAATGGATTATCATTACAACTAAGGAGGCCCCAACAATAGCTACGATTCATCTTTACCTTGCAAGTACCAACCACCAATCGACCAACATCACCGCAACAACCCCCGCTGCCTGGGTCGTCATTCTGCGATACGCTGACCATCAAAAGGTGCTAAACGACGGTGGCTACGGACATACCGAAACTTCACTGGCCTTGAGTGCTCTGACCACCGCACTCGCCACGTTGAAACGTCATGATTTACCCGTTCATGTTCACACCACAACTGAACAAGTGGCGGCGGTTATTAGCGAACAACGTTATTTAAGCTGGCGGCAAAACAACTGGGACGTTCCCGAAGCCGACCAACCAGACCTACCCCAATGGCAAACGCTGATTCCCATTATCGAAGAATTTCCCAACCTCACCATCACCTACCACCCCGTGGACGATCCCGCGATGACCACCGCAACGACTACGCTAACGGCGGTGATGACGAAGCTATAATGGCGGTGCAAACCTAAGTCCAAAGCAGCCAGCTTAGGCCCGCTGGAAAAGTTCGGGTTAGCGTAAACATGTTTGGTTAGTTCGTCCTACACCGACTTCCAGTCGGGATAGTATTCGAATGGCTGACGGTGAGGCACCCAACTTTTATTGGACTCATCATTGTTCTTCATAAACAGTAATTTTGTCGAGCAACTGTCAGGCAGAAAGTAACATTGTGATAGCTTACTATTTCGGAATCACCATAGTAATAATCAAACGTTTCAACAAAGTGGTTAATGTAATCCTAACCTCTCGTTTAAGGCTCCATTATCAAAATAGTCAGCGACCAATTATACCAAGTTAAGTGGCCGTTCATCAGCCATTCGAGCGGCTTACCGACCGGAGGGGCTGGGTGACAATGCTCAGTAGCCAAATTATTCTTAGTCGGAAGTGGGCTACTTCCGGCTTAGAATAAGACTCGTATTTGAGACCGGGCGGGTTTGTGCACGGGCTCAAATCGATGTCGGCTTACGTTCCGGCAATTGTCACCCAGCCCCGGAGGTCGGAATAGGACGATCATTGCTGCCGAACAAGAATCCACCTGCTTGTCATCATCCAAGCACCATCTAAAATAATAACTAACGAGACCCTATCTCTCCCATGCTACATGGGGGAAGCTTAAAGCTTAGACTTGAAATAAAGAAGCGAACCCCTACCACAATAACAACTGTGATCGTTGGGCTCGCTTCTTAGCATCATTATTCAGATTAATTATTATTAGCGGGTATTTTTCCATGCCGATAATGCCGACTCCCGGTTCGCCGGTCCTTACGCCGCGTAACTTTTGACAGCTTAGCCGCACCATTGACGGCTGAGTTCATCATGCGGTCAAACTGACGATCACTCAACCACTGACGAGCCGTTAATGAGACCCCCGCGCCCATACCTGCGTGATAACGAGTCTTGGGCTTCACATCATTGACAGCGTGAACCATCAGTTTAGCAATCACTCCCGGATTGGAAGCAAACTGATCGAACAATGACAGCATCGCACCGACCTTAACAGCTTGTTCATGATAGGCTGTCTCACCGGAAACTGCCAACAACTTTTTTTCCGCAATTCCAGCCCATTCAGTCTTGATTCCACCAGGTTCAACGATGACAACATCTATACCAAATGGTGCGACTTCCATCCGTAACGAATCGCTCATCCCTTCAATTGCGTGTTTGGTCCCCATATACCAAGCACTTAAAGGCTGATAGATCTTACCCCCAATTGAAGAAACATTAATGATCCGACCACGATGTTGTGCCCGCATCAACGGTAAAACTAATTGTGTCAACCGCATCACACCAAAGACATTGACCTTGAATTGGTACTCGCCTTCTGCGACCGGAACGTCTTCCAAGGAACCGTATGAGCCATACCCCGCATTGTTGATTAGGACATCAATGCGCCCCTGTTCGACCTGAATCGTTTTGACAGCCGCGATTAACGTCGCTTCATCCGTCACGTCGACTTTTAAAACGTGCACTCCAGCCGCTGCTAAATCCGTCATTTTTTCAATCCGCCGTGCGGCTCCGTACACAATGTTCCCCTGAGCTTGTAACTTCAAAGCAGTTGCTTTACCGATCCCCGAAGATGCGCCCGTAATTAAGATGACCCGTGGTTGACTCATAATCCGTTCCTCCATCGTTAACTGTATTTACTGTCATGCTACGTCAAACCCTTCACAATTGCAATCGAATTCATTGCCCGTAGTATGCTAAAATAGAACTAATTTCAAGCACGTCAATTTAATTGGAGGAATGAACATGTCAACAAAGATTATCATGGACACTGACCCTGGTATTGATGATGCCGCCGCAATTACCTTTGCGTTAAATCATCCTGACTTGGACTTACAATTAATTACAACGGTCGCCGGCAATGTGACGGTCGACAAAACGACGCTGAATGCGCTCAAACTAACGCGCTTCTTTAACAGTGACGTTCCCGTAGCGGGTGGGGCTGCCCAACCGCTGATCAAACCGTTTGAAGATGCCGTCCGAATTCACGGTGTTTCAGGAATGCCGGGTTACGACTTCCCGACTGACCTTGCGGAACCATTACCAGAAACAGCCGTTGAAGCGCTCCGTGACTACATCATGGCTGCTGAACAACCGATTACGTTAGTGCCAACGGGAGCCTATACCAACATTGCGCTCTTATTTAAGACCTACCCCGAAGTAATGCCACACATTAAAGAAATCGTTGCGATGGGTGGGGCCTTAGGCAAAGGTAATATGACCAGCGCCGCAGAGTTCAACGTCTTTACCGACCCGCACGCGGCTGAAATCATGTACCAATCCGGCGTTCCAATTACCATGGTCGGCTTAGACGTGACGATGAAGGCCCTTTTAACGCGCGAATCGATTGAACAGTTACCGACCCTCGGTAAAACTGGCGAAATGCTCCACGCCCTCTTTGGTCATTACAACGACCGCAACCAGACTGGCGTTGCGATGCATGATGTCAATACGCTCTTCTACTTACTACATCCAGAAGCCTTCACGACTGAAAAGATGTGGATTGATGTCCAGACGGAGGGCCCCGCTAATGGCGAGACCGTTGGCGATATTCGTGGTGCTTACCATGACGGCAAAACCAACGCGACCGTTTGTGTCGATATTGATGCGGCTGCTTTCAACAAGTGGTTCCTAGAAACCGTGGCAGCCATTGACCAACCTAAATAAACCACTACCAATCGTCATTAATTAAGCTAAAAAATGAACCACTTCAGCTTGCACAATTATCATGTGCGCTTGAAGTGGTTCATTTTTAGTTTGTGTCACGCTTTTATCAAGACATAGCGCTACTCAAAGTGCTTAATACGCTCAGCAACCACTGACCGTACCTGATTAAATGTCATCCGGCGTATCTGGGATTAATTGAATCAATGGTTGACCGAAGTTGACTTCTTCACCATTCTTCACTAGGAAGGCTTTGACCGTCCCCGCTTGCTTAGCAACCACTGGCCGCATCATCTGCATCGCTTGAATGAGGCCGACTTGTTGACCAACGCTAACGTGGTCGCCTAACTTAACGTATGGCGCTTCTTCTGAAGAATGCGCTGGGTAATAGATTCCGACGACCGGTGCCGTCACGCATTCCTTAGGATCAATCGGCGCTGGTTCTGGTTCAGGATCAGGTGTTACAACGCTCGTCGGATTGCTAGCCATACTGGTCGCCACTGGGGTTGGTTCCGCCTCCGCAACAACTGGGGTACTAACTGTTGAGACCGGTGTCGGTGTGACCGGCGTTGGGTCAATCACCGGCTGATTGGGAAGTGGCGCCGGCTGCGGGGTCACCGTCGTCTTGCCGTGTCCCTTCTTACCCATTTGAATTTCAAAATCTTGGTCCCGATACTCAAAACTAGTTAAACTGCTTTGTTCAAACTTGTCCATTAACTGATAAATCTTATCTAATTCCATACAACACCCTCCAATTAATTTACGCTTTGATTATAACGCATAGTTTAGCGCAGGAGTGTGGTGGAAGTATGAACGCTTCTTTAAGAATTCGTCAATATTTCGTTTAAGCAGACGCCAACTCATGATCCGCCGGAACTAATTTAAACAAAAATAATGGTGCTGGTGACTTACCTGCCTGCGCGTACGCTAACACTGTATCAACGTGGTCTAGCTGTAACAACCGATCATCAAGTTGCCACAAGCCGCGTTGGTAATAGTCGCGGCAATATTGCACGAGGTTGGTCAAAAAGTTACCGACGGCCTCATTGACCGTCGCGCCACGCCCATCGACACCCCAAAAATCGGCGGATTCTAACCAGTACCGTTGTTCCGATAATTCTCGATAACGACCAACTTCATGAATTAACACTAACCGTGCTGTCATTGCCAAGGCCCCTTTCAATCTCAATGCCACTTTCATAATGACATCTAAGATAGCACCGATAATTAGCCCTGACAATCCTGAATGGCAAACCCGTTTCAAATTAAGGTTATTAACGAAAATCGCCTTATTTTTCAATCAAGTGACGCTTTTTACTTAAGATTCTGAATCTTGTTCGTGTTGTAAAAACGTACCGTGGTGGTTCAGGTCGGCTTGTAAATCAGCCATTGTAAACTGATGATAGTAAGCCCGATATTGACGGTCAGCTACTGTAAATAAATCCGTCAACGTTTCACTAATATTGGCCGCAATCGGGGATTGATCAGCCTGTTCATCCGTTTTGGATGGTCCCGTAATGAAGCGCGCATAGCTAATTGTTGGGGGGATGGTCAAATCATATAGATCGCCGAGGTTCATATCGGCCAACGCCAAGTCTAATTGGTAGCCCCCATTTTTACCAACCGTCCCCGTTAAATATCCATGCTTATGTAGAACTGATAAAATATTGCGAATCATCACCGGGTTAAGATGCAGTGACTGCGCGAGTTCCCGACTAGCGACCTTACTATCACGGTGTGCATCAAGGTACAGGATACTATGCACCGCCACCGAAAAATCAAGTTTCATGTTACTTCCTCCCACACTTTGTCATAATTCTATTCTACCACCAACTGTAATGACTCTCATTTCAATTAGCCCCAATATGCAGGTATAATGTGTTTGGGAGTGAAAAAATATGTCATCTACAATCAGTGCCGCAACGTTCAAGCTAAATGATCAAGCTGCGTTGTCACCGGCACAACAATCATTAGAGCACCAACTATTAACTTTTATCCGTACCCATCGCCAGCAAAAACAGCCCAGCCTCTTTGTTATTCATGGTGATGCAGGAACTGGCAAGAGTGCCGTATTAGCCGCCGCGTTTGCTCGGCTACAAGCCCTCAATCGTAGCTTGACACCAAACGATTTGCAGGCCACTGACAACTATCTCGTCGTCAACCACAATGAAATGCTCAAAATTTATAAGCGCTTAGCTGGTGAAGATCCCGTCTTGCGCAAAAAAGACTTTCAAAAACCCACTCCGTTGATCAACCGGTTGGCAAAAGACCACCGGCAAGCAGACGTTGTTTTTATTGACGAAGCGCACCTATTACTCACGCAACCAGACCGCTATAACCGCTTTACAGGTCACAACCAGTTAACGGAACTGATCAATCATAGTCGCGTCGTTGTCCTCGTCTTCGACACCCGTCAAGTCTTGAAGTTAAAGAGCTACTGGCACAGCAACGATCTCAAGCCATTTTTAGACCAGTACCCGCACGCGAACTACAACTTAGACGAGCAATTTCGGGTCACTGGCGGCGCCGATGTTGTCGACTGGATCGATGGTTTTACCCGCGGGCAATTACAACCAAAACCCGTTAGCGATAACTTTGATCTACGCTTTTTTGATGATGGGCAACCCTTATACGACCTGATCAAACAACGCGACCAGCAGTATGGACTCGCTCGGATGGTGGCAACCGCTGACTTCCCGTACGTCGTTAATCATGGCACTTGGTACGTGACGGCCGGACAATTGAAGCTTCCGTGGGATAAAGTCAACTTAACTGATGATCCTTGGGCCTTACGACCTGAGACACTGAATGAAGTTGGTTCTATTTATACCATTCAAGGGTTTGATTTGAATTATGCGGGGGTCATTCTTGGCCCTTCTGTGGGCTATGATGAAGACCATGATCAGATTGTCGTTCGCCCTGAACGCTATGAAGATCAAGAAGCGTTCAAAAACCGGACAGACTTAGGCGATCTGCGTCCCCTTAAACAGCAGATTATCTTCAACTCAATCAATGTCTTGATGAAACGTGGTCGTTATGGGCTTTATATTTATGCGGTTGACCCAGCACTACGCCAGCGACTATTAGCGTTATAATAAGACTAATTACACGAGGAGGGATTTGCAATGCAACTATCAATTCCGACCATCAATGGCGCCCTTGCAGCCACCTATTCCAAACAAGCGGCCGTTGCCCAAACGTATAAGGGCCACCCCATCATCTCGTTTCCCGTTGACATTAGTGATGTGCCAGCTGGCACCCATTCACTGGCGTTCACTTTCGTTGACCACGATGCGATTCCAGTAGGTGGCTTCACCTGGATTCATTGGATTGCCGCCAATTTACCGGCAACCACGACTCACATCCCTGAAAATGCCAGTCAGACCGGTGCTATTCCGATGGTCCAAGGTAATAATTCCACAGCGGGCGCCTATGTTCACGAGACTGATCCGAAAGTTAGCCAACACTACGTCGGCCCGTATCCGCCTGACAAGGATCATCGTTATTCATTTAAACTATTTGCACTTGATACTGAGTTAGACCTCCAACCTGGATACTGGCTCAACGAATTTCATGATGCCATTGCCGGTCACGTGCTAGCAACTGCTAAAACGACGGTCATTGGCAAAGTGTAATCCAATCTGCCATATAATATGGATAGCTTAAACAACCAAAAACGTTGCTACAGAATCACGTAGCAACGTTTTTTATTAACACTAATATAATTGCATTACTTCAAAGAACCGGCTAAGCAAAATACATCAGAATAAACGCAATTAATGCCGGTAGCCCCTGAATCACGACGATCGCGCGACTGACAGTAATACTACCATAAACCGCGGCAACCATCACACAGGCTAAGAAAAACAGGGTTGCCCCGACGCTCGCGACGGCCGGAATCACAAACAAGCTGTATAAAATACCGACGGCCAAGAAACCGTTATATAACCCTTGATTTTTAAACAATAATTGCACTGACGGCGACTGTAGCGTTTGCCGTGGAATCCCAAACGCTTTTGCGGCCATTTCACTATCCGCATTAAACATTTCCAGCCACAAAATAAATAAATGTTCAACGGCAACCAAGATCGCCATAATCATTGCTGCAACGTGCATCCTAATCCCCTCCTTTTTTCGGTCCTTACTTGAATTGTACCAGTTACTGCGCCTAAACTGTAGAAATACAGACTTACTTGTCTTTATACGAGCTAATTCGTCACAAATCATGATTAAAACATGGTAAATCCGGGGTCAAAACCGCCACCGTTTTGACCCCGAGGTGCTTTTAAATGATAAAGCCCGGCTACGACCAAGCAGATAACTTGCTGGTTGCAACCGGACTTTATTCACATCTCATCACTAAATTAGCTTAATCTACACTTACATACCGGGCATCCAAACATCTTCGGGCTTGATGCCTTGTTCCTTCGCAAAAGCATTCCGTAAGGTGTCCATATCCATTAAATGATAAGTTTGTGGGTGTTGGGGATCATATGATTCAATTTGGGCCATCATACCACCATCTTCATGTTCGATGATATGGCAGTGATACATGTAAACTCCTGTCAGCTCAAATTTGACCTTGATCCGCACCGTTTCACCAGGGTTGACACCGACCGTATCCTTCAGCCCATGTTCATTAGGATAAACTGGACCATCATTCCGTGCCAAAACTCTAAACTGAGTCCCATGAACGTGGAATGGATGAACCATGCCGTTTTCAGTACTGTTGGTGTTGCGGATTTCCCAAATGGCGACATCCCCAACTTTTTGCCGAGCGTCGATGCGACTCATATCGAATTTCTTACCATCAAGCGCGACTTCATCATCCATCCCATCCATCGTGATTGTGCGAACAGGTAAGTCAGGTGTTGGTGTTTCATCAGGAATATCAACTAAATGTTCTGGTAGTTTGGTGTCATCCGGTACGAACGACTTGATTCGGAAGCGACATAGCGGCGTATCATCCGTCATCAGCGTGACTTCATCGCCCGGCTGATACTGACCGAAATCAACGACAATTTCGTCCCGTTCCGCACAGGTCATCATCACTTTGGTCATATAAACCGGTGCCGGCAAAATGCCACCATCGGAAGCGACTTGTGCAAATTCCAAATCGTCATTGAAGTGCAGACGCCATTCGCGCCGGTTCGATCCATCCAAGATTCGTAGCCGCACCCGCTGCGTCGTCACATCAAAATATGGGTTGACCGTCCCGTTAACTAACGCCGTATGCCCTTGAACGCCATCTGGATCGTAGTCCGCCCGGTAATCAAATTGGTTATCATCGTGAAATTCACGGTCTTGTAATACCAACGGAATATCATCCACACCATAATTACGTGGTAACGGTAACTGATCTTCAACGTCATCCTTAATAATCACCATCGTTGCTAGGCCTTTCCAGACCTGCGTCGCAGTCGATGGGCACGGATGAGCATGTAACCACGTAGTCGCAGCTGGTTGATGTACTTTAAAGTCAATGTGATTCGTTTCACCGGGATAGACCGGTGCGTGGCAGCCACCATCGGTAATGGGCCCTGGGACATTCAAGCCGTGCCAATGGAAAGTCGTCAATTCTGGGAGTTTATTTTCCAAGTCAATATGGGTCTGCTTACCATTACGAAAGACGATAGTTTGGCCTAGGAAGCCCGCATTATAGCCCCACGTTTTAGTCTTCTTACCAGGTAAAAACTGAGTTTCGCTTTCTTGTGCCGTGACGGTATAGTAATCATCCGTATCCGTCTGGCGGTCCGGCTTCAATAACGGTGGAATCGCTAACGGTTGTGGATCGACTTTCGGTGTAACTAGTGGAATATAGCCACCGTCATGTGTGTTGTAAGCAGGTTCATCAAAAAAATAATCAGTATAGACTTTTTTTGCCATGTTGACATCCCCTTAGATATTTAAAATAACATAGATTCAAAAAATGGTGGCGCTTTTATACGTCACCTTCAGTTTAGAATTATTTTAAAAAAGTGTCAAACGAATTTCAGCGCTCAATTGCTAATCATTAAGGTCATGCTGTCGTCCCTGATGACACTTAAAATAGCGCTTTGACCGTATTCGTGGCCGCATCGCCCAACCAAGCATTCGTCACCAAGTGATCGAAATAGCTCGTTTCAACAACGCCAGCCAAAGTTGCTAATTCAACATTCAGGTCCGTGAGCTTGGCATACGTTGGAAAATGACAATCGATCAATAAATTGCCGCTATCGGTTAACGTGAAGCCGTCCCGATTATTAGCAGTTCGAATGGTTGCCTGACCGCCAAGATCACTCACCGTCCGCATGACTAACGATAAGGCCGCTGGTAGCACTTCTAAGACTAGTGGCGTCTTGATATCAAATTGATCAACTAACCGGTCCTGCATCGTTAGTAACCAATATTCATCCGCCAAACTGGCAATAATCTTCTCATTAGCATGAATTCCACCGCCACTTTTGAGCGCGTTACCGTGATGATCTAACTGATCGCAGCCGTCAAAAGCAATATCGACGCGGTCACAATATGCAGTATCTACAACGGTATACCCGAGAACGGTCGCAAGTTGGCAGGTCGTCGGTGATGGGGTGACGACCGTAATATCATTCACATGATTGGCTGCCTCCTTGACCAGTTCACCAACCGTCGAGCCACCCCCAAAACCAACAACCATTTGCGGTTTTATTAACGTCAAGGCTTGTTGAACAATTGCCTGTTTAATCGTCATATCAATTTCCTTCCATCATCATAAGATATTCTCATCATAGCACGCGATAACCTATTTAACTAACTTTAATCGCGATCAAACCATGCGATTCTAGGTCAAATTTGAGTCTAGGATGGGGCTCCTATCTCAACAACGTTTTAAAATACAATTATTGATAGCGACCTTCGTTTTTGGGGGAAAGAGGGTTACAACAATGAAGAATAAGTACAGTGCTAAGTTAGGTTTAACCACATTAACCGTGATTTTTGGTCTTGGGCTGACACCAATTGCCAACGCAAAATCGATTGCGACACCATATTCACGGAGTCGCTGGCCACACGCTCAAGTGACCTACGTCATTCAAGCATCATCATACGAGCGGCACGTCTATCAAGCGGCCATCCAAGCCTGGAATGCGACTGGTCACTTTAAATTCGTACCGGGAACCACTGCTCATCATCAAATTACTTTGGGGACCAGTAATGCCACCAGTGGGCAGTATTATCGCTTAGCCGGTATTACTTTTTCGACCGGTTATACCAATGGTTATTACACAAAAGCGCAAGTGTACTTGTTAACACGTAATTTTGTACGCTACCACTATTCTTATACGGATCAAGTCCACGTGGCTGAACACGAGTTAGGACATACTATTGGTTTGGAACACAGCCGTGATCGCCACAGTGTCATGTTAGCTGATAATCGCTATAACGGTATTAGTGCAGCCGATAGCGCGGCGGTGCGTCTGCGTTACCGCTTACCTGTTGGCAGGCTTTAGGTAAAGCTATCCAACTAGGTCTGCCATTAATACCTTGGGTGCGGTGACCCCACTTTGATGTTTACAATCAATACCGCACCCAGGAAGGCCGCGATGATGAGTCGCGACCTTTTTTATGAGCACCGATGGCCGTAATCATCGTTGAAACATAACTTAAATTAGCACGCTAAAAATGATTGCAGACAAAAAGCACTTTGATACGGTCGATTCCTCGTATCAAAGTGCTGCGCTTAGCTGTGCAGTAAATAACCATAGCTTCCTAAAATAACTAGTACATACCCTGTAGCCGTGACTAATGCTAGCAACATGCCGCTTCCAGGTTGCCACCCGCGGCGATGACAAAAAGTCAAACAGCCACTGGTTAACAACATTAGCGCAAACGTTGCTGCGATGACTCCGAAGAACTGGCCCCATTGACCAAGCAAGGCACAGCCTACTCCCAAAATCGTCGCGATCACAATCACGAACCACCGTTGCCGGTTTGTTAATTGTCGGCGCATATTCATCCCACCATATAGTTAATGCAGTCAACGTTCTGCTTAGTAAAATTTTAACATTTTGGTAGAAGTTTGCCAAACAAGACAATTAACAACCGTCACTTTTTAGGCTTGTTGACGTTTTTTTACTGATTGATCGCTTAAGACGTCATCAAAGGCGTGGAATTTCTCGATAATCGTGTCCGCTGAATTACGGAACTTAGCTTGTTCATCAGCAGTCAGAGCAAGCGTCGTCACACTCTCGACCCCATCTTTGCCAATGATTGCTGGCTGACCAACATACGTCTCAAAGGTCTCACTATACGCAGAGACCGGGCATGCTAAGCGAGCATTTGCAAAGACTGCTTCACTTAATTTAACCGCGCAAGTGGCAATGGCAAAACTGGTATAACCCTTACCAGAATGAACCGCCCAGCCACCATGGCGTGCAGCTGCCTCAAGTGCATCTAAGTCCAAATGATACTTATCAACCAAGGATGTAATTGGAATACCATTAACCTGAACCGTTGACCACGCGCTGAATTGTGATTCGCCGTGTTCACCGTAAACATACCCGCTAATGTTTTTTGGATCACAGTCGAAGGCTTCTGCGACAACCTTTTGCATGCGCGCCGCATCCAAGAAAGTCCCAGTCCCAAAGACCTGTTGGCGTGATAATCCCGTTGCGCGTTGGAAATAGTGAGTAATTGCGTCGCACGGATTCATTGTATCGATGACCACGCCATTAAATTTGGTTGCTTTAACTTTCGGAGCGATATCTTGAACGATTTGCTTCGTATATTCAAATTCAGCCCATCGGTTACCGGAAGCATGGTCTAACGCGTGAATGTTGCCGCTAGTAACAAATAAAATATCCGTGTCGTCTAATTCATGATAGTCATTGATTTTAATAATCGTTCGACTATCTAAACGGGCTTGAGCGTCTTGTAAATCTAATTGCTCTGCGCGAGCTTTAGCCGCATTAGTATCAATCAAGACTAATTCATCCGCAATTCCTTTACAAACTAATGTATAAGCAATGGTCGCCCCAACGTGGCCGACCCCAATAATCGCATATTTTCGCATAAGCTGAACCCCCGTTTTAATTATTAAGACGTTATGTAATAATCTCATCGTCTTTTAATTTATGTGGTGATAACCTTACTGCTCTAGTTAGTAATGGTCAATTGCTGAAAGCGCCTCACCTTTCATATCATCATTTTCTTAAGCAATAGCACGCACTATAGTTACCAATTCCCCTAATTAGTTTAAGATAATTAATCACTTGCCCCCCATTGCCTAATTATTTTCATTACCGAACTAATCGCGACCACTCTTGGAAGTCACTTCCTACATTTCTGCCAATAAGCAACCTTGACCGGCTTTTGCTAAGAATTTACAAGGAGTCCACTCATGTTTTCAATAGTTTGCGTCACAAAATCTGACATCAACAGTTCCATAATGACACCAAAGCCCGTTTGTAAGTTTAATATTTAACCTAAACACAAAAAAAGAGTGCGTCGCTCAATAATCAATGTTATAATTTCTAACATCAAATGGTATGGATAGGGGTTGGGAGTATGAACGCTGCAAATTCAACGTTTTTAGTGTTATCTAGTATATTGGTATTATTCATGACGCCCGGATTAGCATTTTTCTACGGTGGCTTAGTTTCCAAACGGAATGTCGTTAACACCATGTTATCCGTCTTCATGATTTGTGGCTTAGCAATCTTGTTATGGCTCGCATTCGGTTATTCACTATCTTTTTCCGGTGATTTAGGTGGCTTTGTCGGTAATCTCAAAGCCACTTGGTTGCATGGTGTGGACTTGACCGCGCTTACCGCGACAAAGATTCCCAACGGTTTATATCTCATCTTTCAAATGATGTTTGCCATTATCACGCCAGCACTATTTGTTGGCGCGGTGGTCGGCCGTATCCGTTTTAAATTCTTATTAACCTTCATCATCTTCTGGTCACTCCTCATCTACTATCCAATGGTTCATATGGTTTGGGATAACGGTTTATTAGCTAAACTTGGCGTCATCGACTTCGCTGGTGGCACCGTCGTCCACATCAATGCCGGTATCACCGCTTTAGTCTTATCAGCCTTCTTAGGTGCCCGCCACAAGTATGGCAAGGATATGACCCAGCACTATAACATCTTATGGGTATTGCTGGGGACCGCTATTTTATGGATCGGCTGGTACGGTTTCAATGCCGGTTCGGCGCTTGCCATGAACGACATCGCCATCCAAGCCTTCTTAACCACGACCGTTGCCACCGCCACTTCCATGATGACGTGGATGGTCGTTGATATGCTAACCAAGGGCAAACCAACCCTAGTCGGTGTCTGCACCGGTACCCTTTGTGGTCTCGTTGCGATTACACCTGCTTGTGGCTACGTCACCATTTCTGGCGCCTTTTGGATTGGCCTTATCGCCACATTAACCAGTTACGGCTTCATTACGTTCATCAAACCACGCTTAGGTATCGATGATGCACTCGATGCCTTTGGATGCCACGGTGTTTCCGGCATGGTCGGCAGTATCATGACTGGGCTATTCGCTAGCAAAGCCGTTAATCGCACAATTTCTCTAAACGGTCTTTTCTATGGTGGCGGCTTTAAATTATTCGGATTACAACTATTAGCAACGATCTTTACCATTGGCTTTACTACCATCGTTTGCATCGTCATTATCGTACTATTGAAACGAGTCATCAGAATGCGCGTTGACGAGCGAGAGGAAGAACTCGGACTCGATCAAGGCGAACACGGCGAAGTCGCTGACTACACCGTTCAAATGAGTCACGACTTGACGAACATTCAACACCATAGCGATGAATTTCGTGGTCAGTTAGCGCAACTGCTAGATAAGCAACAACGATTCCGATAATCGGAATCATGGGCGTAATATGCACAGGTTTCAGTGCGTTCGAGAAAGCAGTCGCATGGCACATTTCTATCAATGCTCAGTATCACAAGCGGGCATAAATCAGACGGGAGAAGACTGAGGATTAGCCTAACTAGGGAATTAAACGACGAGTTTGGCGTCATAACGGCGCTAATCCGAGTTTTTTTCAGTGAGCTTATGCCCTGGATCTTTAAAACAAGCCTGATTTAACCAGACCCCCTTTCAGCAACATCAAGGATGCAAGAATATAAAAACGTGTCGCAAGAAATCATCTCAGATTTCTCGCAACACGTTTTTTGATTTGCTAATGTTTACTTGGCAGGTGCCGTGCGTCGATGTTTTAGTAACCGCCCGCCAGTAATGACCGTCGCAACTAAACAAATCCCTAACGAGACCACGAACGCAATGTGCATACCATCAATAAAGATCTCCGGGTGAGCTGGCAGGTATGACGTAACCTTATACCCCGCTGATTGACTCATTGCCGAATATAGTACGGTCGTGGCAACCGAAATTCCAACAATCATGCCTAATTCACGTGCCAACGCGTTAATCCCGCCAGCAACGCCCAAGTCTTTGACCGCCACTGAACTCATCACGATCGAATTATTGGGTGCCATGAAGATACCATTGCCAAATCCAACTAATCCGACGAATAATAAGAAGAACCAAAGTGGCGTTGCTAGCCCCACAACCATGTAACCCACTTGACTGATTGAAATCAGGACCAATCCCACGAACGTTAACAATTCTGGTCCGATCTTGTCAGAAATCGTCCCAGCAATCGGGGCGACCACCACTTGTACGATTGGGAATACCATCAAGGCGTAGCCCGCATAGTTTGCCGCTAGCCCCCGAGCATTTTCTAAATAAAACGGGGCAATCACGTTAAAGAAAAAGTTCGCAATAAAAATTAATAACGCACATAAGATACTAATGCTAAAACGGGCATTCTTAAATAATTGTAGCGCTAGCAGCGGATTTTCATGACGTAACTCGACGCGAACAAAAATAATCAGCGTCACAATTGCCACTGCAAACAAGGCTAAGATAACCGGCTGCAAGAACCCAATCTGTTGCCCGATAAACACACCTGCAAATAGTGCAACCATGAGTACGGCAAATAACCCCGCCCCGGTCTTATCCAATGGTTGTTGCGTCGTCGTGACGTCTTTTGGCAAAATCATTGCGCCTAAAATCATCGCCAAGATTCCCACCGGAACGTTGATCCAGAAAATATAGCCCCAGCTCAAATGAGCTAGGATCAAACCACCGGTACCGGGGCCAGCAATACTCCCCAATGCAACGAATGAGCCAATCATACCTAGCGCCCGGCCCCGTTCCTTAAACGGGAAAACTTCGGTAATAATCCCGTTGTTCGTACTCATCGTCATTGCCGCTCCGACTGCTTGAATACTGCGTGCAATGAGTAGAAATGGCAACCCCACACTGAATCCTGACAATAACGAGCCAATAATGAATAGTAAGGACCCGATTTTAAACACCCGAATCTTACCGTAAATATCACCTAATTTACCAAATAATAACAATAACGCACAAATCACAATCAAATAAATTGAGACGACCCATTCTGCCTGATTCATTGGAATCGCTAAATCCTTACTCATTACTGGCAAGGCAATGTTCACAATACTCCCATCTAACGTTGACATGAACGTAAATAAACATACCGCAACCAATATCCACCAGCGATGCTTTTGAATTTGTGGATCAGTCGCAAACGACATTGTTTTCATCCCTTAACTTCCCCTCCATTGCGCAACTGGCGGTCAAGCCAGTCTAATTGTGCTTGGGCTCGTACCCGTTGTAACTCATTGACCATCAACGCATCTTGAATATCAGCGGCAAGCATGTGGGTATTCGTCATCACCCGTTTGTGCTGCGCCGTTAAGCGTGCGACCTGTCCCTGTGCAAATTGCTGAAAATCCAACAAGATTACTTGCTGCTGATCACAACTTAATAAATGTAAAAAATTCAGCTTTATTTGAAACGTTAACTGCGTTTGCTTATTGAGCGCGACTGGCGTCATAACTAACTGCCAAAATTGCGTGCGACCAGCCGCTGTTATCGTGGCTAACTTTTGTGGCCGTTTATTAGTGGTCCGCTTAAACGCCAGTGTTAATTCTTCAGCCGCGGCTAACTTATCTAGCAACGGGTACAACGCACCAAAACTAATGGTTAATTCTGAACCAACTACGTTTACCAGCGCTTTACGCAACTGGTAGCCCGTCATCGGATGATCCATCAACTGTCCTAAAATAAACAATTCATACATTAAATTCACCAATCCTTCGCGCTGTTAAGTATATATATCTTTTAGATATATTGCAAGGTTCCAAACTGATTTTTTAATTATGCCCCTCCGTTACCGAATAACCCAGTTCACGTTTAATGCTAGATTAAAACGGCTAAACATCAGTGCTTCTCAAATCGATTTTTAGGCAAAAAAATAGCACCTCTCAGGACGACATCATCGTTCGAGGTGCTATCTCATTTAATCATCACTTATGTTTCGATTTTTTATCCTTAATAAAGAAGTACCCGAATACTAACATGACCCCAATAGCCGGTACATCTAACGCATTAAAGGGGTTCTGAAATTGCGGTGCGGCCAAAATCACCAATATTGCGACAAAACATAGCCCAATTAACCACCACCCGTATTTTTGAAAGAAACGGATAAAGGTACTGTCTGGAAATTTGAATTTGATATATTGTAATACCAATATTAATAGCACATAGGCGACAACATTTAAGAATAGTGGCGTATCCATGATATGACCCCCTTTATGCTCTAGTATTAAGATAACCCACCAAATGGTATTCCAGGCGGAAAATAATCTAATGCTTATAACGAATATAACTAGATTGCTGAAGCATTACAAAAAATCAAGCTTAATTTAACCCGAAACCAACTCATAAATTGTGCATTGAAGTTTAGACATTTTCCTTTCAAATCGGTAGTACGGTCAGCCCAAGCTCGTCCCCTCGAATAAAAGCATCAGCGGCCCCCAGTCCGAATAATGTGCGACGTTGTATTGTACTTTATTCCAACCAAAGCCGTCTTGAATGCACACAAAAAATGGGTGATTGCCATCGCAATCACCCATCGATATTAATGTTAATTTAATGCAACCACTAACCAGCCGCCGTCACTTACTATTGAATAAGACTGACTGACTTTTAATATAATGATTGACTGGATGTAACAGTACTGTCGGATTCTCAATCGCCGAAGTAACCGAGTGACCTGAAACATTCACTAACGCAAAGAAGACGAACAGGACAATTGCCACTAACATGACGAGCTTGGTGGCAATCGTCATCTTTTCTGGCAAGATTTGCTTGTATAGCGTCCGATGAACTTGACGGCTAACTGCCTGCTTACTCTTATCGCTATCCTTAGCCTTTTCTTCGACTAATTGTCGTTCATAAGCGACAATGTCAAAGTCCGCTTGTTCCTTCTTCTTACCGACCTGATACTTCTTACGATAAGCCGCCGTTTGCGCTTTGAAATCCTTAGAAAATTTCCGGTAATGATCAACAGTTTCCTTGGTCTCGCCGACTTCTAAAAGATCCCCAAAGTGCATCCAAGCGACCCGGTCACAAAGCAATTCTACTTGCCGTAAATTATGGCTGACAAAGATAATGGTCTTCCCTTGCTTCTTGAATTCCATAATCTTATCCACACATTTTTGATAGAAGGTGTCATCACCAACCGATAGTGCTTCATCAATAATCATGATGTCGGGATTGATATGCACCGCAATCGCAAATCCCAATCGTGACCGCATCCCGGTCGAATAGTCCTTAACTGGTTGACCAATAAAATCACCAATATCCGCGAAATCAACAATATCATCACGAACCGCTTGGATCTCTTTAATACTCAACCCTTGCATGAGTCCTTTCAACCGAATGTTTTCATCACCGGTCAAATTCCACTTTAAGCCGGCTCCGATTGAAATAATGGACGTATCACCGTGCACATCCACTGTCCCAGTCGTTTGAGGAATGATTCCCGAAATGATATTCGAAATCGTTGACTTACCAGAACCGTTGATTCCGATAATACCCAACGCTTCACCTGGTTTAACGTTTAAGCTGACCCCTTTTAGCGACCAAAACCGCGGGACATCAACATTACCAATGTTAAAAAAGTGTTTTAACTTATCGTTGTTACTACGATATAAATCATATTCTTTAGTGACATTATGCAATTCAACCTTATATTGATTTTCCATCAGTTCCGCCTCCTAAATCAAATCCACAAAGTTCGAACGGAACTTGTTATAGAGATACGTTCCAGTCAGAATCACAACGAGATTGAAGAGCCAAAAGACAATCGTCAACGTGATATTAGGCTGTTGCCAGATCCAACCACGATTAAGCAACGATTCCCGCATTCCGTTGAGCACGTAGTAGAACGGATTTAGTTCTAGTAGGCGCACAAAAACTGCGGGGAAGTTAGACGTTGTAAAGTTAAATAGCACCCCACTCATATAGAACAGCATCCGCAATACGGATTGAAGCGTGATATGCCAGTCACGAATCAGAACACTGACCGTGGCATTAAAAATCCCAAGTGAATACATTAATACGATCATACAACCAAAGTAGTAGATAAATTGAATCCAAGAAACTGAGGGCCAAATGCCATTAACGAACATCAGGAAGATTCCAAAAGCAATCATCGTCCAGAAACTATATAAGTTACCATAAATTTTAATTGACGGTAATACGTTGACTGGGAATTTCATCTTTGAAACTAACCCAACCTGACGATAAATGCTAGAAGACGCGTCCAGCGTCGTTTTGTTCATGTATAACCATGGTGCAATCCCGACAACCATCCATGGTAAATACGGGATTCCTGGCATCGGATCGCCACGTTTTAACGCGACCCCGAATACTAAGTAATAAATTCCGATTTGAATCAGTGGGTTTAAAAATTCCCACGCTAACCCAAGGTAATGGCTTTGGTATGTGGCCCGATCATCATACTTCGCCATTCGCCGAATAATCTTGAAATTGGCGAACTGATCGCCAATCGTCTTAAACATCGTAAACATAGTGCACTCCTTAAATGTATGTCGCAACACGATCAAGCGCCTCTTGAAAGGTCATGACAGATTTACGGTCAAGATAAACCGCAGACTACATTATAACGATAAACCTCGTTAATAGCACCGAAAATAACATTTTTTATTAAATATTTACCTATTATCAATAGATACTTATTGACCGATACTCCTATTTCACAAGCAAAGAAAGCCCTTACATACGTTGTGTTTTAAAAAAACCGTATGCGTTTATTTTGGCAATCATCATTTGAATATCGAATTGCACTTTAAGATCACTAGCCGTGAACGCATCATCGGAACACTATTTTTTACGTAGCGATGACCAGCACCGTGTTGTGTTGCACACATACCAAACAGCCGCACTCAATGCCGGTGACAGCGTCCGGGTGCAAGCGAAAACGGTTTTAAATTTGCAGAACAAGGCCCTTCTAATGAGATGAGCGACCTGAATAGCACGTGAGCATCCGTTTACTTACCTAGTCATAACACACTTACCAAACCAGCTGAATAATGACTTATAATGGCGTCTTCACCTCAAAAAGTGCTATGATGAGGGAACATTAACTAAGGGGGTTAGACACGATGAGTTCAATTATTGAGAATTTACAATTAGCCGCACAACAGGTTCACCTCATCAACCTATATCAAGCCAATAGCGAAGTGGTTTACACCGGCTACATCGACCGTCTGGCACCTGATGGCGTTGTCGTGAATACTTACGATGATGCTGGGCTCCAGGACGGCGCCGTCTTCATGCGCTACGACGTCATTGATGAAGTTGAAATGATGAGTGAAGACCTTGATAACATGGCCTTTCGCCTTGAAAATGCAACTACTGAAGGTTTGAACAGTGTGCCACAACCAACCGTAGCTTTAGACGATCAACGGCCAGTCCTAACACAGTTAGTCACCCAAGCCCAAACCGATCATCAAGTTGTGCTACTAGTCCTCGAAGACAACGAAAATTATTTAGAAGGTCAGGTCCAACAAGTCACTGACCAAACGATTACCTTTAAAACTTTTGACAAATTTAACTTTAAAAACAACGGGCAACAGGAAATTCCATTGGCTGCTATTCAGATCTTAGAGTTCTGCGGCAATGAGCTCTTATTGGAAAGCGCCTTTGTCAAGACCATCCATACGCATCGAGCAACCATCAAAGTTAGCGAGTTTGACGACGTTGATCATACTTTAAACAACGCCTTAAATGAGCACCAACTGATTGCAATTCGGTCAGCGGACGGGTCTGACATGTTCTTTGTTGGCTTCATTAACGCATTGAACGCTGATAGTGTCCTGCTCAATCTGATCGATATGACGGGCCAATTTGGGGGCTACACTCTTTGTCGCCGTTCACTAATTGAATCGGTGACAACCCAGTCCGACTATTTACAAACGATGCGTGGCTTTATTGAATTAAATCGCCAGTATGAGTTAAATGTTCAACCCGTCTTAAACGACGAACGGTTATTTGACGCCACAACTGATCTTTTTGATTCAATTTTGCGACAAGCCGCAACTTTCAATAACCTCGTTCACATCACGACAGAAAACCCCATGTTGCCAGCAATGACTGGCTATCCGGGAACGTTAACGAACGGGCACTTCATCTTCTATAACGTGGATGATGATAATCAAATTAATCATGTTGGCACGATGATCGAACTCGATCAGGTCGTTGAATTATCCTTTGGGTACATGGACGCGTACCTGTTAGAGAAGCGGTTAAAGAGCACCGGTAATTTATAATAATTCAATACCTCGAATCAAAATAACGCAACTGGCATGTGAATGCCAGTTGCGTTATTTTGATACCGTTATTACAGCTCAATATTTCGGAGCAATCAAGAACGAGTTGCGCCCCCGTTGCATGAATTATGCTCAGTAAGTGATTGGCTATCATCATTAATGCTAAGAGGTCATCCTAACGATCGAATAAGTGCAGTTTTGCAATTCGCTGACAGGCTTCCGTGAAGCGGGGTTCATCAATCAAGAGTCCAACGCGCACATAGCCTTCGCCACCCGCACCAAAGCCGTTGCCTGGCGCCACCGCAACCGCCGCTTTATCCAACAGCAAATCGGCAAATGCTTCACTGGTATACCCTTCAGGGACTGGCATCCAAGCGTAAAATGAGCCCCCTGATGGGTAGGGCTCCCACCCAATCTTGCGGGCTGCCGTAAAGAACTGATTACGGCGTCGTTCATACAGTCTAACCAGTTCGTGGACCGTCTGTTGGTCACTGTTCAAGGCTGCAATCGCTGCATCTTGAATGGCCGGAAAGACGCTGACAAACAGATGATCCTGAATCAAATTTAAGGCTTCAATCATGTCAGCATTACCAGCGGCAAAACCAACGCGCCAACCTGCCATGTTAAAGGACTTAGATAACGTGTACATCTCAATTCCAACGTCTTTAGCCCCCGATGTCTGTAGGAAGCTCACTGGTCGCTGACCATCGAACCCAATTGCACCATAAGCAAAGTCATGAACGATACCAATCTGATGTTCATTTGCAAAATCCACCGTGTCTTGAAAAAACTGCGACGTTGCAACAGCACCAGTGGGATTATTCGGGTAATTCAGGTACAACAGCTTGGCCGCCGCAGCCACTTGTGGATCAACCTGCTGATAATCCGGTAAGAAATGATTGTCCGCTGTTAACCGTAGTAAAGCCAACTTCACCTGTGCCAACGTAATACCAGATAAATAGTCTGGGTAACCGGGGTCAGGTAAGATCATTGTATCGCCCGGATTTAGTAAGGCAAAGGGTAACTCGACCAACCCAATCTTACTGCCACCCAATACGGCAATCTCAGTCTCCGGGTCTAATTTCACACCGTACTCGCGTTCGTAAAAATCAGCCGCGGCTTGTTTGAATCGCGGCAAACCTCGAAACAACGAATACTTGTGATCCGCGGGATTGGCAGTTGCAGTCTGCATTGCTTTAACAACAAACTCAGGGGTGGGTTGGTCAGGATTGCCTTGACCTAAATTAATCACATCCGCACCGGCCGCCGCTTTGGCATTGACCTTTTTGACCAGATTCGCAAAGAACTGTTTTGGTAATTGCTGCAAAATTTTGGACTCTTCAAATTTCAAAATTAGTGCTTCCCTTCTGTCAATGGTTGTCAGTACTAATTTACAATCAACCATAATCTCAAGCCTAATTATGAGTTTTCAATTAGAATATGTCAATTTTTTAATTGTTTTTCGATTAATCACTGAATTAAGCCAAAACTACCAAAAATACGTCTCAATTTTACTTTTCAAAGTAAACCTGGTCATGCAACCGACACCGCGGGTTAAATGGCCGGTGACAGTGCGGGCATTGCCCCTCATGATACCGATCAACCGGCATTCGATAACGACAAGCACCACACATCACGGCTAAATCCGTCGGAGCGCTGGCCACAAAAGTATGCTGGCACAACGTATCATGGCACCGGTAACACGCGTAATAGCTTTGACATCGCCGACACCACAATGCCGCAATATCAGTTTCAAGGTGATAATGTTGGCACCGACCGGCAGCGTCTAAACCGATGCCGTAAATCACTGGTACCCACTCAGTCATACTGGTAACCCTACCCTGATCACTTCACCACTCGTAAATGTCCGCCGCTCCCCGGTCAACATGCGGACCACTAAGCCACCATGTTCATCGATATCTTCAGCCACCCCATTCACCACGGAATCGCCCACTTGAAGTGTCACTTGTTGACCCAACACTAATGATTTAGCCCGATATGCTGGCAAAAAGTCGGCCGTAGCGTAGCGTTTTGATAGCGCTACTAGTGCTGATAATAAGGCCGCTGCTAACCGATTGCGATCCACTGACATGCTCGGGTCGACCGCTTGGGCACGGGCTTGCAATTCCCGTGGAAAATCGGTGGTCGTTAAATTGAGCCCCACACCGACAATAAAGGCCGCTGCGGAAGTCGATTCTAATTCCAAACTTGCTTCCGTGATAATGCCCCCGACCTTATACTGATCAAGATAAATATCATTGACCCATTTCAACCCAAAGTTCTTATTAGGATAAAATTGCTGTAAAACATTCAAGACACTCACCGCGACACCAGTTGTCAGTAAACCCACATTGACCAATGCATTCGTGGGATTAGGAACAACCAAGCTAAAATACAGTCCAGTTTTGGCCGGTGAATAGAAGTCCCGGCCCAAACGGCCATAGCCAGCCGTCTGTTCGTCCGCGAAGAAGGCGGCAAACTGTGGCTGATGATGACTTAAAAAGCTCTTAGCTAGAATCTGAGTGGACGGCGTCTGGGCGACCACTTCAAGGGGCCCCGTAAATTGACGTTGCCCATAGATTTGAATGGCTTTGGCATCCAAATTACGACTTCCCAGATAACAGTAGCCCCGGTTTTTACGACTCTCAATCTGGTGTCCTTGCTTTCTCAAAGCATTGATTGCCTTCCAAATGCTCTCACGACTACAGCCAACTGATTGGGCAAGCTGGTCCCCCGATTGCCACTCACCATGATGACGCAATAAAATTGTTAAGACTTGTTCTTTAGTTGTCATTATGACCTCCTGACCTGCCAATCACATTAGCTATTTACTAAGCTGGCAATCCAAAATCAACGATGGCCCGCACACGCCGGGCAATAAATACGGCCAAAGTCCCTTTAATGATGTCACCAGGAAGAAAGGCCACGTTCGACAGCAAGGCGGCCGTCAAAGTCATATGAGACTGAACAGCTAGCCAACTAGCACCGATTACATCAACAAATAAGATACCAGCCAACCAGACAATGCCAACTTCTAGCCACCAATAACCACTTGTCATCGCCCGGGTTATTTTGATCAACGTTCCAATCAGCATTGGTGCCAGCAACCAAGCAACGAGATAGCCACCCGTTGGCCCGAGAAAAATCGCGGCACCCCCACGCCCCCCAGATAATAGGGGTAGTCCCAGTGCCACTAATCCTAAGAACAATCCAACTGCGATCGTCCCATATTTGCGGCCAAGTAACTCGGCGGCTAAAAAGATGCCCATATTCTGCAACACAATCGGGACGGGAATAAAGCCCACTGGAATTCCCGGAAAGAAACCTAATACAATAATCAAAGCGGTCACCATCGCCGTCTGGGTCAGGTGTTTAATCGTCTGTCGATTCGTCATCATCGCACCCCTGTTAATCAATTTAAACGCTATTATAAAACAACAGTAACCCAATATCAATATCATGGGTTACTGTTTAGAAAATAAAAAATCCCATGACCCTTGTTACTGATCATGGGATGATTGCACTATTCTTTTGGAATACGCTTTTCAACGTGATATTGACGTGCTTCTGGTCTTGGCGTATCGGCTGTCAGTAAGTCATCCGCGTAAAAAACCGAATAACCGTGATCCTGTTCTAGCGGCCGCGCAATCATGAGTCCGCGCTTACGTCCGTGACGCGCATTATAAATATCCGCACTACGGAGCGCTTCATTGTAGTCATGCGATTCTGAAATTGCGTCACCAGGATTAAATAAGACATTTTCATCCATTTGCCATCAGCTCCTTGTCCTCTTAATAACTTAATTATACACGCTGATACCGTCATAACGAAAGTTTAAAGATTGATATCAACATTATAGGTTAGTTTCGAGAGCGTTAAACCTTTGGTGACTAATTGACCAATCAAAGCTTGGGCTTTATCACGCATCTTTGCGACCATCACTTTATCTTGTTCAGTCAAGAAAGCCGTTAACTCGTCACCAGATAACTTCGCCGCTTGTTCATCGGTCGCAGCCACAAATTGACCCAGTTCGATTCGACATTCTTTCAAATAATCAATATCATCCTGAACGAAATCAGCATAGTGTGATTCAACAATCATTGATAGTGTCCGGTAGAGCCAGTAAGCACTATTCATATCATGTTTTAGTGGTGTGTTCGCAAAACTAGGATCAGTTTCAGAAACGTTCGCATGGAATGGGAGGTATGGCGCAAAAGCTGGTACCCCAAATGTCATCCACATAATCGCGCTTTGTTCTGCTGGTACGTCATTCCGCACTTGCATAACGTGTGAATTCTGCGTCCGATTCATTGAAATTGGCCGAAACTTTTTAGCTTCTGGTGTATTCAAGAAGGGATCGTACTTCGTTTCGTTATAATGAGAACCCAGTACAAATTCAACGTCGGCAACTGAAATCTTCTTGGCTGCGTGACAAATGAACGGTAGCTCACTCGACTGTGGATCTTGTTCGATCTCTGGATTGAAATAACGTTGGCCGTACCAGACCCGGGGAGTATTATAATGCCGGTCTTTTTCATTATCAGTACCGAAGATATGACGGAAGTTAAAACCTTCCTTGTCAGGGTTCAAATGGTGTTCCGCAACAAATTCTTGAATACCATCAGACCACATAAAGTTATCGGGATCATCAAAATCAACCCATTGAATCGCAACTTGGTTGGCAGCCACCGCGTAAGCATCATCCGGAATCCGTTGTGCAACCCAGTGGTGACCAGTGACGATCTCCATGTACCACACATCATCTTTATCATTGAACAAAACACCGTTACCTTCTGGCGAACCATATTTAGCGATCAACTGGCCCAAGTATTTAACCCCACCACGGGCAGAATCAATGAACGGCGTGAGCATGGTTGGCAATGAATCTTCTGCGAGCCCATTCGGCACGAAGGGATCAAAAGTCAGCGTATGTTCATTACCATAAACACTTTCAGTTGAAGAAACACCAACGTTTTTTTCGTTAAAGCCATTTTCTTCAAAAACACCCTTTTCAGCGACTTCAATGTTTGGTACAGCTTGGTAACGGTAGCCATCCGCTGGAAGTGGTGCGGTAAAGCCATTCTTCCCAGAAGTTAACGTTTCGTTGCGACCATGAACGGCGGGATGGACGATAAATTTTTGCGGTGTAATCGGCATAAACGTATCATCATTGCGGGCAATCATCGTTGAACCATCAACGGTCGCCTTCTTCCCAACTAAAATTGTGGTACAAGCTTGTTCGTACATGCAAGCATCTCCTGTCTTTAATTTCCGTGATCATTATTAATGATACACGCTCTAATTTAAAAAGCCACCATTGCGAAAGCGCTGACAGATAATTCTTACGCAATTTTAATTGCCGATAAATTTATCAATAGTCATAAATCTTTTCGTAATCTAATCAATAATTCTTAAATTTGAAAAATCATCGTCACATTTTCTTCACAATTCGTTGTTAATATGTATCTATAGCAATTAAGGATCCCCCTCCAAGATTGCTACTATAATAATTAACATTCTTTTCATTTACTCCTCCAAAGTAATGAAATCCGTCAAAGCGTAACAACTTTGACAGCTTGATGAGCGGCATGTGAACGTCCCCCCGCTTATATGAATAAACGCTCATCAAGTTATCAGCATATGATTCCCCGTCATATGCTGACCTACTCCTTTTGACCTTCGTATTCCCGTACGAAGGTTTTTTTGTCGGCTTAAATACTTCAAGCGCTCCTTTAACTCCGTATTACTGAACCGCCCTCTAAAACGAGCTTATCCAAATAGTTACTGAGCGATATGCAGCATGAATTCACCATTTATCGCCATACTTTATCAACAATCCAAAACTCACCCACTATTTTATAACGGCCCTATCAATCTAACCAAAAACAGCATATAATTTAATTATTATCACATTAAAGGTGGGTCATCTATGCAAGAGGGATACTTAGATCAGCGCTTAATCGGTCAGCGCTTAATTATCAAACCGACCGATCTAACTGACGGCGTCGCATTCTATGGCATCTTGTACCATTTGCACGCCGCAACACCATTGCACACCGGCGATACCGTTGAAATCACGGCCGTCAGTGCTCATGGTCTAACGGTAACGATTATCGCACCACAACAATAGGGGGAAATTATTATGGTAGGTATCATCGTTGCAATTATTGTCATTCTACTGGTCGTTTTAGTCCTAATCGCTTCCATCCGCATCATCACCCAACCGAACCAAGGTGTCGTCTTAACATTTGGAAAGTTCGAGCGCGTCATTAGTTCCGGCTTTCACTTTATTAAACCGTTCATCTCACGTGTCATCACCGTTAACACGGCTCAGACACCCGTTGATCTTAATCAACAAGTCGTTATCACCAAAGATAACGCTGAAATCTCAGTTAAGATTTCGCTTAAGTACCACGTCACTAATATTGAAGACTTCGTTTTTAAAAACGAAGACTCCGTTCGTAGTATGATTCAAGATACCCGCGCGGCACTACGTGGTATCATTGGGAACAAAGAATTAAACGAAGTCCTGAATGGGACGCAAGAAATCAATGCCGCCCTCTTCAAGGAGATCTCCTCCGTTACGGCGGGCTACGGTTTAAACGTTGACCGGGTCAATATTGATTCCGTTAACCCTTCGGCAGATATTCAGGCTTCCATGAATAAACTCCTGCAAGCTACGCGGGAACGGGATGCCACCATCGCAACTGCTGAAGGTAAGAGTAAGTCAATCACACTGGAAAATGAAGCCAATAACCGGGCCTTATTAGCCACCACTAAAGCCCAAAACGAAGCTTTAGTGAATAGTGCAAAGGCGAAAGCAACAGCCGTTCAAACTGAAGCAGATGCTGATGCTTACCGTACGCGGATCTTAAACGAAGCCTTGGCACAATCATCCGAAAACTACTTTATCTTCCAAAACACGGAAGCTGTCAAAGCCTTAGCGGACGGCAATGCCAACACCGTTGTTTTACCAAACCAAACGTTAGATAGCTTGGGCTTAATCCCAGCACTCACCAAGGTCAGCAAATTAACAACTAAGTAGCTTTTAATCAGGACAAACAATGCACAGCCTGCAGGTTGACGAACGCCACCTGCAGGCTTTTTTCTGATCAATCTAAGACCTAATCAATTTTGTAAACCTTTCCGTTAGGTTTAAGCGTGCAACTAGGTTAGAATTAGATTGTGCAAAACCATACTTAGAGGTGTTAATATTGAAACAACCTTGGCAAACAGCTTGGCCGGAACGAATTAGTTATGGGCTCAGTGATGCCGCGGATAACTTAGTCTTTCAGATGATGACCACATACTTATTATTCTTCTATACCGATGTTTACGGCCTATCCACGAGTGCAGCGGCGATTTTATTTGTCGTTGCGCGCTTAGCCGATGTCGTTGAAAGTCTGATTATCGGCGTCATGATTGACCATACCCATTCGCGCTTCGGTAAAAGCCGCCCGTTTTTCTTATGGTACGCGTTACCCTACGTCTTGTTCGCCGTTTTGACCTTTGTGACCCCGAATTTCGGAGCAACTGGTAAACTCGTCTGGGCTTATGTGACCTATTTAGGGTTAGGATTCTTCTATACCGCCGTCAACCTACCAATCACATCGATTTTACCAGCACTCTCCCAGAATGAACGTGAATTAACCTTACTAGGCGTGATTCGTCAATTCTTCGGTAGTAGCGTTCAAATTATCGTCGCTGTCTTCACCTTGCCACTAGTTGCTTTATTTGGTCAGGGTGATCAGCAACGAGGGTTTTTACTGACAATCGTTCTATTTGGCATTATTTCGTTGGTACTGATCCTCAACACCTTCTTCCAAGTCAAGGAACGCTTTAGTCAACCTGAGCGTCCGCACCAATCACTCAGTGCGGTGTGGGGCATGCTCAAGCAAAACCAGCCATGGTTTATTTTATCCAGCGTGATTTTACTGTATTGGCTAACAACCGCCATCAAGAATCAAACGACCATCTACTACTTTAAATATTTGATTCAGCGTGAGGACTTAGTGCCAGTCGTTAACGGCTTTACGTTTGCGTCACTGATTGGTGTCATTTTGATTGTCCGCTTAGCCAACCACCACGGGAAAAAGAATACCATGTTGGCGGGTATCGCAATCGCCGCTGTGGGACAACTGATCCTCGGTCTCGGGACAGCCATCAATCAACTGGCCTTCGTCTTCGGTGGTACGTTGATCAACGCTGTCGGTAACGGTCTCATCATTGGTTTGGTCTCAATTATGATTGCTGATACGATCCGTTATGGCACGGCGCTTGGCATTCAAGCTGAAGGTATTTTAGCCTCTACTGATGACTTCGGCGTCAATGTCGGCTTAGGACTTGGTGGCCTAGTCACCGCCGGACTCTTTCATCTAAGTGGCTACACCGCCAATCATGCGCAAAATATCGCCACTCAGCATATGATTACCCTGAACTATGCGTGGTTACCATTATTACTTTACGTGGTGATGTTTATCGTATTAATTTTTTACAATGAGCAGCAATTGCAAGACGCGATTAATGTTTAGTTATCCGTTCTTAACACCAAAATGAGGTCAGTGACCCTCGGCATGCGAGAATCACTGACCTCATTTTTTCCTTCATTCAATTGGATACCAACAGCATCCCATTAAGTTACGATTATTTTAACAAACCGCAAAATTAAAAATCACGCTATAATCGGTTCCCCGATAATAGCAACCAGAAAAGGGCACACTAACACTGGCACTCCCAGGTGGTAAGTCAGTCCCAAGTTCCCCAAAAAAGGGGTCTCTGTCAACCGGTGTTGATGAAGTTATATTTAGAATCCAATTCATTTACG